>OGQQ01002850.1_pt1 | contig 10617 bp, 7 predicted proteins | sample 1553281 | NCBI WGS metagenome assembly OGQQ01 (sample SAMEA2579937, study PRJEB22360) | human gut metagenome | biome: human gut; feature: human-associated habitat; material: faeces | place: Denmark | collected 2008/2010 | reverse complement strand
TAAACGCTGAAGGCATCTAAGCGTGAAGCCCCCCTCAAGATGAGATATCCCAACGTAAAGTTGTAAGACCCCTTGAAGACGACGAGGTAGATAGGGCAGAGGTGGAAGTGCAGTAATGTATGGAGCTGACTGCTACTAATCGGTCGAGGGCATGACCAAAGAAGGTCGGTAGGCATGGATGATATTTCTTATATGCAGTTTTGAAGGTACATAAGATAGCAGGAGTATTTAAAATATATATAAATGCAAAAGCAGTATCAAAAAAGATACTGCTTTTTATTGTGTGCCCGCCGGGCACACAATAAGAAAACCCGGCGCTTAGAATAGTGCCAGGTTTTTTGCCGGGAAATTTCATACAATTTTTGTCTGAAATATAGGAAGAAGGGATTTCACAGAGGTTTAATTTTTTGCAGAGCAGGTATGATTTTTGTTAAAGAATTTTTCCGTGCCGGATTAAAATAAAGTTGAAATATGATAATATAGACTTAATGTATGCACGGAAGGGACTTTTATGGAATTATTAAGGCTTGTAATAGTAGATGATGAACCTATTTTGCTCCGGGGGCTTCTGGACACCTATGACTGGGCAGGCATGGGATTTAAGGTGGCCGGCACGGCACAGAGCGGGGAGCAGGCAATCCAGGTGATTAAAGAGGTGAAGCCGCACGTGGTCCTCACCGATATACGGATGAAGCAGATCACCGGGCTCATGGTAATGGAAGAAATACAGAAAACGGATCTGGAATGTCTGTTCATCGTGCTGAGTGCGTACAGAGATTTTGAATATGCACAGCAGGCCTGTGATCTAGGGGCATTTGCTTATCTGCTGAAGCCGATTGAGGATGAAAAGCTAAGGGAAACCATGCAGAATGCATATCAGACATGTATGGAACAGATGGAATACGAAGCCAGATATGAGAGCTGGGAGAAGCTGCTGGTAGGAGACGGGACCAGCTTCCAGCAGGTGGTCGTTCAGAAATATGTGCAGGGAAAGATTCCGGAAGAAAAGGTAGAAGAAGTGTTTCAGACGCTGGAGGATATGCCTGGGAACGAGGATCGTTTTATTACCGTATTTGCAGACATTGACCTGGCATACAAGATTATCAGCTCGCTGGACTATGAAGCATCTCGGTTTTCTCTATTTAAACGGATGGAAGAAGTATTTGGACAGAAATTCTTTTACTGGAGAGCTGAAGGAGGAGATTCTGGCAGTGCATTTATCATACGCACCAAAAATAAAATGGCTGTGGGAGAGCTGAAGAATCTGTTGGAAGAGGTGAAGAAAGAGACGAAAAGCCAGGTGGTATCTGTAATATCCAAGCCATATAAGGGGATTGCCGGGATCCGCCGCAGCTATCTGGAAGCACAGCAGCTCTTTGAGCTGGCAAGAGCATCAGGCACCGGGACATTTATGGAGGCAGAGAATGGAATAGAAGAGAAAGCTTCGCCGGAAGGGCAGGAGGCGCGGGACAAACAGATTGTTAAAGCAGTTCGTAAAAACAGTGCCAAGGAGCTGAAAGAGGCATTTGTCCAGTTTATCTACGGTCTCCCGGATCAGGAGGAGCAGCAGCGCCAGTATATGCACAGGGTCATGCTGAAGACAGAGATTATGCTGCAGGCGTCCTACGGAATGACGGAAGATATCAAAGAGAAATTTCAGCAGTTTTATAACAACCTGAAAAGCCTGAATGCGGCAAGGACTGTGGACGTGTGCTATAAAATCCTGTGCGATGTGATCGAGGAGCGCCAGAGGGTTTCGCAGCAGGATGAGACAAGACTTTTCGAAGGATATCTTGCAGAGGCGGCTGCCTATATTGACGAGCACCTTCAGGACGAGGAATTGTCGGTTGTGTCAGTGGCGGCCCATGTTTACCTGAATCCAGTCTATTTTGGAAGGGTATTCAAAAATACGTTCCAGATGACCTTTAAACAATATCTCCTGCAAAAGCGGATGGAAAAAGCAAAAGAACTTCTGGAAATGGGACGGGGCAGCATCGGGGACATCTGCGAGGCGGTGGGCATCCACAATCCGTCCTATTTTTCGCATTTGTTTAAGCAGTATACTGGAAAACTGCCCAGTGAATATAAGAAGGAATATAAATAGCAATGAAATGGAAACAATGGATACAGAACGGATCAGGGATACAGAAAAAGTATCTGAAATATACGATCATCCTGTTGGTGGTAGCACTGTTTCTCTCTTATCTGGGGGTAGGGCTGTGCGTCAGGAACCGCCTGACCAGGTCAGTTATTGACAAATATCAGTTTATGACAGAGCGGATGGGCCTTTCGCTGGATAATCTGTATCAGAAAAGCGACGAGATGACGGCAGAGTGCATTCTGTACGATGACGTACAACAAAGCCTTAAAAACCAGGGACTGGAAGAGGTAAACTATATTTCGCTAAGCAAATACTTTGCGTATGTGGATCTGGAGAATATTGCGGATTACTGTTATGTGGATAATAAGGGAAATGTATACAGCAGGTCTTATTCCAGTCTGTCTTATGAGGATGTGGAAGCCAGCGGCTTTGAGAAATACCTGGGCGACGCCTATTCCAGGACCGTGTGGTTCTGGGCGGAGGATACACTGTTTGGCACCGGGGAGGAAGCCCTGTTCATCGGCAGATATGTAAGAAGCATGGATTATGTGCATGAGCCGGGAATGTTGTTTTTCAAAATGGGAGATGCATTTCTGGAAGAGGTGACCGGTATGGGACGGGAGCTGACCAGCGAGGCTGCGGTAGGGATCGTGGATGGCAGCGGGCAGCTCTGCCTGTCTTCTGTGCCGGAAGAAGTATCTCTTGGAGAGGAGCGGCAAAAGGAGATCGGAGACCGGATCGACGAGACCTTAGAGGCAGGGATGTTCCTGGAAGGAGAGCGGATCAGGGGCGGCGCTTTGTCTGCATACCGTGAGGAAAACAGCGGGCTGGTGGTCTTTTCCTATGTCCCGGACAGTGTGTTAAGCAAGGGGCTTGGACCGGTATTTCTCGTGCTGACGGCAATCTATATCCTGGTCATCCTTCTGGCTGCTGTCCTCAGTATTTATTTCTCCAGGAGGTTTACAAAACCGATCCAGGTTATTGGCAAGGCGATGACGGAATTTGACGGCAGCCATTTTGACCGACTGATCGACCTGCATACGAATACAGAGCTGGATGAGATCGGACACTCTTATAATGAAATGCTGGGCAATATCCAGCGCCTGCTGGAAGAGATCAAAGCCCAGGAGCGGGAGCTGCGTACGACAGAGCTGAACATGCTGATCAGCCAGATCAATCCGCATTTTCTATATAATACGCTGGATACCATTTATATGCTGGCCCGGATCAATAAGGAAGAAACTACTATGCGGATGATACAGGCGCTGTCCAAATATCTGCGGCTGTCTCTTGCCAAGGGCCAGGAGATCGTGACGGTGGAGGATGAGCTGGAAAATGTAAAGAGCTATATGGAAATCCAGCAGATCCGAAATAAGGATCTGTTCTCCTATGAGGTGGACTGCCAGGTGGATGCTTCTGAAACGTTTGTGCTGAAGCTGATCCTGCAGCCTTTAGTAGAAAATTCAGTAAAATATGGTTTCCAGGATATTTTCGAAGGCGGCTGGATCCGGATCCGTGTATATATGGAGGAAGACGAGCTGTATTTAAGCGTCTACAATAATGGGACTCCGATGGAAGAAGAGATGGCGGAGAAGATCAACCATATGAATGAGTTGCCGGTAACAGAGCTTCAGCAGACCTTCGCTGATAAGAAGAATGGATATGGAGTGGTGAATATCCTGACCAGGCTGCGGCTGAAATATGGGGACGGAGCTGCATTTTTCTGCAAAGCAGAAGAGGATGGCACCACCTGCACGATAAAAATTCCCGGAGGGGGCAGGAAGAACAATCTATGAGAAAAAACGGACGAAAAAGAAAAAGTATTCAGGCGGTCTCGGTGCTCCTGGGGACAGCTGTGTTAAGCGCAGGGTGCGCCAGACAGGCAGAAAAAGAGGATACAGGAAAGGAAGAGGTATCAATCCCTATTATCCTTACCGTTGATTCCTCTACAGGAATCAAAAACGAAGAAGATGTGGTGGAAGCGTTTAATGAGAAATATGACGGGAAATGGCAGGCGGACGTGGAGTGGATCATGGAGACGGAAGAGGAATACCGGCAGAACCTGAAACGCCAGAATGTAACGGATACGCTTCCTGCGGTGATCACAGACCTTCGCATGCTGCCCGCCTTTTACTACATGATGATCCAGGACGGTCGGATTGAAGAGATTTCTTCTTATATTGAGGAAGACGAGGAGTGGCAGGCAATGATCGAACCAGCGGTGCTTGAATCCTGTACGGAAGAGGATGGCAGTGTCTATCTGGGCCCCTTAAGTACGGCGGCTTTCTCCTGCTCAGGGGTTTTCTGGAATGAAGAGCTGTTCGCGCAGGCAGGGATCCAGTCCTTCCCGGAGACCTGGGAAGAGTTCTGGGACTGTTGTGAAAAGCTTCAGGCATCCGGGATCACGCCGCTTGCGCTGCACACGGAAGGAACGGCCTGGGCGCCGATGCTCTTTGCTACGGCAGAAGCGGCTTCCACAGAAGAAGGGGCGGCATTTATGCAGCAGTTTTATCCGGAGAGCTATCAGAATGAAAGTGGCGTGCGCATCGCCGGGACGCTGGAAAAATTATTTGCCTACACAACGCAGGATGCGCTGTATTCTGATTTTGACGTGGCCTATGAGAATTTCTTTTCCGGAAAGGCGGCCATGATCCCCAACGGATATTGGATGATGGATCAGATTCCGGAAGAATGGCAGGATAAGGTGCGTTTTTCGTCCTTTCCGGAAAATAAGCTGATCTCATCGCCGGAAACCTTTGGCTGGGCGGTGGTGTCCAGCTACAGCGAGGAGGTTAAAGAAGGTGCGGTGGCATTTCTTAAGCTTCGGACGCAGCTGAACCAGGAGAAGAAGGAGGAGTTATTTTCGAAGGATCCGGAGAGTTTTATCCCGGCGGAGCGGGATTATATCGCGGTTTATCAGGATGAGCCCCAGCTGGTGCCCAATTACCAGGTAAAATGGAATTCGATCCTCCAGGAGGAGACACTGGGCGAGGTCCTCCCGCAGCTGGCGCAGGGCAAGATCAGCGCGGAGGAATTTACCAGAAGAGAAGATGAGAGTATCCAGGAATTTCTGGAAGAACAGTAACACTTTGGCGTCGGAGGGATCCGGCGCCAAAGTATTTTTTTTGATAATCCAGGTTTGCGATTTGATAACGGAGGTTTTTGCGGCACTGCTATAATGATCCCAGAGTAAAGGAAACAACAGTTTCCGGAAAGGTGAGGGATCATATGAAAAAGAAAAAATTATTATCCGTGTTACTGATCATGGCAATGACAGCAGGACTGGCGACCGGATGCGGAAGCTCCAGCTCTTCTGAAGGAGAAAGCTCTGACGCAGAGGGCCAGGTATACTATCTGAACTTCAAGCCTGAGGCAGATGAGTACTGGCAGGAGCTGGCTGAAACTTATACAGAAGAGACAGGTGTGCCGGTGACAGTCCTGACAGCAGCGTCCGGAGAATATGAGAAAACGCTGAAGTCCGAGATGGCAAAGACAGATGCGCCGACGCTGTTCCAGGTAAACGGCCCGGTTGGACTTGCAAGCTGGAAGGATTACTGCTATGACCTGTCTGGTTCTGACATCGCAGGAGAGTTGACGGACGACAGCTTCGCACTGATGGACGGCGACAAGATGGCTGGTATCGCTTATGTTATTGAAAACTATGGTATTATCTACAACAAGGCGCTGCTGGAAAAAGCAGGATACACAGCAGAAGACATCACAGATTTCGACAGCTTTAAGAAAGTCGTAGAAGATATCACTGCAAGAAAGGACGAGCTTGGATTCAGCGCATTTACATCCGCAGGTATGGACAGCTCTTCTGACTGGAGATTTAAGACCCACCTTGCAAACCTGCCGATCTACTATGAGTATCAGGCTGACGGCATCGACAACACAGACGCCATCAAGGGAACCTATCTTGACAATTACCGTCAGATCTGGGATCTGTATATCAACAATGCAACCTGTGAGCCTACAGAGATCTCTACGAAGACAGCCGACGATGCGACCGCAGAGTTTGTAACAGAGGAAGCAGTCTTCTACCAGAATGGAACCTGGGAATACAACAACATTGCGGATGTGGGAGATGAGAATCTGGGAATCCTTCCGATCTACATCGGCGTAGAGGGTGAAGAGAACCAGGGCGTCTGCACAGGTACAGAGAACTACTGGTGTGTAAACTCAAAAGCTTCCGAGGAAGACATTCAGGCTACTTTGGATTTCATGAACTGGTGCGTAACCTCTGATGAAGGTGTAGAGGCAATGTGCAAGGATATGGGATTTGTAATTCCGTTCAAATCAAACCTTGAGTCTGAAAATGTACTGGTAAATGAGGCAAATGCATATATGGAAGACGGAAAGACTCCTATAACATGGGTATTTTCTACCATGCCTTCTGAAGAGTGGAAAAACGGAGTAGGATCCGCACTGACAGCATATGCGGCAGATCAGACTGACGCAAACTGGGATGCAGTAGTAAGTGCATTTGTAGACGGATGGGCTACGGAAGCGGCAGCATCCGCAGATACCGAAGCAGAATAAGCAAGTCAAGGGATCTGGCAGAAATGAAATGAGAGAAGAAGCGGCGGGCAGAAGATGGGCTGAACGCCGCTTTTTAAAAGGAGGAGAAAATATATGGAAAAAGCGATCAAGCGATATATGCCGATCTTTGTGCTTCCTACATTCTGTGCTTTCATCCTGGGCTTTATCGTACCTTTTATCATGGGGATATGGCTTTCCTTTTGTAAATTTACGACCGTCACGGACGCAAAGTTTGTGGGATTATCAAATTATGTGGAGGCTTTTAAGGATACCGTATTCCGTCATTCCTTCTGGTATACGGCTCTGTTCGCCGTGGTGTCACTGGTAGTGATCAACGTGATCGCATTTGCCCTCGCCATGGCGCTGACGCAGCAGATGCGGGGAACTAATATTTTCCGCACGATCTTCTTTATGCCGAACCTGATCGGCGGTATCGTGCTGGGGTATATCTGGCAGCTGATCTTCAACGGCATCCTGGCGAAGTATCATACGGCGCTGGGACTGAATGAATGGTACGGGTTCTGGGGACTGATCATCCTGGTGAGCTGGCAGCAGATTGGTTATATGATGATCATCTACATCGCAGGGCTTCAGTCGATCCCGGGCGATGTGATGGAAGCGGCGCAGATCGACGGAGCAAACCGCATCCAGCGGCTGTTTAAGGTGACGATCCCGATGATGATGCCGTCCATCACCATCTGTATGTTCCTTTCTATCACGAACGGATTCAAGCTTTTCGACCAGAACCTGTCGCTGACAGCAGGTGAACCGTCCAAGATGTCTGAGATGATGGCGCTGAATATCTTTAATACCTTCTACGGACGTACCGGATGGGAAGGCGTCGGTCAGGCGAAGGCGGTTATCTTCTTTGTCATCGTGGTAGCCATCGGTATGGTACAGCTCCGGGCGACCCGCTCAAAGGAGGTGCAGCAGTAAATGAAAAAGAAAAAATTATTCAGCGCGGCCGGAACCGGTATCTTTACGATCCTGGGTATCGTTTACATCATGCCGATCCTGATCGTGCTTATGAATTCATTTAAGAAAAAGGTATTTATCAATAAAGAGCCGTTCAGGCTGCCGACAGAAAAAACCTGGAACAGCATTGAAAACTACCTGACAGCCATCGACAAATATGAGCTTTTAAGCGCAGTTGGCTGGACGGTGTTTATCACCCTGGGCTCCGTGCTGGTGATCCTGATCTGTACCTCCATGTGTGCCTGGTACATTACCAGAGTGAAGACGAAATTTACAAAGGTCCTGTATCTTCTGTGCGTATTTTCCATGGTCGTACCGTTCCAGATGGTGATGTTTACCCTGTCTCTGGTGGCAGATAGGACGGGGCTCAACACTCCCTGGGGAATCATCATTATCTATCTGGGATTTGGAGCGGGGCTTGCGGTCTTCATGTTCTGCGGATTTGTCAAATCCATTCCGCTGGAGATTGAAGAGGCGGCGCTGATCGACGGATGTACACCGCTTCAGACATTTTTCCGGGTGGTGCTCCCGATCATGAAGCCGACCTATATTTCGGTGGGGATCCTGGAGACTATGTGGATCTGGAACGACTTCCTTCTTCCATACCTGATTCTTGATATTAAGAAATACAAAACCATCTCCATCATCATCCAGTACATGAAGGGAAGTTATGGACGAGTAGATATGGGCGCGATCATGGCGGCGCTGATTATGGCGGTTATTCCTGTTATTATCTTTTATCTTGCCTGCCAGAAATATATTATCGATGGCGTGGTCGCCGGTGCTGTCAAGGGGTAAATTTGACACTTCTTCAAGAAAGAGGATTGGCAAATGACCATCAAAGACATCGCGCGGGAGTCCGGCTATGCGGTCGGGACCGTCTCACGAGCCTTAAATAACGCCCCCGGCGTCAGTGCAGAAACCCGTCAAAAAATATTGGAAATCGTAAACCGCCACAATTATGAACCGAACGCCAACGCCAAGCATCTGAAGCAGCAGACCAACGATGGGATCGCACTGATTGTGAAAGGCACCCAGAATATGCTGTTTGCCGGCATTTTGGAGCCGCTGCAGCAGATCATTGAGGAAAGCGGCTACGTTGCGACGGTCTACTATATTGACGAGGAAGCCAACGAGGTTGCGCAGGCCCGACGCATCTGCACAGAGCGCAAACCTCATGGTATATTGTTTCTCGGCTCAAATCCGGAATACTTCACGCCGGAGTTGGAGGCACTGGGTATCCCCTGCCTGCTGCTGACAAACAGCGCGGCATCCCTGCGCATCCGTAATTTGTCCAGTGTGTCCGTAGACGATATGGCTGCATCGGACACGATGATCGAATATCTGTACAAAAAAGGGCACCGCCGCATCGGAATCATCGGTGGCAAGCCCAATCTTTCCCGTCCAAGTCTCGCCCGTCTGGCCGGCTGTCAGGGTGCTATGCTGCGCCTTGGTCTGCCGTTTGACATGGAAAAGCAGTATGCGTATGCGCGGTTCTCGCTTTCCAGCGGGTATGAGGCAATGGAGTATTTATTAAAGCACAGCCCCGACATTACGGCAGTGTTTGCCATGTCCGACCTGATGGCGCTCGGCGCAATTCGTGCGCTGCGGGATCACGGGCTGTGTGTGCCGCAGGATATTTCCGTCACAGGTTTTGACGGCATTGCGCTGGGACAGTACAGTGTGCCCCGGCTGACGACCATCCGGCAGAATATGGAGCAATTGGCGCGGCGTTCGGCGCGGATCCTGCTCCACAACATCCAAAAACCCGGCAATGCCGTGCACGAGATCGTCTCCTTCGATCTGACCGAAGGAGAAAGCGTGCGCGAACTGTGAAGGAAAGATATCCCGGCTGCTTACTATCAAAAGAAAGAGGGGTTCTCTGATGAGAGCAAGCGGCATTCTGATGCCCATTTCAAGTCTGCCCTCGCCTTACGGTATTGGTACCATGGGTGCAGCCGCGCGCAGCTTTGTAGACTTTTTGGTCAAGTCCGGGCAGGCATACTGGCAGATTCTGCCCGTCTGCCCCACAAGCTACGGCGACAGTCCCTATCAGTCGTTCTCGACCTTTGCGGGCAACCCGTATTTTATCGATCTGGACGATCTGGCAAAGCAGGGACTGCTGCTGCCGGAGGAATATGCGTCCATCGACTGGGAATGCACCCCAGACTGCATCAACTATGGCGTCATGTACGAAAAGCGCTACGCAGTACTGCGCTGTGCAGCCAAACGTCTGCTGGCAAAGCCCGGTGCCGACTACCGCCGCTTTGTGAAGGAAAACGATTTCTGGCTGCCCGACTACGCGCTGTTCATGGCGCTGAAGGACGCCCACAACGGAGTCTGCTGGCTGGAATGGGAAGAACCGCTGCGGCGCCGTGAGCCCGCTGCTCTGGCAGCAGCCCGGCAGCAGTACGCCGACGATGTGGCGTTCTGGCAGGCTGTACAGTTTATGTTCTACAGTCAGTGGCAGGCGCTGAAGCACTACGCCAACCGGCAGAAAATCCGCATCATCGGCGACCTTCCCATCTATGTGGCGCTGGACAGTGTCGATGTGTGGAGCTGCCCGCAGGAGTTCCAGCTGGACGAAAACCTGCTCCCCACCGAAGTGGCCGGCTGCCCGCCAGATGGCTTCTCCGCCACCGGTCAGCTATGGGGCAACCCGCTGTTTGACTGGGACGCTATGGCTGCCAACGGCTATGCCTGGTGGGTACGCCGCATCCGCCACCTGTGCGGAATTTATGATGTGTTGCGCATTGACCATTTCCGCGGCTTTGCGGGGTATTACGCCATCCCCTATGGTGATAAGACCGCCGAAAACGGCCGCTGGCGCACTGGGCCGGGCTATGCCCTCTTTGCTGCCGTCAAAAAAGAGCTGGGCAGCCCCCGCATTATTGCTGAGGACTTGGGCTTTTTGACCGATGATGTGCGCGCTCTGCTGAAAGAATGCGCCTACCCTGGCATGAAAGTGCTGGAATTTGCCTTTGACAGCCGTGACGGCG
>OGQQ01002849.1_pt1 | contig 10618 bp, 9 predicted proteins | sample 1553281 | NCBI WGS metagenome assembly OGQQ01 (sample SAMEA2579937, study PRJEB22360) | human gut metagenome | biome: human gut; feature: human-associated habitat; material: faeces | place: Denmark | collected 2008/2010 | reverse complement strand
CTTAAGCGCTGTCCTTTGGCGCTTTAGTACCGCTGCGAGCGACACTCAGTGCAAACGTGTCTTTGTTGCTTCCGCCGATTTCTCCAATCGTCCGTCCTCCGTCCGCCGCACTCTGCACCTTGCCGCTTCCCACATCGTCTTTGTTAAACATATTCCTAAAATCTACAGCAGCTCTTTTAAAAGCTTATTAACCATTCCCGGATTAGCCTTACCCTGCATAGCCTTCATAGTCTGGCCTACAAGGAATCCGATAGCCTTCTCCTTACCTGCTCTATAATCAGCTACCGACTGTGGATTATCAGCTATAACCTTCTCAACTGTTGCCTTAAGTGCACCTTCGTCATTAACCTGCTTAAGTCCATTTTCCTCAATATACTTATCCGGATCAATATCCTCATCAAATATCTTCTCGAATATTTCCTTAGCAACATTACTGTTTATAGCACCCTCATCTGCAAGCTCAATAATTCTTGCAAGACTCTTAGGTGAGAATGCGATATCCTCAGGATCCATATTCTTTTCCTTTAAAATACGCATAGTCTCAGTAATAAGCCAGTTAGATACTTTCTTAGGCTTATTGCATAAAGCTGTTGTTTCTTCAAATATATCAGCAAGCTTCTTAGAGTCTGTAATCATATTGATATCATAATCAGGAATTCCGAATTCTTCCTTATAACGAAGCATTTTCTCATCCTTAAACTCAGGCTGTGCTTCCTTAATAGTATCAAGCCATTCTTCGCTTATGTGGATTGGTACAAGGTCTGGGTCTGGGAAATATCTATAGTCTTGTGCATCTTCCTTGTCTCTCATTGAAAATGTTTTTCCAGATACATCATCCCATCTTAATGTTTCTTGTTCTACTTTTCCGCCTTCTTCTAATACATCAATTTGTCTATCTATTTCATATTCGATAGCTCTTGTAATGCTTCTAAATGAGTTCATATTTTTCATTTCTGTACGTGTTCCAAAAGGTGTTCCTGGTTTATGAACAGATACATTGACATCTGCTCTTAAAGATCCTTCTTGCATTTTACAGTCTGAAACTTCAATATATTCTAGTATTGATTTTAATTTTCTTAAATATGCCTCAACTTCTTCTGCGCTTCTTAAGTCTGGTTCAGAAACCATTTCTATTAAAGGAACTCCTGCTCTGTTTAAATCAACTAAGCTTCCTCCTCCAAAGTCGTCATGGTTTAGTTTTCCGGCATCTTCTTCTATATGGATTCTTAATAATCTAATTTTCTTTTTTCCTTCTGATGTTTCAATTTCAATATATCCATGTTCACATAGTGGTTTATCAAATTGTGATATTTGATAAGATTTTGGTAAATCTGGATAATAGTAATTTTTTCTATCATTTTTACTATCTCTTGATATTTCACAGTTTGTAGCCAATCCCGCTTTTACTGCATATTCAACAACTTTTTCATTTAATACAGGTAGTGTTCCTGGCATTGCCATACAGATTGGGCATACATGTGTGTTAGGTGCTGCACCAAATTCTGTTGGACATGAACAGAATATTTTTGTTTTTGTTGAAAGTTCTGCGTGAACTTCTAGTCCTATTACAACTTCATAATCACTTCTTGACATTACTCAGCACCTCCTTTGAATTCTGGCTTATAATTGTCTCTAAATTTAATTTCTTGTTCTAGTGTATATGCTGCATTTAAAATAGTTTCTTCTTGGAATCTATTTCCTATTAATTGCATACCGATTGGCATTCCTTCTTTGTCAACGCCTACTGGTATTGATATTCCAGGAAGTCCTGCAATATTTACAGATACTGTACAAATATCTGCTAAATACATTTCTAATGGATTATTTGACCTTGAACCAATGTCAAATGCTACTGTTGGAGATGTTGGTGTTAATATAACATCATATTTTTCAAATCCTTTGTTAAATTCATTCATAACTAATGTTCTAACTTGTTGTGCTTTTTTGTAATATGCATCATAATATCCTGATGATAATACATATGTTCCAAGGATTATTCTTCTTTTTACTTCTTCTCCAAATCCCTCACTTCTTGATTTTTTATATAATTCTTTTAAGTTTTTGAATTCTGGTGTTCTGTATCCATAACGGATTCCGTCAAATCTTCCTAAATTTGAACTTGCTTCTGCACATGCAATTATATAATATGTTGCTAATGAATATTGAGCAATATCTAGCGAAAATTCTTCAACTTCTGCTCCAAGTTCTTTGTATTTTTCTATTGCTTTTTGTAATGTTTCTTTTACTTCTGCATTTATTCCTTCACCAAAGAATTCTTTTGGAACTCCTATTTTTAAACCTTTTACATCATTTTTTAATGCTTTTGTGTAATCTTTTTTAGGCATATCTGCTGATGTTGTATCTCTTTCATCATGTCCAGCTATTAAATTCAAAAGCATTGCACTATCTCTTACGTCTTTTGTGATTGGACCAATTTGGTCAAGTGATGATGCAAATGCTACTAGTCCATATCTTGAAACTAGTCCATATGTTGGTTTTAGTCCTACAACTCCACAGAAACTTGCTGGTTGTCTTATTGAACCTCCTGTGTCTGAGCCAAGTGCCCATGGAACAAGGTTTGCTGCAACTGCTGCTGCTGAACCTCCTGAAGAACCTCCTGGTACTTTATTTAAGTTCCAAGGATTTCTTGTTTTCTTGAAATATGAATATTCTGTTGAACCACCCATAGCAAATTCATCCATGTTTAGTTTTCCTAAATCTATCATATTTTCTGCATTTAATTTTTCAACAACTGTTGCATCATATGGTGATACAAAGTTTTCTAGCATTTTAGAACTACATGTTGTTTTTACACCTTTTGTGCACATGTTGTCTTTTATTCCTATTGGAATTCCTGCGAAATCTCCACTGATTTCTCCATTATCTATTTTTTCTTGTACATCTTTTGCTTGCTCTAATGCTTCATCTGTTAGTGTTGTAACAAATGCTTGTACATCTTCTTCTTTGTCATTTATTCTGTCTACATATGCTTTTGTTATTTCCGTTACTGTAAGTTCTTTGTTTTTTAATTTTTCTTGCAATTCATGTACTGTTAATTCTGTTATATCCATCACATTTTCTCCCTTCACTCTTATTATCTCTTATTATTTGAAATGTCCTTTTGGGGACGGTTCTTTTTAGGACATCTGTCCCAAAATGGACATTTCTTTTTCAAAATCTTTCCAAGAATAAACTCTTTTCCAATTTTTTTCTTCTAAAGTTTTATTTATTCTAGAATCCATCATATATGTTTTTATACCAAGTCCCGCAATTTGTTCACAAGTTTTATAACTATCGTCTATGAATACATCTATTTTACATTCTTCTGATATTTTTCTTTTATCTGTATGACCAATAAAAATTTTTGTATAATTTACCTTATTTTTCTTTAGCCATTCTTTTGTTATTTTTGCTATAATTCCACTTTCTCTATCCCATCTAGCTGTAATAATTATTATATTATTTTTTACAGATAAATTATTTATTACTTCAACTGCATCTTCTTTTGGTTTAACATTTTCCATTATTTTTTCATAATATAAATCCCAAAACTTGTCATTTTCTTCATCTGTCCAATTATATAAATGTTTTGCCCACATTGGATCAAAGATTTTTATATTTTGAGGTTCAAATTTTCTTTTCAATATACTTTCTGTATATTCTTTTGCATAAATATCAGTTTCTTCACTAGTTTTTGTGATTGTATCATCTATATCTATTCCTATATTCATATGCTATTTTCGTATAATCAATTATATATATAATTGATTAATCCCTTTCTCATTAAAATTTTATAAAATAACAGCTCTATTCATTTTCAATGATGTCCTTTTTTATCACGATGTCCCAAACAGAACCGTCCCGAAAAGGACATTAATTTATGACTTTTGGTATCTTAAACATATGTTGTTCCTCTGATGGTGCATTTTGCAATAATGCTTCATTATCTTCAAATACCTTAATCTCATCTTTTCTAAAAACATTTTTCTTTTCATTTGCACCAACTGTAACATCAAGTCCATCAACAGGTGCGTTATTTACTACTTCCGCAAAGTCTAATATGTCTTGCAAATTAAGCGCATATTTTTCAATTTCTTCGTCTTTAATTTCCAAATCTGCTAATTTGGCAATGTGTAATATTTCTTCTTTACTAACTTTCACCTTATCTCTCCTCCTTAAAAACCTATTTTATTATATACTCAAATGCGTAAAATTACAATAATAAAATAAAAAATTTGACATATAATAAAATATGAGTTATAATACACTCAAGACGTCGAAGTAGTTCTAAAAACAAAAGTAATAAAAAAGACTAGGAGCCTTCCATAGCATTCCTAGTCTTTTTCTTTTTGTCTAATCCCCTAAGTTCTTTACAATTAAGTAAATCAAATAAAGTTTCAACACTTTGAGTAGTTCCTTCAACAAAAGTAACCTCCTCCCTGCCACCAAGCAAGTTGGCAAGTATATATTAACTTATCTGTATGTTTTTGTCAAGAACTATCGAATACTATCTTATATAATAAACACTATTTCTTTATAATTTCAATATGCACATCTCTTAATTGTTCTCTTCTTACATTACCAGGAGCCCCCATCATCAAATCTTGTGCCTTACTATTTAATGGGAATGCAATAACTTCTCTTATAGTTTCTGAATTTGATAAAAGCATTAACATTCTATCAATACCAGGTGCAATTCCTGCATGTGGTGGAGCACCAAATTGAAATGCTGTATATAATGCTCCAAATTTTGTTTTTACTTCTTCCTCTGTGTAACCTGCCATTTCAAAAGCTTTTAGCATTATTTGTATATCATGGTTTCTTACTGCACCAGAAGAAAGCTCTATTCCGTTACATACTATATCATATTGATATGCAAGTATTTCTAATGGATTTTGATTTTCTAATGCTTCCAAACCTCCTTGTGGCATTGAGAATGGGTTATGGCTAAATGCTAATTTATCATGGTCATCTAATTCAAACATTGGGAAATCTATTATCCAACAAAATTGAAATACATTTTCATCTATTAAATTTAATCTATTTCCTAATTCTGTTCTTATTTGACCAGCAAGTTCTGTTGCTCTTTTTTCATTATCTGCAATAAAAAATATTGTATCATTTTGTTTTAAATCTGATAATTCTATTAAAGTTTTCTTTAAGTCATCTGGTATAAATTTATCAATTGGACCTTTGAAACTCATATCTTCTTGAACCTCTAAATATCCAAGTCCTTGCATTCCAATTGACATAGCATATGCTAACATCTTTTCATGGAATCCCTTTGACATATGTCCTTCAACTTTTATAGCTCTTACAGTTCTATCAATAAATGGCTTAAATGTACATTTTTTGAAGAAATCTGATAAGTCTATAATATATAATGGGTTTCTTAAATCTGGTTTGTCTGAACCATATTTAAGCATTGCTTCTTTATATGTGATTCTTGGGAATGGATATTTTGCTATTTTTTTATCAGAGAATTTTTTAAATGTATTATACATTACAGGTTCCATTACTTGGAATACGTCCTCTTGTGTTGCAAAACTCATTTCCATGTCTAATTGATAAAATTCTCCTGGTGCTCTGTCTGCTCTTGCATCTTCATCTCTAAAGCATGGTGCTATTTGGAAGTATTTATCAATTCCAGATACCATTAATAATTGTTTAAATTGTTGTGGTGCTTGTGGTAATGCATAGAATTTTCCTGGATGTAATCTACTTGGTACTAAATAATCTCTTGCTCCTTCTGGTGATGAGCTTGTAAGTATTGGTGTTTGTACCTCTAAAAATCCTTGTTCTTGCATTTGATTTCTTAAAAATTGCAAAACTTGTGCACGAAGTTTTAGATTATTTTGTAGTCTTTCATTTCTTAAATCTAAATATCTGTATTGTAATCTTAAATCTTCTCTTATTTCTTGAGTTGTATTAATTTCAAATGGAATATTTTTTGTTCTTTTTCCTAAAATTTTGATTTCTTCAATTTTAATTTCAACAAGTCCTGTTTTTAATTTTGGATTTACGGTTTCTTCATCTCTCTTTTTTACAGTTCCATAAACTGTAACTGTTGACTCGATTGGAATATGTGATGCAAAGTCAACATCTTTTGCCTCTCCTGATGTTACAACTTGTGTTATTCCATACATATCTCTGATATCTAGGAATACTAATCCTCCTAAGTCACGGATAGTTTGTACCCATCCAGCAATTCTAACTTTTTTTCCTACGTCTTCTAGACTGATTTCGTTACAAGTATGTGTCTTGTACTCGTTCATTTTTAACTACCTCCCAAAAGTTGTCAAAAGGGACGCCCCTTTTTGACAAGATTATTTGTTGTCAAAAAGGGGCGTCCCTTTTGACAACTTTTTTGCAATGAGCATCAAAAAACGTCCACTGCAAAATGCAGGGACGAAATAATTCCGCGGTACCACCCAGCTTGAAAATATTTGCTTTGCAAATATTTTCCACTTTATAAAAATTGCTCCAATGTGTTTCACAATTTAGGTTGACCTTAAAGGGCTTTCAGCCGGTGACCCTTTTTCTCTTTTAGTTACTTCTAATTGCTTTGTATTGTTCAAGCGCAATATATTTTTTATTATTATGTTTCTTATTTTAGCATCTTATTCACCTATTTGTCAATAAAATTTTAATTTTTTTATTATCTTCTTCAATAAATTTCATTTTAATTACTCAAAACACTGCCATCTTTCAATTCTAAAATTCTATCAACATTTTGAATAGTAGACAATCTATGAGCAATAATTATAACTGTACTATTTTTAGAAATTTTATCAATAATGCTCTGTATCATTTTTTCTGTTCTTAAATCAATATTGGAAGTAGGCTCATCAAAAATATAAATATTAGCCTTATGAACTATTGCTCTTATGAAAGCGATAACTTGTAATTCTCCTTTTGATAACCTATTTATATCAACAACTTCGTCTAGACCATTATCTAATCTTTCTAATAATGGAATAGCTCCAATTTGTTCCATAACATCTAAAATTTGTTTGTCTGAAATATCATTTCTTTCTAGTACAATATTTTTTCTTACAGTGTCCTTAAAAATATAAGAATCTTGTGATATGTATGTTATATTATTTCTTATTGATTTTATTGATAGTTCATTTAAATCATATCCATCTATTGTAACTTTTCCTTTGTTTATAGGATATAATCTCATAAGAATTTTAGTAATAGTAGTTTTCCCCGCACCGAGTTTTACCAACGATTGCAGTCTTTTCACCTGCTTTAATTTCAAATGAAATATTATTTAAAATATTCTGTTTGTCATAAGAAAATGAGACATTATTAAATTTTATATTTCCTTTTAGATTTTCAATATTTAAGCCTTTATTTATATCTTCTTTTTCTTTAATTAGTAAAATAGTATTAATTCTTTCTAGTGATACTTGTGATGTTTGAATATCTTCTATTTGATTAAATAATTCTTTTAATGGTGAAAAACATTGTCTAATATAATATAGAAAAATGTAAACTGTTCCCAATGATATTCCACTATCAATATTTAATACATAATATAAAACTGCATATATTGTTATAGCCTCTACCAATACACTTATTGGCCAAGGAAGTGAATCTAGCCAAATATGTTTAATCCTTATTTTTAATTCTTCTTTAAGTAATTTATCAACTTTATTTATATTTTTTTCTTCTAAAGAAAAGAACTTGGTTAATTTGCTCTTATTATATGTTTCTGAGTACTCTTTATTTTGTAAATCACATTTTTGAGCTTTTTCTTTTTGAATTTCTTTTAATCTTTTTATAATTAAAGATTGGTTTATAGCAAATACTATTATAATTATAGTTCCTATACATGCTAATTTTATATTTATCATAAACATAGTAATAAACATAAAAACAATATGTACTATATCATTTAAAATGACTGGTATATCTTCTGAAAATAGTGTTTTTACATTTTCTGCATCAACTGTCAACCTAGTATAAATATCAGAAGATGAAAATTTTTCAAAATCATTGATTTTTAATGATAAAACTTTGCTAAAAATTTTGCTTCTCAATTCATTTAACATCTTGTTAGATAATAAATTTGTTTTTTTATTCCTTACTACTTCAACAAAAATTATTACAAATCTTGTTAAAATATATAGTGCCACAATAATCAAAATAGATTTGCCGAAAATCATTTGTTGTGATTTTATCAATTATTAAATTTTCTCCATAGGAACCTATGTCTTTATTATATTTTTTCATAAAATCACCCATTTAAAATATTGACTAAAACTAATAAAATAGCTATTGTAATTATTGTTGTTTTATTTTTCTTTATTATGCTAGTCAACTAACTCACCTGCCATTTCATATTGGTACATTTCTTGATAAATACTATTTCTTGATAATAATTCGTCATGTGTCCCACTATCTATAAATTTGCCATCTATCATTAAATAAATTTTATCCATATCTTTTACATCTGTTACTTTATTTGCAATATTGATTATTGTTTTTTCTTTCATTTGCATAATATTATTTAATATTTCTTTTTCAGTATTATTATCTAATGCAGAAAAAATATTGTCTAATATAATAAAGTCTTTATCAGTAATTATATTTCTTGCTATTGCAACTCTTTGTTTTTGTCCTCCTGATAATTTATGTCCATTTTCTCCTACTACTTCTTCAAATTCATTTTCCATTTTAAAAATATCTTCTAGAATACATGAATTATTTGTTGCATTTATAATCTGCTTACCATCATATGTATTCTCTAATGTAATATTATTTTTTACTGTATCATCTAGAAGAATTACTTTTTGTAAAATATAACTTATATTATTGAATATACTGTATTTATTTATTTTAGTTATATCTACACCATTAATAAATACTTTATTTTCTTCTATTTCATATAAACCAGATATAATATTCATGAGTGTTGTTTTTCCGCTTCCAAATAATCCTATAATTCCTATTTTATCATTTTTATTTATCTCAAAATTGATGTCTCTTAATACATATTTGTTATTGTTTGGATATTTATAGCTAAAATTATTTACCTTTATAGTATCTATTTCATCTATTATTTGTTTATTTTTTGTATTATATATATCTAAACTTATAATTTGATCTATTCTATTAACAGCTTGCTTAAAATATACAATTGAACTTGTAATTCTATTTATTCTGCTACTAAGTCCTTCAAACATTTTGCCTATAAATGCTATAAAAACAGTTAAATCTCCAACTGTCATTTGTCCATTTTTTATACAAATCACACTATAGATTACTGCTAAAATGCATGACAAACTTTCCGCTATATTTGTTATATTGTTTATTGTATTATCTAGTTTTCCAACTTTATAATCTTTTTCTTGCATTATTTTATTGTCTTTGTTAAATAGTTCATCTTGTTCTTTTTGATTGTTATACAATTTTATTAATGTAAAATTACTAGTGTTTTGTTCAATTACATTTGACATATTTATATATTGTTTTCTAGCGTCTTCTACTAATATATTTTTCTTTTTATATAATTTTAATACAATAATTAATGTTACTAATAAAATTGCTACCAAAATTATAGATAGTCTCATATCTAGATCTTTGCCTGATATTACAATCACAAGAATTGGCGTCATAATTACTTGTGTGATATTTTGAAAAAATTCGCCAAGAAATTTTTTTATCATTGGTATTTCTTTTGTTAAATATGCTAAAAATTTTCCCTTTTCTGTACTTTCGTAGTAATCTTCTTTTATATATTGTAATTTTTTATAAACTTCTCTTCTTAATTTCATATCAGATGTTCTAGCAACTGCATAATAAAGTAGTCTTTTTATTAAGTTTGGTAATATTATAATTGCTGCCCAAAACAATAGTATATATATTTCTTGCATTACTTGTTCTTTGGATATATTAGATTGCATTATCATATCTAATATTTTACCTGTTATTTGTGATATTAATAATAATATGTACAATGCGATTGTTTGAAATATCATTCCCATTATATATAATGGAAATGTTCTTTTTAATTCGTCCACTATCAATTTACTATGACTTTTTTTCTTCATCTTTTGGTCTCCTTGTGTCAAAAGTTGTCAAAAGGGACGCCCCTTTTTGACAATATTTTTTGTTGTCAGAAAAGGGCGTCCCTTTTGACAACTTTTTATTATAAAAATTATACTATTTTCCAAATATTTAAGTCAAGTTTTTTATGATACATAAAAAAATAATCTTCCTTATTTTTTAAGAAAAATTATTTTAAAGGTTATATTATTTACATTTTACTTTTATTAAAGTAAATTATTAGATTTTCAATTGTTTCTTTGTCTTTTTTGGATAATTTATCAAATCCTGCTAATGAATATTCCATAGTTTTATTTTCTTTAGTATTTATATATTCACTAAAAATTTGGTCTAGACTAATTTTTAGTACATTACATATTTTTATTAAAACTTCATATGATGGCTTTGATTTGTCTTGTTCAATGTCACTTATGTATCTAACAGATACTTCTATTTCTTCTGCTAATTTTTCTTGAGTATATCCAAAACTTTTTCTGATTGTTTGAATATTTTTTCCGATTTTTATTACACTTGTTTTTTTCATTTATACCACCTAACTTTT
>OGQQ01002845.1_pt1 | contig 10625 bp, 5 predicted proteins | sample 1553281 | NCBI WGS metagenome assembly OGQQ01 (sample SAMEA2579937, study PRJEB22360) | human gut metagenome | biome: human gut; feature: human-associated habitat; material: faeces | place: Denmark | collected 2008/2010 | reverse complement strand
TTGTGATCACTGGGTGAAGGGTCCGGGTTGGTCACGGGCTACCGCCGCTGATATCATCAAGCACTGGACGACCTATAAGATGCCTGGTACGGAGAAACCTGCCTGCAATTCAGGTGATAAGATCTCGCAGTATCAAGTAAAGCAATTGGACATGCTTCTGGATGTGGTCGCGCCGTATTATCTGAATTATCTGGAGAACCACCGTATTGTAGAGCCTACTGTCACATACTATGCAGTTGGTGGATCACGGGGATTGATCGACACCGCCAGCAAAACAATAACGCTTCGGTTGCCGGAAGATACCGATTGGAACAAGCTTCCCGCGCCTACGGTAAAAACCAACGATGAATGTCAATTCACCCAGAACATTGGCAGCTTGAGCGATGGACAAGTAATCGCTGCGGTAACACCGGGTGACCGTGCAACAGGCACCTATTATAATGGCAGTGATACTACTGGATACGGATTCAAAAAGAATCTGAGCCAAAGATGGACGATCAACGTCGAAGAGGGAACTCCTTACACAAAGGTACTTACCTTTGACATCGAAACAGCTGATGGTAAAGTTCGCTCTGCCCGCATCACGGATGGCGAGGACGGAAGCAACGGGACGATCAAGCTGAATCTGCCGGTCGGAATCGATTTGACCTCGTTGTCCCCTGAGGTGGATTATGCCGGTGAAGGCTTCTATTACACTGTTGACGACCAGAGAAGTGATAAAACCGAAGAGATCGACTTTACTAAGAAAATCGGACTGGTCGTTTACAACACGGAGTACGAGACAGAGGCCACATATGACGTTTTCGTCACGGCGGAAAAATCTGTGGAGAATGACATTCTCTCTTACAAGATTGGCGATGCGGTCGGTACGATCTCCGGCAGTAGTGTGTCCATAACGATTCCGTATGCCACAGACCTTACCACGGCAGAGCCGGAGATAACGGTATCCGAATTTGCGAAAGTGACACAGAAGCCCGCAGAGCTTCAGGTCGGTGAAAATCACTATACCGTGACCGCAGAAAACGGCGCTGAGCAGGACTATATCGTGACGATCACCCGCACTCCGGTAGCGACGGGGCGGCAGATCAAGTCTTTCCGCTATGGCGGGTATGAAGCCACGATCAACGAAGGTACGGCTGAGATCACCATGACGCTGCCAAAGGGTATCTCTCCTGTTTTCGCGCCGACCATCGAAATTTCCGAGTTTGCCACAGTTTCTCCGGCCTCCGGCGAAGTGCAGGATTTCAGCTCGCCTGTCAAGTATAAGGTCACGGCACAGAACAAGGCGTCTAAAACCTATACGGTCAAGGTCGCGATATCCTCTGAGGCTGCTCCCAATGCGTATATAGGCAAGCTTGAGCAGGTTCGTAACAATATCATCACCCGGTATCGCAGTGAAGCGAATGATGACTGGGAGTGGATGGACCTCGGCTTCTATGAAGACCGGCCAGAAAACTACAACACCTCCGAACACCCCTTCGACATTGCCGCAAAGCTTGCGAAGCTGGACACAACCACAAACGTGGCAATGACCGAGTTTGACCGTACCATCATGATGCTGACTGCCCGCGGCTTTGACTGCACGAAGCTCTCGCAGTACAACAATGGAGAACCGTACATTGACAGCAAGAACAACGAGATCGACAACCTTGTCGCAGCGCTCTACAACTATTCCGGTGAGTACACCATCAACGGCCCCATTTTTGCGTTGCTGGCTTTGGATATGGGAAACTACACCATTCCTGATAATGCCAGATGGACGCGGGAGAACCTGATCAATGTCATTCTGGACTATGGCAATTATGACGAGTTCGGCATTGACATGGTGGGAGCTATCATGTACTCTCTGGCACCCTATCAGAATGATGCTGCTTATGGTGCGCAGATAAAGGAAAAGCTGAACTTGTGCCTGGAAATCATCCTGAGAAAGATGAATTCCGACTTTTCCTTTGGCGCGTGGGGTGCGACCAACAGCGAGTCTGCCGCATGGGTCATGATGGGCCTTTGCAGTATGGGCATCGACTGGAATGCCGATCCCCGATTCTCGGATGGTCAGGGTCACAGTGCGCTGCAGCACTGGATGGACAACTTCGTCAACGTAAACGGCGGCTATTTCCATCATACGACCAGCGTGACCAACGATGCCATGGCAACCTATCAGGGCTGCTATGCCACCATGTGGTATCTCAAATTCCTGGAGAAAGGTCAGGGGACTCCCTGCTACTTCTATTACCACCGGTTTGATTTCGCCCGTGAACTGTCTACGGATGCCTCCATCACCGACTTCGAGATCGAAGGAAAGAAGGGCGTTATCACCGAGGGCGGCGAAGGCGGCGAGAATACCATCACTGTTACGGTGCCCAACGGTATGCCCCTGACGAACCTGACTCCGAAGGTGACGATGGCGGAAGGTGCGACATTGCTGGCTCCGAGTCTGCCTACGACCTTTGTGGAAGGCGTTAAGCAGCCGTTTACCGTGCTGGCCGAGGACGGAAAGACCACCAAGACCTATTATGTCACCGTGAATCATGGTGATGTGGGCGCTTCCGGTGCCGAGTTGGATGCCAGCAGCATTAAGCTGAAAAACGGTGTACTGAACGTAATGGACATTCTGGAGAAGAAAGTCACCAAGGCGTCCGATGGAGCAACGGAGATCCTGCTTACGGTGAGAGCCGGTGTGGATACCTCAAAGATGTATCTCAGCGCCAGCATCTCCTATGCAGCGACAGTTGATCCCTCTCTGGATGGTAAGGATGCGATGAACTTCTCCAACTGGCAGACCTTCACCGTGACTTCCGGCGATAAGACGGTACAGAATACCTACCGTATTAAGGTCGTATCCAAGGCGCAGGCGGAGATTACCAGTTTCCGTGTTCAGGCGGTCGGTGAATGGTACAATGGTGTCATCGACAATGCCAAGAGCACCATCACTGTCACCGGTGTGGACGATTCCAAGCTGACCAGCACCAAGCTGGTCACGGACATCGAATTCACCGGAAAGACTTGTTCGCCGACCTCCGGTATCGCTGTGGACTTTGCCAATGCGGTCACGTTTACGTTGGGCGGCGACAATGATTTGGCAAGCCGCACCTACACCGTCACTGTGCTGAATAAGAGCGGTCAGCAGATCTCCGCCAAGAGCAGCGGAGGCGATGATGATACGCCCATCACCAGCACAGCGAAGATCACAGGCTTCTCCGTCCTGGGTGTGGAGGGTGAGATCGACCAGAGTGCCGGAACCATCACGGTCAAGCTGCCGGTGGGAACGAATGTCACGGCGGTCGCGCCGGTCGTTACCGTTCCTGCGGGAGCCGTGGTCAGTCCGGTATCCGGTGAGGTCGTGAATCTCAGCAACCAGTCGATATACACCGTAACGCTGGGTACGGAAAGCAGAAACTATACCGTCACCGTTATCTTTGAGCGCAGCATTTCCCAGCAGCTCTGGGATAAGGTGGCAGAGAACAGCGACGTAGCGGATCACCAGACCAGCTACGGACACAGATTTAATTAAGCAGAAAGGAGAGAGCCATGAAAGCAACAAAATGGCAAAGGGCAGTATCACTGCTCCTTTGCCTGCTCATGGCGATGAGCTTCCTTACGGTTACCGCACCCAAAGCGTATGCGGCAGACGATGCCACAGCGGCAGAAGTAACGTGGGCACAATTAACGAGTTTCAAGTTGGCAGATGAGTCCTATGTCTACAACGACTACACGGCGAAAAACCGCAATACTGCGTGGGAGATCAAGAGTATATACATTGATAATTACTCTGAACTCGTCACAAGAACAGACCGTGGTGATCGTCCCTATGCGGGAGAGATTCAGATCACAGTTAAGCCTCCTGTCACTGTAGAAGATGGCACGGTAACAAGCACGGCTGCCACAACGATACCCACTGAAATATGGGTGGCAAAAACTGATTTTTCCGGAGTTGTAACGAAGGAAGGAACTATCGCTGCAAACAATCTGAAAATGGTTCAGGATGTTGCGGGGACTTATAAGAGTAGCGCTTATAAGACGGAAGTTGCGATTAACTACGGTGATAGTAAGATTGTTTACTACAGCCTACTTATGACAGTTGACGCGGGAAGCGGCGATACGAACACCGCGCCTGCTCTCAAGGCCGGTGTGGATAGTAGTGCGACCGCTACGACCACGGTGGATACGGCCTGGACGCTGAATCTGGCTGACATCTTCGAGGATGCGGACAACGACCCCCTGAGCTACAAGGTGAGTGTGAACGGTGCCGATTCTGTTGACGCGGATGTCAACTACAGCTACACGCCCACCAAAGCCGGTGAGACGACCACGCTGGTGTTCACTGCCAGCGATGGCAAGGCTGACAGTCCGACGTACACTGTGACACTGACTGCCACAGCGGTGAGCGAAGTAACCTATGCAATTACCGCCACGGTCGAAGGATCGTATATAATCAGTGTCGGGAACAAGACTTCACCGATGGGAAAAACTGAGATCACAGTAAACGGTACGTCTGCCAGCGAAGCAAAAGAAGGCGATCCCGTTGTGGTCAAGGCCATTCCTCAAAAGTACAGATTCGCTAATATTGATGACTTATTCGATGCCAAGTTCGACCATTGGGAAGTGGTGGCAGGGCCGACAGGTTTATTGTCCGACCCTGAATTGAAGAAAGCGGATCTAGAGTTCAACATGCCGGCAGAGACTGTCTCACTTAAAGCTGTGTTTGTGGCAGTCGGATCACAAGTCACTTTGACCACAAACAATTTTGATGCGGGTGATGTGGCATTAAAGATTGGAGACTGGCAAACGGTTGCATCGACATACGATTCCACCTCTGGACAGCACAAGTACAACTCCGTTACTCGGACAGTGATTGCTGGTGCGAAAGTCTCTGCGTATATTGATACGGCCCCTACAGCTAATGCTGGCTTTAAACTGGACAGTTGGGAGATCAAAAACGTAACAAAGAATGAGATAGTAGTTCCTGAATATGTAGCATCGAATCATCCTGCAGACGGAAGTTCCTACATGATACCTTATTTTACCGTTGACGGAACCTCAGACTATGAGATCAAAGCCATCTTTAAAGCGAAGGACCATGGTAATGTGAATGTCACGGTAAATGATGAGAGCATGGGTACTGCCACTGCTCAGATCGGTGCAGGAGAGGCGGCTACAAGTATTAACGACGTAGTTGAAGGAACGGAAGTCAAGCTGCAGGCGCAGCCCAATCTCGGATATGTCTTCCAGGGTTGGAGTGCGACTTATGGTTCCGATAACACTCAGGTTGTTATTGCGAATAGCACTGCAGCTCAGACAACCTTCGTTATGCCGGCAACCAATCGTCAGCCCGTCAAGGTGGTTGCTACCTTTACGGAAGATCCCAACTATCTGAGTGAAGAATGTGATTTGGAGGAGGTTGCCCTGCTTGATGCCAATGGCAGTCCGGTCGGCACCTGCAATCAGGTTGGTAAGGTATTTACTATCACGCTGCCTGCTGATATGGATACAACCAATCTGGCCAATATGGTTCTTAAGCTGACGTATTCCAAGAATGCCAAGGTCTTTAGAGATGGAGATACAGCGGCGTGGAATGCGAACGGACAAGCCTGCAATATGACGCTGGGCACAGTAATAAAGTTCGTCGTGCGTTCGCAGAAGGATCTTACGGAAGACAACGAAGGCCCTACCCGGGAGTACACCATTACCATTCAGAAAGCTGCGTCTCCTGGTACCCCCACCCTGTCCAACGGCTCCGCTACCCGCACCAGCAAGACCGGTGCAACCGTGAAGTTCACCTCCAGCGAAGCAGGCAACTACTTCTACAAGGTGGTGGATCACGGCGCGACAGCTCCCACTGCGGATGAAATCATGAAATCCACCACTAAGGGTACGGCCAGCACGGGCGAGATAACCTTCACCCTCAGCAATCTGACTGAGGATGCACGCGACATCTACATCGTGGTCGTAAGCGCAGCCGGTGGCGAGAGCGCACCCCTGAAGGTGGAGATCCCCGCCTATGGCAGTGGCACCGATACGCCGGATACCGGCGCGTATAAGATCTCGATAAGCGCACCCAAGGGTGGTACGATCACCACTAACCGCACCAAGGCGGATAAGGGCGACGAGATCATCGTTACCGTAACGCCCGACAACGGCTATCAGATGGTGTCTGGTTCTCTGACCTACACGCTGGCGATAGAAAACGGTGAGACGGTGAAGATCACCAACAACCGCTTTACCATGCCTGATGGTAATGTGAGCATCAGTTGTCAGTGGGAGACTGCAGCGACGACCGCCAAGGGCATCACCAGTTTCTCCATCAACGGCGTGGCCGGTGCAGTGAACAATACCACTAACACCATTACCATCACCATGCCCCGCGGCACAGATGTGACGAAGCTGACCCCGGTTATCGCCACAAACGGCGTCAAGTCCCTGACACCTGGCAGCGGCGAGACGGTGAACTTCACCAACTCCGTGACCTACACGGCCACCATGGAAGATGGCAGCACCAAGACCTATACTGTCACGGTCTACGTGGACAAAGGGACGCTGGCCGATCAGTTCTGGGATAAGCTGACTGATTTCGCCACCCAAGTTCCCTGGTGGCAGTATGCCGAAAAACAGCAGAGCACCAGCAAGTATCCCAAGTATTGGTAAGTAGATGGCTCCCGACCCCACAGACACCCTGAAATACCAATCGCAAAACGAACAAAAGAGCAGCCATTCCTAGGAATGGCTGCTCTTTCTCTGTAATGACTCAGGCACGGGCGTGATGGGCGTTGGCCTCCCCGTGTGCCTGAACCCCGCCTACCCCCACGGCATGACACTATGGGGCTCTGAAGGGGCTGAGTGCGACTGCGAAGGCAATTGCTATACGCCGCGCGACTCACGAAACGTAAATACGCATTTGATGTGTCAGAGCAGGGATGCCAGTTAAGCATTGAGCCAGTTGTCGAGAATAGGCCGCACCGGTTGAATAAATGAAGGAAGACCACTTGCCGAAAACAGCAGGTAGCCTTCCCTTAGATAGAGAGTGATTTCCTTGGAATTTGTCCTTCCGAACGTATTGACAATATACTCGATTATGCTACGCTGGGATTAGGAGGCAGGTGCGGGGGTACGAAGTTACATTTCCCCGCCTGAGCGTGACTGTCTAGGCCGCTGGGGTCACTGCGGAGTTGCGGAAGGCACGGTGCTCGTGCCACTTCCTTGCTCAGACCGTTTTTTGAGCCCCAAATCTCCATCAGAATACTCATCAAGGATGGTAGAAATTTCATCGTCAACACGGAGAACCGTCATAGAATAGTATTGTAGGCTATTTCGCCAATCCTTTCTGCGAAAAGTTTGCTTGAGATCTTCAAAAGCTTGCTCGCAATTCAAAATGATTATAATGTGTGCCTTTAATGCGTATGTGTTAGCAAATAGATTTAAGATTATGTCGGAGGCAAGTACATCTTCCCCTTTGAAGTACTGAAAATTCCACGATTCACCACCGTCTTTTGTGCCAAGATTATAGGGCACACACTCATAATTCCTTTCGCCGCTGGTGTTGTTATTCGGCCTAACAGGCGTACAAGTTGAAAGCTCTCTTATATCACCGTCTATATCAAAAGTATCTCGCACAAAGCAGGTAAGGCGTGAACCATAATAAATTAACTGCCAATCTCCAACCAGTTCAATCAACTTCCGCGTGTCTTTTATATACCGAGCCAAATCAATATTCAATCCAAGTCTATACGCAACTCTATTCCATTCTGGTTTTGATTTCACGTTGTCAGTCCTCAGAAAACGAGAAAATAGGCTGGAAGATAGTTCGTACTCGGTTGCAATATCTACCTGTGAAACTCTTGGATTTTGCTGCAAAAATAAATTGATTACATCTTTTACCAGTTGAGGATCTTTGGGGAAATTATCTCTACTTCCTGTAATTTCCATCGTTCGCATATAGTAGTCTTCAAATTTTTCCAATTCTTTTGTCATCTTTGCATCTTCACCCATATACAAACCTCCAAATTTGTTTGATTAATAGTACCACAAGAACGAAAAAAAGTCAACGTAAGATAAGCGGAAAGGCGTTCGGTGGAAATGATTGTATTAATATTTTGAGCATTATGATTTACTTTTTCACATCTACATATTGACTTTTGTTGTCGCCTGTGCTATTTTAAAGGAGAAGGCAGATGGTCTTCACGTTATTTCTCTGAAATAACGGCAAAATACGGAATGGCTCTTTCGGAATTTACGCCTGTGGAAATGCCGTCACTGACGAAGCAGGAAGGCTGAACGAAAGGCCACGGCCAATAAAAAAGCACCTCCCGCTTGCCGGCGGGAGGTGCAGGATACAAGACAGCGAGAAACCATCAAGTACCAGTGCAAGGTTATTTTATCATGGTTTCTCGGAAAAATCAATTAGAAAAGGAGTTACCATGAATTGCATTTTACTCGACCGCCGGGACTCGGCGAAATACTTAGGGATCTCAGTTTCGAATCTTGACCGCCTTCGTGCAGCGGGGGAACTTCCTGCTGTCCAATACCGGCGTAAGGGAAACGTCCGTTATCGCGAGGAGGACTTGAGGAAATTTATCGAACAGCGGGTTGATAACGTGGATCGCGGCAGAGCGGATTTTCATCCCAGCTTTCGCGGTGGCAACGGAAAGAGGGGGCGTAATTGATGCCCCGGAGAAAAGAAAAGACAGTAGTTCGAAATGGAATCGAGTACTATTGTAAAAGCATTCGCGATGAACGCGGAAAGTATATCACTGTCTATGGTAGAACAATTGCAGAGCGCGACGAGAAGGTAAAAAAGCGGGAGGCCGAGATTCATCTTCGCCGCAAAATTAAGGAATTCCCAACTTTCAGCGAACGCGCAACGGAGTGGCTGTCGGATAAGTCCGCTGACCTAAAGCGGAACACCTATAACAATTATGAACAGATCATCCGCACACACTTCATCCCTGTGCTTGGTGACAAGCGATTGATCGACATCACCGGCGAAGATATAAAGAAGGCTATGGCTGTAGCAGAGGCGTAGTCCGCGTCCGTTTATCGCAAGGCTTCTATGCTAATCAAACAGATTTTTGCCGATGCCCTCACCTGTGATTTGATCCAGGTTGACCCAACGACAAAGTATACCTTTAAACGCGTGAGGCGCGAAAAAGAGGATACAGGGGAGGAATACTTGACGGATGCGCAGGTTGCCACGCTACTTGCCGCGATCAAAGGAATTTATCCTCTGGAAACGTTTGTCAAATTGGGGCTTTATGCAGGACTGCGGCGCGAGGAGTCTCTGGCACTCCAATGGGACTGCGTTGATCTCAATGCGGACACTCCGCAGATCGAGGTTACGCGTACATGTATCTTTTGCCACAATCGTCCGGAGATTTCCAATGTGACCAAGACCGCAGCTGGCCACCGTAATATACCTATTCCAGTGCCCCTTTTCAATCATTTGAAAGGAATCAAAAAGAGCGTTGCCTCTGATTTCGTCATTTGTAATAGCAGCGGCCTTCCGTTGAGTGAGACACAATTCCGGAATATGTGGCGGAAAATCAAGCGGCGCAGCGTTGGGCCGGACGAGTATATTCGCTACAACCAGCGTGGAAGGAAGACTTGCTCCGTTAAGCGGGAAGCCGGCCAGACTGCTGCCCACAATCCCAATGTACGCTATATCATTGACTTCCCGGTTAAAACACACATGCTTCGAAAGACCTATATCACAAACCTGATTTATAGTGGGGTCGATGTTCGCACGGTAATGGATTATGCCGGGCACAAGAATCCCGATGTTACCCTCAAAATCTACGCACAGGCCAAGAGCGCAGAAAAACGGACAGAGTCTGCAAAGCAGATCAATGAAGTTTTCCCATCCGATCCGACCACATAACTATCCCCCGCAGGCACCATACGCACACCTTAAAAGACAAAACCGACGACAAATTTTACACGTCGAACCCGTAAATCGTTGCAAAAACAAGGTTTCTTGGCATATAGCATTAAGAAATACGGTCTGAAGGCCGCTCGTCGCGCACCTCAGTTCTCCAAGCGCTGATCGGACGCAAATTCACAGCTCAAAAGCTCAAAAACCCCGGAAAATCCGCATTTTCCGGGGTTTTCTTATGCTCATTTTCATAAAATATGACTGATTGTCTCCATCCTTTCCTTTGACCATCGACCGTTTTGCAAAGCTTATTATACCACGCAAGCATAAGGCCTATGTTAAGCAAGAGGTCTTTGGGGTGATTGGAACAGCGAAAGACTGGCTTTTACTACCCGGTTGACAAAACGGACCATTTCCTCTTTGCTGTACTTGTCATAGCCCTCCACGACGACATGCATCAAACCGTTTGACAGATGGGTATACATCATTTCCAGCTCTGTCTCACTGGCTCCGGGCAGTTCTTTCCGCCAGTAAGCAATGCTGTCCGCCTTGGCCAGGGCAATCATCCGCATAAGGACGGTTGCGTTTGTATTCCCCAGAATTAGAATTCGACACGCCGCCTGATTCTGATCGACCATATCGTAGATGGCTTCGATCAGAGCCGTCACATCAAACGAATTGACATAGCGAAGGGAATTCTCAAATGCGTCGATGAGTTCATTCTCAATGCTCTCCATCAGGGCAAAGCAATCGCTGTAATGGG
>OGQQ01002840.1_pt1 | contig 10639 bp, 10 predicted proteins | sample 1553281 | NCBI WGS metagenome assembly OGQQ01 (sample SAMEA2579937, study PRJEB22360) | human gut metagenome | biome: human gut; feature: human-associated habitat; material: faeces | place: Denmark | collected 2008/2010 | reverse complement strand
GATATCTTACTTCAGCTTCAGAATCTGAGAGGTTGTCTGTCCGCCGCTTACATTCAGAGTTTCTTTGCCCTGAAGCGTTACATCACTGGTAGTATCCTTCAGAAGAAATACCTGGCATACAGTGACGGTTTTTCCGGAATCAATGGTGCTCATGTAGTTATCTACAGCATCATCGCTGGCTTCCGGATAAGTCCCTTCCAGAACTTCTCCGTTCTGGGAAGCCTGCAGGGTGAAGTCTACAAATGCACTGGACTGGGAATCGCCGGAGTTTGTATAGTCGTAGTAGATCATCAGACAGGGATTTCCGCCGTAGTCCTTGGAAATCGCAAACTGTTTGAAACGGACGGAGAATTTGTCAGTTGTAATATCAATGGATGCACTTGTGCCCTCAGCAGAAGCCGTGCTGCCTGGGGTGGAAGAATCCTCTGCAGCGGCAGAACTGCTATCTGTGCTGTCATCCGTAAGCTGGGATGATATTTCGTCTTTTACGCTTTTGAAGTTTGCGCACATAACCTTGACTGTGGTGTCATCCAGAGAAACGATTTTCCAGTCGCTGCCGATTTTGATCAGAGGATAGGTAATATCGATCTCACTGTATTTCTCATCAGCTGTGGAAGCATTTTCGGCAAGAAGTGCAGCGAGCATTTCCTGGATATCATCCTGTGTCATTTCCTTTCCGGCATAGGCTGCGACAGCAACCTTACGGGTGTATTCCTGAATAGTTGCTGCATAGATATTGGTTCCGTCAATATATTTCATGTGAACCGTTATCCTGGCAGTTCCGTTCTGGATGTCAAATTTGTTTTTGGTGATCTTGTAGGTCATTTTTTTGTTGACGGTAGTGAAGAAATCTGTGTAAGCAGAATCACGGATATCTGCATCATCCAGAGCACTGAGATCATGACTCTGGAGAAGACTCTCCATTGTGGTAAAATCCATGTTCTGCATTCCTGTGAGAAATTCTTCTGTGGCTTCTACCGGTTTATGGCGCTGCATCATATACCAAGCGGTTCCGCCGGCTGCGGCAGCGATCAGAAGGATGATCAGACAGATCACAAGAGGCTTTTTGCTTTTTTTCTTTCTGTGGGGAGTGTCGTCTTCAAAATCATTGGAGATCAATGATCTGGAGAGCTCATCGTCATAAAAATCATTATTGTCTTCTGTATTCATTATTCCTCCTTACAATAAGTCATTCTGGTTTTCGGGTGGGTAAGTCAGAGGATATCTGTTTGCATTTGCGGGCAAACAGCATCACCCCTGTGTTACCGTAACGATTATATCATAGGTTTACTGTTTGAGAAACCCCCTGTGTTATGATATACTGGAAGACACAGAAAAAGTGGTTGAGTACAGGTGACAAAGAGGAATGCGAATGCTCGCTTTATGCAGCAGAAAAGGTGAGGTGAAATATATGTTACGTACAATTCAGTATTCATTTCCTTCAAAAGCAGATGGATTGGAAATTTCCTGCCTGGCAGTAGTGCCGGAGTTGGAACGTAATGAGAAATACCGTGGGATCATACAGATCGTTCACGGAATGAGTGAGTACAAGGAACGCTACATTCCTTTTATGGAATATATGGCAGAGCGAAAATATATAAGTGTGATCCATGATCACCGTGGCCATGGGAAAAGCGTACGCAGTAAAGAGGATCTTGGGTATATGTACGGTGGTGGGGCGGATGCCATGCTGCAGGATATCCATACGGTGAACTGCTTGATCAAGGATCATTTCCCAGGTATTCCGCTGATCCTTTTCGGACACAGCATGGGCTCTCTGGCAGTTCGTGCCTATGCAGCGCATCATGATAGCTGTATGGATATGCTGATCGTTTGCGGCTCACCCAGCTATAATGTATTTCGTCCGGTCGGAGTAGCTCTGGCAAAAGCGGGAAAGACTGTTTTCGGGCCTAAACACAGTGCGGGTCTGATCGAGATGATGTCTTTTGGAAGCTATGCAATGCACTTTAAAAAAGAAAAAGACCGTTTTTCCTGGATCTGCTCTGATCCGCAGGTTGTGCAGGATTATTCGGATTCAGAATACTGTGGATTTACCTTTACGGATGATGCATATCTGGCACTTTTTGACCTGATGAAAAGAGCCTATGATGTGAAGCACTGGAAGTGTACAAAGCCGGAAATGCCGGTGCTGTTTGTCAGTGGGGCGGAGGATCCCTGCATGGGAAATGTGAGACAGTTTGCGAAGGCTGTCCGTGCCATGCGTTGTGCAGGATACCGTGATGTCCGGGGAAAATTATATCCGGGAATGCGCCACGAGATCCTGAATGAGAAAGACAGGGAAAAGGTTTATCATGATATATTTGCATATATCTGCAAAAAAGGACTTTGAACGCTCTGTGACAGAGTGATATAATAAAAATCTGAGTGCTCCTGCAGACATCTATGAGAGGGCGCAACTACTGAGAAAACAGGAGGATTCGTAAATTATGAGATCAAGTGGGATTTTACTTCCGGTATCCAGTCTGCCATCGAAATATGGGATCGGATGCTTTTCTGCGGAAGCATATGAGTTTGTAGACCAGCTGGCAAGAGCAGGACAGAAATACTGGCAGATTCTTCCTCTCGGACCTACCGGATATGGAGATTCACCATACCAGTCTTTTTCTACCTTTGCGGGAAATCCGTATTTTATTGATCTGGAGGCTTTTGTAAAAGAGGGATATCTGGATAAAAGTGATTGCGAGGACTGTGACTGGGGTACAAACGAGAGCTATGTGGATTATGAGAAGATTTATAATTCCAGATTTCGGCTTTTGAGAAAAGCCTTTGAAAATTATGACTGTGAGACAGATCAGGAGTACCGTAAGTTTGTAAAAGAAAATGCTGCCTGGCTGGAAGATTACAGCCTGTATATGGCAATCAAGGACAGCCTGAATGGGATCAGCTGGATCGAATGGCCTACGGAACTCAAAAACAGAGAAAAAGCTGCATTGGCTGAAGAAAGAGAGAAGCTTGCAAAAGAAGTGGGATTTTACTGTTTCCAGCAGTTCTGCTTTTTTAAACAGTGGACAGCACTGAAAGCTTATGCAAATGCTAAGGGAGTGGAGATGATCGGAGACATCCCGATCTACGTTGCGTTTGACAGTGCGGATGCCTGGGCACAGCCGGAATTGTTCCAGTTTGATAAGGAAAATATTCCGATCGGCGTTGCCGGATGTCCGCCGGATGCTTTTTCCGCCACAGGGCAGCTCTGGGGAAATCCGCTTTATGACTGGGAATATCACAAGAAAACAGGCTATGCATGGTGGACACGCCGAATGGCAAATTGTATGAAGCTTTATGATGTGGTAAGGATCGACCATTTCAGAGGCTTTGATGAGTATTATTCCATTCCGTACGGAGATAAAACTGCGGAGTTCGGTCACTGGGAAAAGGGACCGGGAATGGATCTGTTCCGTGCGCTTGAAAAGAATCTTGGAAAGCTGGATGTGATCGCAGAGGATCTTGGTCTCCTTACAGACAGTGTGATCGAGATGGTGGAAGAATCCGGATTCCCGGGAATGAAGGTATTGCAGTTTGCTTTTGACGAGAATGAGGACAGTCCGTATCTGACGCACAGATATGAAAGGAATTGCATTGTTTACACAGGTACTCATGACAATGAGACAACAAGAGGATGGTTCCGCAATCTGAGCCAGCATGACCGAAATTTTGCCAGGGCCTATATTGGCTGTGAGGGCAAGCATGAGACTGCGGCAGTGTGGAGCATGATACGTGCGGCGATGTCCAGTGTTGCAGATCGCTGTGTGATCCCGGTACAGGATTATCTCTGCCTTGGAAATGAGGCAAGGATCAATGAACCGTCAACTCTTGGTGACAACTGGAAGTGGCGTATGAAAAAAGGCCAGCTCAATGAAACAATTATTCAGAAGATTTATAAAATGACAAAGCTTTATGGAAGACTTGTAAAAGAAGAAACGGAAGAGAAGGAAAAAACAGAAGCTGACAGGGAAAAGATATCTGACAAATAGAGAAATATAAGGATATCAGAAAGGACAGAAATACATCATGGAAGAACAGAAAAGAGAAAATAAGGAAGAGCTGCAGCAGGAAACTGCTGAGGAAAAGAATTCTGGACAGGGAAATTCTTCCACAAGAAGCAGTCTTCTGTGGATCTTTGCAGGCGGTTATCTTGTGTATACAGGATATCGTCTCTGCGCCAGTGTCATAAGCGGAGCAGAAGACTCCGGTATGGTATTTCTGGCAGCGGGAGGTATTTTTGTTGTGATCGGAGCAGTGCTTCTGATCATGGCAATCCGTAATCTTGCAAAGGCTGGCGCACAAAAACATGAGCTGGAAGAAGCTGCTGCGAAAAAAGCGGCAGAGGAAGCTTCTCAAAATCCGGAAACCGTGGCAAAGAAAAAAATGTCAATTGCGGAGCGAGCGCATCTTGCGGAAAATCTGGATGACGCACCGGAGGAGAAAGACGAAAAATAAAACCGGATGCAGGTGAGAGTAAAATGCCTGCTGAGATATGACGATTAGTAATAGCAAAAACGGAACATCATAAGGCCAAAAAATCCTTATGTATGTTCCGTTTTTTAGATCAGGCAGATCACAAAACAGTTATCTGCGTCTTTGCGCGTTTCTGCGCTTTTTTCGAGATTTTTTTCTGCCGGGGGTATGTAAGGTAGACCAGCAGAATGCCTGTACCAGCAAAATTCCGATCATTGCTCCGCAGCTGTCGATCCCTACATCCCTTACGGAAGGTCCGCGGGCCTCTACAAAAGACTGGTGGTATTCATCCAGTCCGGCAAATCCCACACATACAAATCCGGCAAGGAGCATCAGCCAGATTCCCTGAACTCCGTATACATAGAGGGGGAAGGAAATAGATATGGCTAGCAGGCAGTATTCTGTCATGTGAGCAGCCTTACGGACATAAAATTCGATACCGGCAGCTTCCTGGGAAAGCTGTTCCAGGCTTTTGCCGGAAGCTAATATTTCGTTTTTGGTTTCTACGATCTGGTAGCTGATCTTATAGCTCAGGGCACCGGAAACATCTCCGGTCTGTGCGGAAAAAGAGTAGATCACGCACATCATCAGGATCGCAGGTGCAAAAGAAAAAGGTTTTAATAATGTAATCAGTATTTTCATGGCTCTTAATATAGCACTCCCGCATGGAAAAGTCCAGAAAAATACAGAAAAAGAACAGGGAAAAGGAAAAACAGGGAGAGAAGGTTAAATGGGATAGGAGGTTAAAGGGGAAGTGGACAGTAAGGACTGAAATGTGTTAGAATATAAAATAAATTTCAGGGGCATTTTTAAGAAAAAAGCAGCCCGGGATCGAATAGAAGAAAATTACAGGAGGAAATCAACAAATGAGTCTTGCAGATAATATATTCATTGACATGTGCAAAGATGTCATAGAAAACGGAACCAGCACAGAAGGTGAGAAGGTACGTCCTGTGTGGGAGGATGGAACTCCGGCTTATACCATCAAGAGATTTGGTGTTGTGAACCGTTATGATCTCCGGAAGGAGTTTCCGGCACTGACTTTAAGAAAAACAGCGTTAAAGAGTGCAATGGATGAGATTCTATGGATCTGGCAGCAGAAATCCAATAATATCCATGATCTTCACAGCCACATCTGGGACAGCTGGGCAGATGAGAACGGTTCCATCGGAAAAGCCTACGGCTATCAGTTAGGTGTGAAGCATCAGTATAAAGAGGGAATGATGGATCAGGTAGACAGAGTTCTTTTTGATCTTAAGAACAATCCGTACAGCAGAAGGATCATGACCAATATTTATGTACATCAGGATCTCCACGAGATGAATCTTTACCCATGTGCCTATTCCATGACTTTCAATGTAACCAAGGAACCCGGAAAGGACAAGCTGGTCCTTAATGCGGTGCTGAACCAGAGATCTCAGGATATCCTGGCTGCAAACAACTGGAATGTGTGTCAGTATTCTCTTCTTCTTATGATGATCGCACAGGCCTGCGATATGGAAGCCGGAGAGCTTGTTCATGTGATCGCAGACTGCCATATTTATGATCGTCATATTCCGGTAATTAAAGAACTGATCTCCAGAAAACCGTATCCTGCACCGACAGTAAAACTGAATCCGGAGATAAAGGATTTTTATAAATTTACCACCGATGATCTGATCGTGGAGAATTATGAGACATGGCCACAGATCAAAAATATTCCCATTGCAGTATAATTGCATAAAGAAAGGAAGAAAGAATGAATATTATTGTTGCAGCAGATAAAAACTGGGGAATCGGAAGAAATAATGAACTTCTGGTAAGTATTCCGGCAGATATGAAGATGTTCCGTGAGGAAACTACAGGAAAAGTGGTTGTTATGGGAAGAAAAACACTGGAGTCTTTTCCAAATGGACTTCCTCTGAAAAACAGAACCAACATTGTGATCACCGGCAACAGGGATTATCAGGTAAAAGGTGCGGTGATCGTTCACAGCATCGAGGAAGCACTGAAGGAAGTGGAGAAATATCCGGCAGAGGATGTGTACTGTATCGGCGGAGACAGTATTTACAAACAGATGCTCCCGTACTGTGATACAGCTCATGTGACAAAAATCGATTTTGCATATGAAGCGGATGCGTATTTTCCAAACCTGGATGAGGACCCGGACTGGGAGATCACAGCGGAGAGTGAAGAACAGACATACTTTGATCTGGAATATGCGTTTGTGAAATACGAGAGAAAAGATAGGTAATGTGAGCACAGATCATAAAGCAGAATGAGAATGCCCGCTTTGTACAGAAAAACAATGAAGAAATAATAAAAAAACAGACCACCGAAAAAAATACGGCGGTCTGTTTTTTGTACTTAATGTTATGTATAATGACGAAAATCCGGTAATTACTCGATTACGTGGATCCATCCCTTCGGTGCTTCGATGCGTCCCATCTGGATACCGGTCAGTGTGTCGTACAGCTTCTGGATAACCGGTCCCATCTTCTCCATTCCGCTTGGGAAGCAGATTTCCTTGCCGTGATCATTGATCTTTCCGACAGGAGAGATAACTGCAGCAGTACCGCAAAGACCACACTCTGCAAAATCTTTAACCTCATCGAAGTAGACCTCACGCTCTTCAGCTTCCAGTCCAAGGTACTCCTTTGCAACGTAGATCAGAGAACGACGTGTGATGGAAGGAAGGATGCTGTCAGACTTCGGTGTTACAACCTTGCCGTCTTTAGTAACGAAGATGAAGTTTGCTCCGCCTGTCTCCTCAACTTTTGTACGAGTCTTGGGATCAAGGTACATGTTCTCATCAAAGCCCTGTTTGTGAGCATCTACGATAGCATGAAGGCTCATTGCGTAGTTCAGGCCAGCCTTGATGTTACCGGTTCCGCAAGGTGCGGCACGGTCATAGTCGCTGACACGGATCGTGATCGGTTTGGCGCCGCCTTTAAAGTACGGACCAACCGGTGTTGTAAGGATACGGAACTGATATTCGTCAGCCGGTTTAACACCGATCACGGCGTTGGAACCAAACATGTACGGGCGAAGATAAAGTGTTGCGCCGGAACCATATGGCGGAACCCATGCAGCATTTGCCTTAACAACCTGCTCAACAGCGTCGATAAATCTTTCCTTCGGGAATACCGGCATTTCAAGTCTTGCTGCAGATGCAGCAAGACGCTCTGCGTTCAGGTCAGGACGGAAAGTAACGATATGTCCGTCTTCTGTTGTGTATGCCTTCAGACCCTCGAATACACTCTGAGAATACTGAAGCACACCAGCACACTCGTTGAGTACGATATTAGGGTCTGTGCTTAAAGTACCCTCATCCCATTTTCCATCTTTAAAATTAGACACGTATCTGTAGTCGGTTGGCATGTAAGCGAATCCGATGCTGGACCAGTCGATGTTCTTTTTTTCCATAACGATTCCTCCGTTTACAATTTTTACTTTTTACCATTGTAAAACTTTTACGTGATGACTTCAATAGTTTTTTGTTCCTTTTTTTCATTTGCTTGTAATTTTAATATGATTTCGATATAATAAAAATTATCTATGGACTGGAGGGAAAAATGGACAATCACGAATTTGAAGACCTTGGAAAAAAGATTCAGGATATTGTAGATAATGCAGTGAATTCAAACAGCTATCACGAATTAAGCCATACGATCAACCAGACAGTAAATAAGGCCATTGATTCCGGAAGCGAAGCGCTGAAAAATGCGCTGAATTCCGTGTTTGATCCGGGTGCTGATCCGGAATTCCGTAAGAAAAGCTATACATACCAGAGCCCTTATTACGGAAGAAGCAGAAAAGCAAAGCAGCAGGCTGCAAGGAAACAGTCGGAACTGCTCTACGGAAAGACTACCGGTGAGAATCTCAAAGGCATGATGATGGCAGTTTCCGGTGGGATACTTTTAAGTGGCATGGGGCTTGGAGCCATGGTGCTTCTGATCTGGATGGGCATTGGACACAGCGGTGCGCTTGCAGCAGGTGTGCTTGGAGTGATGTGTGCAGGCGCAGCAGGTGGCGGTGCGGCGCAGTCCGAAGACCGGGTATGCGCTCGCCGTGGAACTCAGCCGCATTCTTCCGGCGTAAGCGTTTCCGGGCGCTGCGGGGCGCCGGGAGACCACACCTACTGTAATTTTCAGAAGCTTGCCCAGGCAGCAGGAAAGAACGAGAAATTTGTAAAAAAAGATATCAGCAGAATGATCCAGAAGGGCTGGTTTCTGGAAGGCCATGTGGATGAGCAGGGAACCTGTCTAATCACCAGTAATGAAACCTATCAGCAGTATCTGGAAACACAGAAGCAGCTGGAGCTTCGTAAACAGGAAGCAGATCCTAAGGTTCAGCTGGAGGAGAATATGAGTCCGGAAGCCCAGGAAGTCCTGAGAAAAGGAAATGAATTTCTTGTAAAGATCCGTGAGAGCAATGACGCCATTCCCGGGGAAGAAATTTCCGCAAAGATTTCCAGGATGGAAATGATCGTTCAGAAAATTTTTGAGCGTGCAGGAGAGCATCCGGAGGTGATTCCGGATCTTAAGAAAATGATGGATTACTATCTGCCCATGACTGTGAAGCTTCTGGATGCTTATGAGGATATGGATGGACAGCCTGTACAGGGCGAGAATATCACGGCTTCCAAGAAAGAAATTGAAGAAACCATTGATACACTGAATATTGCTTTTGAGAAACTTCTGGATTCCATATTCCGGGATACCGCATGGGATGTATCCACCGATATTTCTGTGCTGCATACGGTTCTGGCACAGGAAGGGCTGACAGAGGATGATTTCGAAAAAATGAAACAGAATGCGGAAATGAAATAAGTACAACGAGCAGATCAGAAGCTGGAATACAGACATCTGCCGGAAGGTACAGCTGATCAAGGAGAATGCTTATGGGAGAAGAATTTAAAGACTTTGAGGTAGAAGCACCGGTACTGACTTTGGAACCGGATCTCACGGAAGAAAAAGAAGAAATTGCAAAAAAAGAACCGGAGAAACCCCAGGAGCCTGCAGTAGAGGAACCGGTGTTATCTCCCCAGGAACAGAAAATCGTAGAAGATTTTGCAGCAAAGATCGATATTGAAAATACAAACCAGATCCTGCAGTACGGAGCCGGCACTCAGAAGAAGATGGCAGTTTTTTCTGATGCAGCGCTGGTAAATGTGAAGACACAGGATCTTGGGGAGGCAGGAGAGCTTCTTGCAAATGTGGTAGGAGAATTGAAGGATTTTGATGCCACAGAGGAAAAGGGATTTTTCGGCTTTTTCAAAAAACAGACAGCGAAGGTGGAAACTCTGAAAAACCGTTACACAAAGGCCGAGGGAAATGTGACGAAGATCACGGAAGCTCTGGAGCAGCACCAGATGCGTCTGATGAAAGATTCTGCCGTGCTGGATAAAATGTATGAGCAGAACCTTGCATACTTTAAAGAACTTTCCATGTACATTCTTGCGGGTAAAAAGAAGCTTAGGGAAGTCAGAGAAGGCAAGCTCAACGAATTGCATCAGAAGGCAGCGGCAAGCGGACTTCCGGAAGATGCACAGGCTGCCAATGATCTGGAAAGCAAATGTGACCGCTTTGAGAAAAAGCTTCATGATTTGGAGCTTACCAGAACCATTTCTATGCAGACTGCACCGCAGATCCGCATGATCCAGAACAATGATACGACGATGATCGAGAAGATCCAGACAACCATTGTAAATACCATTCCTCTCTGGAAAAGCCAGATGGTGCTGGCTCTAGGGATCGCGCACTCCACAGAAGCCGCACAGGCACAACGGCAGGTTACGGATTTTACCAATGAACTTTTGAAGAAAAATGCGGAAACGCTTCACCTGGCATCTGTGGAAACTGCAAAGGAATCCCAGCGTGGTATTGTAGATATTGAAACTCTGAAAAAAACCAATCAGGAACTGATCCAGACACTGGATGATGTGATGAAGATCCAGCAGGAAGGCCGTGAAAAACGTCAGGCAGCAGAGGCAGATATGAGACGTATGGAAAACGAACTGAAAACAAAGCTGCTGGAGATCCGACGTTAGGAGTAAGAGTAAAAAGATAGTTCGGAAAGGAAAGGCAGGGCGTTTGAAGACACCTGCCTTTCAGGATTCATAAAGGAGATTTTTATGTACAGAGATCATACAAAAGTAATAAAAATTGGAAATCGTGTTATC
>OGQQ01002837.1_pt1 | contig 10645 bp, 10 predicted proteins | sample 1553281 | NCBI WGS metagenome assembly OGQQ01 (sample SAMEA2579937, study PRJEB22360) | human gut metagenome | biome: human gut; feature: human-associated habitat; material: faeces | place: Denmark | collected 2008/2010 | reverse complement strand
CGATAGGACGGAACGGGACGGGGCGGCCTGAGCTGCCCCGTCCCGTTTCAATGTTATGGAGGGCTGAAACAGTGGAACAGGAAAAACTCGTACAGGGCTGGATGGTCTGCGGAACAGATGAAGAAGCTCAAAAACCGGAGATGTATTTTCTGGACGTCAACAATGCGATCGCATACCGGGAAATGCATCGGGACGCCGCGTCTCTGACGATCCGGCTGCAGTACATCCGCCCGGAATGGGCAAAAGACCTTCACAAAAGCCGCCTGCGGCAGCGGGACGGAAAACAGGAACGATGAATGGGGAATGCAGAATGAAAATACAGATTTTTAACCGTTTGATCAGGCATGGAGAGAGCTTCCGTGCACCGCGTTCCGTGCAGGAGTCCATTCCGGTCAGAAAGATATACCGGGACGGGGTCTGGCTGTGCGGCGGGCGGTATTCCAAGATGTGGCGGTTTCAGGATGTGAACTACGCCGTGGCGTCGGAAGCGGACCAGTCGGAAATATTGATGCGCTACTGCAGCGTCATCAACGCATGGCCGGATGATGCGTATGTGCAGGTGCTCACGAACAATCGCCGCATCGACCCGGTGGAATTTGAGAACACCATGCTGATGCATTTGCGCGGCGATGATATGGACAGGCTGCGGGAGGAATACAACCAGATCGTGCGGGAGCGCACGGAATGGAGCAACAACATTTTCCGGGAGAAATACATCGTTATCTCTGTGCAGCGGCGGAGTATTGAGGAGGCAAGGAGTTTTTTTGCCCGCGTCGGCACAGAGCTTGCATCCGGATTCGGGCGGCTGTCCAGCCAGCTTACAGAACTTTCTTCCCATGACCGCATCCGCATCCTGCACGATTTTTTTCGCAGCGGGGAAGAACAGTATTTCAATTTTGACCTTTCGCAGGCCATGGCGCGTGGCCAGGATTTCCGGGACTCTATCGCGCCGGACAGCCTGCAATTCAAGAGCGACCATTTCATCATGGGCAAAAAGTTCGGGCGCGTACTGTTTTTAAAGGACTATCCCAATTTTCTCAAGGACGAAACGATCGCCAGGCTGTGCGAGTTCCCGCAGAATCTGATGCTGTCCATCCAGATCGTCCCGGTCCCCATGGAGGAGGCAGTGGCGGACATGCAAAAGCGCGTGCTTGCCGTGGAGACGGATATTACCCGGTGGCAGCAAAAGCAGAACGCGAACCACAACTTTTCCGCGGAGCCGCCCTATGAGATGCAGCAGATGCGGCAGGAAATGAAGGCGCTGCTGGATGATCTGACCTCGCGGGACCAGCGGATGGTGCTTGTGCTGGTGACGCTGGTGCATCTGGCGGACAGCTATGCGCAGCTCAACAGTGACACGGAGGCCATCACGGCCACGGCGCGGGGCGATCTGTGCCGTTTCAATACGCTCCATTTCCAGCAGGAGGAGGGCCTGAACACGGCGCTGCCTTACGGCTTACGGGAAATTGAAGCGATGCGCACGATGAACACAGAGAGCGCGGCGGCACTGACGCCCTTTTCCGTGCAGGATGTGATGGACCGGGGCGGGATCTACTATGGCAGAAATGCCATCAGCCGGAACAGCATCATTTGCAACCGCAAGCTGCTGCTCAACGGGAACGGTTTTTATCTTGGCGTGCCGGGCAGCGGCAAGAGCATGGCCGCGAAATGGGAGCTGATGAACGTTATTCTGAACACGGACGATGATGTATTGATCTGTGACCCCGAAGCGGAGTTCGGCCCGGTGGTGGATGCGGTGAGAGGGCAGAACATCCGCCTTGCGCCGAACAGCACGCAGCATGTGAACGCGCTGGAGCTGGGAAAGGGCTATGAGGCAGGGGAAAAGCCTGTTTCGCTCAAATCCGAGTTTATCCTTACACTGTACGAGCACCTTTTGGATGTGCAGACGAACGGACGCCGGGCAAAATCCATCATCGACCGCGCGGTGCTCGACCTGTATGAGGAATTCAGCAAAAAGCCGCAGGCTCCTACACTGCAGGACCTTTACCGTATTTTGCAGTGCCAGAAGGAGGATCTGGCGAAGGATATCGTGCTGGCCAGTGAAATTTTCACAAAGGGCAGCCTGAACACGTTCGCACAGCCCACCAACGTGCAGCTGGACAACCGTGTTTTGTGCTTCAATATCCGGGACCTGGGCCAGCAGCTGCGCCCCATCGGCATGCTGGTGCTGATGGAGGTGGTCATGATGCGCGTGATGCAGAACCGCCTGCGTGGCAAGCGGACGTGGATCTATTTTGATGAGCTGTCTGTTCTGTTTTCCTATGAGTGGTCCACGAACTTTCTGGATGTATCATGGAAAAGATACCGGAAGTACGGGGCTTTGGCCAGCGGGATATTTCAGAATCTGGACCAGGCGCTGGACAACGAGGTAGCACGCAGTATGATCTCCAACAGTGAATTTCTTGTGCTGCTCAATCAGGCGGCGTCGGATCGCACGAAGCTGGCGGAGCTTCTGCATATTTCGGATACGCAGCTTTCGTATGTCACGGATTCTGAAGCGGGACGCGGCCTGCTGAAGATGGGCGGCAGTCTGGTGCCGTTCATCAATGATATTCCAAAGGACACCCAGCTTTACAAATTGATGAGCACGCGCCCGGGGGAGTAGTAGTGATGAAAGAACTGAAAACAAAGAAAAGCGCGGAAGGACCGCGCGTAAAGAAAAAGAGTGATACTTTGCCGCGTGCGGCAAAGCGTATGCTGCGGGCGGGTCTGATGGAAAGGCAGGCTTCCCGGCAGCGTGATACGCAGGAGAAAGCGCCGGAGCGTGCGGCAGAGGAACAGGTGGAGCATGCGACGATGTGGGGCGGGGAGGCGGCTGCAGACGCAGGCCGGGCGGTATTCAGGCAGGCTGTGCATCTGCGGGCAGAACGGGAAAAGGACCAATGGACGGATGCGGGCATACAGACGGGGTACAGTTATCGCTCTGCATCACGGGCCGCGCACACGAATGGTGTGAGACAGAAAACAGAGAAAATTTCCCGATTTCGGGAAATTTTGAACCGGGCGCGGGAGGTGGATTCACGCCGGTCTGACACACTGAGGCCGGGAGCTATGCGGCAGAAAAGAACGGTGCGCGATGGTGCGCACCGTTCTTCTGCATTTTTTAAGAGAGGGCATGAAATTGCCGAAGCGTCCAAGGGCGCTTCACAAAAACAGGCGGCGCGCCAATTTGCACGGCAGACTGTACAAGCAACCGTACAGGCGGCCCGGAGTGCGGGCAGGCTGCTGGCACAGGCCGGGCAGACGGCGGCGCGGGTGGCGTCCGCCGTGTTATCCTGGTCAGGGGCAGCGCTTGCCGCGGCGTCGCCTGTTTTGGTGCTGGTTCTCATTGTGGGTATGGTGGGAGCGTTTCTGGCTTCTCCCTTCGGCGTGTTCTTTTCCAACGAAACGACACAGGACGGGATGCTCATGCGGCAGGCGACGACGGAGCTGAACGAAGAATACTACGCCCGCATCGGTCAGATCGAACAAGCGAACCCCCATGATATTTTGGAAATCGAAGCATCGGATGGTGTTTCTGCCATTCGGTGGGAGGATGTGCTCTCTGTCTACGCCGTCAAAGTCACAACAGATGGTGTGAACGGCATGGACGTTGTGACCATGGATGAACAGAAAAAAGAGATTTTGCGCGGTGTGATGTGGGATATGAACCAGATCACGTACAGAAGCGTTACGGTGAAAAAAGAGGTGGAGGTGGTTACAGAGGATGAGGACGGAAATGAGGTGGTCGAGATGCAGGAGATAGAAGAAACGACGCTGACAATCTATCTGCACCACACAACGCCGGAGCAGATGTCCGCGGCCTATGGCTTTACTGAACAGCAGAACGAGCATCTGGCGCTGCTGCGGCATGAGGAATACAGCGTCATGTGGGCGTCGCTGCTGGGCGGCTTTACCCATGGCGGCGGTATGATCGGCAGCGACGCCGATTGGGTAGGCACGGGCATTTTTGCATGGCCGCTGCCGCAGAGCTTTACCATCACCTCACAGTTTGGATACCGCACCGACCCGTTTACGGGCGAAATATCCTACCACAGCGGGACGGATATTGCCGCGCCGTATGGTACGCCGGTTCTTGCGGCAGCGGGAGGCACGGTGACAGTTGCAAACGCGACCGACCCGTGGGGCGGAAGCTATGGGTATTACGTAAAGATACAGCATGATGGAACGTTTGACACGCTGTACGCCCACTGTTCCAGCATCTGTGTTACGCCCGGCCAGCAGGTGCAGCAGGGGGAGGTCATCGGCTATGTGGGCAGCACGGGGAACAGCACGGGTAACCATCTGCATTTTGAGGTTTGGGAGAATGGAGAGAGAATGGATGTGATGCTTTTTTTTGAAGAACCCAGCTGTATTGAATAGCAGTTTTTGTATAACTTACTATTAATTAAACAGGAGGCGTGATAATAACTTATATTTTTGTTAAAATCAAACATGGATTGCGACTGTTAGGAATCTGTGACAGATAGTTCAAAGTGGCGTACTGTTTTTGGGAATGATGCACGAATTGTAAAAGTAGGTCCGCAGAGCCTAGATAGTGTCGTCAATAAAAGTGTGATATAATAGTCCTCAAAGAAAAAGGGGGGGGCAGAAAAATGACAGCAGAACAGCAGCGGCATGACATCAATGACAAAGCGTGGGAGAAAATCAGACCGCACACCATCGGTGAAAAAGGGACACGAGGAGGCAACGCCCGGGATACTCGGCAATTTATCAACGGTGTATTCTGGATACTGCGTACTGGAGCACCTTGGCGGGACTTGCCGGAGACGTATGGAAACTGGAAAAATGTACACCGCCGGTTCTGCCGGTGGCGTGACAAGGGAATCTGGGAAAAGATTCTGGAGGCCCTGGTGGACGACACTGACTTTGAGTGGTTGATGATCGACGCCAGTCATGTCAAGGTACATCCTGATGCCGCTGGAGCACGGGGTGGGAATCAGGCAATGAGTCGTACAAAAGGGGGCTCAACACCAAGATACATTTGGCCGTGGATGCGCATGGTATGCCGGTGCGATTCTTTATCACTTCTGGTACCACAGCGGATTGCACAGTTGCAGCACGGTTGATTGAGGGGTTCCAGGCAGAATATCTTCTGGCCGACCGCGGTTATGATACAGACGCGATCATTCTTCAGGCGATGGAACAAGAATGTATCTCCTGCAAGTATGGTTTAAACTGTCCGATGCGGGCGCAGAAGAAGCCGTCTATGATAGGAGCGAAAGTTATGGGAATATGCGAAGAAGAAAGTTCACAAGCATTCACACAACATTTGTTTTGGTTAATTGTGTGGCGATATTTGTTACATGTCAATATTTGAATGAGCGTCTAAGTATGAAAAAGATAGAAAAGCCCATAATATCATTTGGAGGATGCACATTTGGTATTTATTTACTTCACATTTACATTAAAGATCACACAAGCCTATCTTGGCATATATGGATAACATCAGGGAAAAAGATGCAGCAGTTTCCTATGTTATATGCGTTCGTTTATTGTGGTATAATTTTTATGAGTGGTTATCTTGTCACCGTAATTTTGAAAAAATCCCATTCCTCAAGCGATTGGTTTCATAAGAAAAAATATTGTCAAATTATCTACTCTCAGCAGAAAAGATTTCTGAAGCAGATTATCAAAAGAAATCAGAGGGAGATATGATGAACCTGATGAAAGAAAATAAAGAAAACAAAAAAGAATAATATGATATTATATGTTAAAATGTGCTCGCCGTATTTGCGGCCGCAGCGAACAATGGCAAGGAAAAGGAGAGAATAAAATGTCACCCATCCTGTATATCGTGATTCCCTGTTACAATGAAGAGGCCGTGCTGCCCCTGACCAGCGGCATGTTCCTGAAAAAAATCAAAGACCTTGCCGCAGCGGGCAAGATATCGGACAAAAGCCGCATACTGTTCGTCAACGACGGTTCCAAGGATAAGACCTGGGACATCATCCGAAGCCTGGCTGAAGCGGACGAGCATTACAGGGGCGTCTGCCTTTCCCGCAACCGCGGCCATCAGAACGCTCTGCTGGCGGGCCTGATGACCGCCAAGGACCTGGCCGACGTGACCATTTCCATCGACTGCGACGGCCAGGACGACATCAACGCCATGGACGCGATGATCGACGAATACCTGGCGGGCATGGACGTGGTGTACGGCGTGCGCTCCAAGCGCGAGACGGACACCTGGTTCAAACGAACCACCGCCGAGGGCTTTTACAAAGTGATGAAGGCGCTGGGAGCGGATGTGGTGTTCAATCACGCCGATTACCGTCTGCTGAGCAAACGCGCGCTGGAGGGCCTGGCCGAGTTCCGGGAAGTGAACCTGTTCCTGCGCGGCCTTGTGCCGCTGGTGGGCTACCGCTGCTCCAGCGTATACTACGAGCGCGCCGAACGCATTGCGGGTGAAAGCCATTACCCGCTGAAGAAAATGCTTGCCTTTGCCTTCGACGGCATCACCAGCCTTTCGGTAAAGCCGCTGCGCCTCATCACACTGGCGGGCATGCTGGTCAGCGCCGTCAGCTTTGTCGCCATCATCGTCACGCTCATCACAAAGCTGGTGGGCTTTACGGTAACGGGCTGGACAAGCATGATCTGCGCCATTTACTTCCTGGGCGGCGTGCAGCTGCTGGGAATCGGCGTCATCGGGGAATATGTGGGCAAGATCTACAACGAAACAAAAGCGCGTCCACGCTTCATCATCAGCGAGACGACATTTCATAATAGTTAAAAATGTTTGTTTTTATACAGATATATCGGGAGCTTAGCGATTGTTTTATTATGATCAAGCATATGACAATCTTGCTGCTATTGCTAGTTTATTGAAATGACTTTGTTTGAGGACTTTTCAGATGCGTCCTATAGAGAAAAGGATGATTGATGTAATACACTTTCTGTGCTATATGCCGGACGTACTGGAATGAATTATTTGATAGGGGCGATGCGGCTTAGGCATTGCTGTTGAAGGAGTAAAAGTAAGGGACGAAATGGATATATACTCCGGAGGACAGACAGACGTGGTTCTTGGCATGTTGCTCTTTTATAGGGATGAGTAAAACTTCAAATACCGTGATTGAATTGAGTAATTGGAAGAATGTTACATAGCAGTTGAAAGCAGATGGATTTAAACGAAAGGATAAATAGCATCAAAAAGCTATTGTGCTGTGCCTTTAAGGTGCAGAGCCTTTTGTAAAACAAAAAGCTAAACCTTTGCAAATGAGCAAAAGTTCAGCTTTTTTCGTTATGGTGGACCCGAAGGGGATCGAACCCTCGACCTTACGGATGCGAACCGTACGCGCTCCCAGCTGCGCTACGGGCCCACGCTTATTTTTGGCAGGCGGTGAATGAAGCACCGTGCTGTCACCTATAATAGGATAAGACATTCAAAAGAAAATGTCAAGAGCTTTTTGAAAAAATTATCATGTGGGAGGACGCTGCAGTGGAACTCAGAGGATCGAAAACAGAGGCCAATTTGATCACGGCTTTTTCCGGGGAGTCTCAGGCTACAAATAAGTATACCTATTATGCCTCGAAAGCCAAGAGCGAAGGCTACGGACAAATCGGAGCGATTTTTGAGGAAACGGCCGGTAATGAACGGGAGCACGCAAAGCTTTGGTTCAAGGCGCTCAACGGCGGCATCGCGGACACGCTGGAAAATCTCAGAGACGCAGCTACGGGCGAACATTATGAGTGGAGCGACATGTACGCGGAATTCGCCAAAACAGCACGGGAAGAAGGCTTTGATGAACTTGCATTCCTGTTCGAAGGTGTGGCAAACATCGAAAAGACGCATGAAGAGCGATATCTGCGCCTTGTGCAGAATATTGAGGAAGGCCTTGTGTTCGAACGGGGCGGGGAAATGATCTGGGTTTGCCGCAATTGCGGCCATATCCATTGTGGAAGCTCCGCACCGCAGGTGTGTCCTATCTGCAAGCATTCCCAAGCTTATTTTGAGCTGCGCGCCGAAAACTATTGAGTGCTGTTTCCCCAAAACGTCTGTGCGGATATACTGTATCCGCGCAGACGTTCTTTGCAAACGCCTTTGCGGCCGCCGGAAAATGTGATATACTGTAAAAAATACCGTTTGTCGAAAATGGTCGATAATTTTCGCTTGCACGGTGTGCCTTTGCTCCTTTACACTTATAAAGCAATATTGCATAAATATTGGTTTTAAAAGTGGAGGAATGGCAATGAAAACGACGGAAGTGCTCTATACACGCAATTTTACAGACTTAGGGCCGCTGCAGTCCGCGCATATTTTGCAGTATGCCCTTACAACAGACCCGGGATGTGCGCTTCGCTATGGGGTTTCCGTTACGGTGCTGCAGGCCGGAGGCCGGGACACGCAATCCTGCCGGGCAATCTGCGATACGCAGGAGGGGACTTGCCGTCTTCTTGTTTTCCTGTGGGAAAATGCGGTGGAGCCGTGCGCCGTGCGGGGGATTGTGGAGGACATCCGGCGCGCGGGCCTTTTGCCGTGCGGCGCGGAAGAGTGAGTGGGCTGTATGAATGAAAACGCGAAGATCCGAGTGCTGATCGCCGAGGACGATCCGATCCAGAATGACCTGCTGAAGGATGCATTGGAGCTGGAGTCCGATATGGCCTGCTGCGGCCAAGCATGTGATGGGCTTGAAGCGCTGGCCAAGCTCCAAACGGAACAGCCGGACGTTTTGCTCCTGGATATCGTGATGCCCAACATGGACGGTGTGGATCTGCTCAACGAGCTGCGGGAGAATCCGCCGCCGAAGCGTCCGAAGGTGATTGCGATCAGCGCGTATGGGCAGGAACATATTGCCCGGGCGGCGTTGGCGCAGGGAGCAGATTGGTTTCTGCTGAAGCCGTACCAGCTGGAGCTGCTGATGCGCCGCATCCGTACGCTTGCAGGCGAGGCCCCTTCCCAAAAGAAGTGCACACTGGAGCACATTGTGTCCAAAGCGGTGATAGACTTGGGTGTGCAGACGAGCGCCGTTGGATTTCTGTATTTGGAACAGGCACTGCTGATTCTTCTTACGCATCAGGGCACCTGCCTGATGAGCAAGGACGTATACGCGGAAATCGCGGCCCGGAACGGTACTACGGGGCAATGCGTTGAAAAAGCGCTGCGAAAGGTGATCCAGCAGATATTTGAGGTGGATTCAGAAGCGCTGCATGCGCTCTTGAAGCTGGGACATAAAGAAGATGCATTACATTTGTCCAACGGCCGGTTCCTTACACTGATGGCGGCGGGGATCCGGCTGCACAATCTGCTCTAGGAGGGGCGTGCCGGGCGCATGAGAATAGATGTCAATGCGGTGTTGCTGCAATATTTTGAACAGACGGCTCCGCCGCAAACGCGCGCGGAAGCAGTCCTGCTGGCTGCAGCGGAGGCATTGAGGACGCTGCTGGGAGCAGAGGAAGTCCGATTTGTGGTCCGGCTCGGTACTTTGCTGAAGGAATTGGCGTTATCAAAAGTTACAATCTGCTTGGAGAAAAATCTGATGAATTAACAGAAAACTTCAAAAAATCAAGGGATGTCAATACGAAGTTTGAGCAGAAAATGACACCGTGGACCACTGGCTTAAACATTCTCTATGGCGTGGGTATTGCCGCTATCTTCGGTTTATCCGTTTTTTTACATCAGGAAGGCGTACTCTCCCTGGCTTATCTTTTGGGCGTGCTGCTGTTTGTCTTTGATCTCTTTGGACCTCTGAAAGCTCTTTATGGAGAAGCAACCCGCCTGACCGTGATGAATGCTGCGTTAGACCGCATTGAAGCTGTTTTGGACGAGCCCGAGCTTCCCAATAACGGAAATCAACATATTCCGTCAAAGGCACAGCCGGACCAGCCAGAAGTACAATTTAGTGATGTGGGCTTTGCCTATCAGGACAAGGAAGTCCTGCACAATATCAGCTTCTCTATGCAGAAAAACACCATGACTGCACTTGTGGGACCGTCAGGCGGCGGCAAATCCACCATTGCAAATCTGTTGGCCCGGTTGTGGGATGTAAAATCCGGCAGGGTTGCAATAAGGGGCGTGGATATTCGGAATGTGCCGCTGGCAGAACTGATGGATCAGATCAGCATGGTATTCCAGCGCGTGTATTTGTTCCAGGATACCATCTATAACAACATTAGTATGGGAAAACCGGATGCCACGGAGGAAGAAGTCTATGAGGCGGCAAAGAAAGCCCGTTGCTATGATTTCATTATGGCTCTGCCTGACGGGTTCCAGACTGTGGTGGGTGAAGGCGGCGCTACCCTTTCCGGCGGCGAGAAACAGCGAATTTCGATTGCACGCTGCATTTTGAAGGATGCACCCATCGTCATTTTGGATGAGGCTACTGCAAGTGTAGACACCGACAATGAAAGCTATATTCAGGAGGCCATTTCGGAGCTGGTAAAAGGTAAGACCCTGCTGGTGATTGCCCACCGCTTGAATACCATCCAGAACGCCAATCAAATTCTGGTAATTGACAACGGCCAAATCGCACAGCATGGCACCCATGAGGAGCTTCTGGAGCAGCCCGGTATTTATCAGGACTTTGTTAATATCCGAAAAAACGCTGCCGGTTGGAGCCTGGCCTAATAGCGAAGGGAGGTCTTAATGAAACTTCATGCGTCCGGGGAGGACTACCTGGAAACCATC
>OGQQ01002836.1_pt1 | contig 10646 bp, 8 predicted proteins | sample 1553281 | NCBI WGS metagenome assembly OGQQ01 (sample SAMEA2579937, study PRJEB22360) | human gut metagenome | biome: human gut; feature: human-associated habitat; material: faeces | place: Denmark | collected 2008/2010 | reverse complement strand
ATTATAATTATTTTAATAGGAAGCATTACATTTTTAAGCAAATTCGTTTTTGCTACAAATGATGACAAAATACTTATAAATAAAAAAAATAAATCAATTTTAATAGTACTTTCTACATCAAACGAATTAAGAAGTATGACAATAAAAGATTTTAAAGAAAAAACACAAGCAACAAACATTGACAAAGATATACTAGCACAGGCAATAGCAACATTTAAAAATAATGAAAAATATTCAATAAAATTATATGGTGATGAAAATAATAGTGGGAACATAAACTCTAGTGATATTTTTGAATTATTAAATAAAGAAAATATAGATACAAATGCTATTGAAGAACTTTGTAATTTCATTATAAAAAAAGCTGAATTTAAAAACTATAGTAATATTTTAACTGGATATGAAGAATTTAATGAAAATTCAATTGTAACACCAAGTACAACGCCGTTACAACCTGCACAAGATAGATACGCAGAATTAAAAAATGTAGAAGAATTAAAAAATCTAAATGCCCAAATAGGAGACAAGTATAAAACTTTAGGCTATTATACAGAAAATGACGGGGGAGCCGGAAGATATGACATAATAGCAAAAGATACAAATATTAAAATAGATAATGGATTATATGTTGAATTAAATAATGGCTTAGTAGCTAAGCTTTCAGTCAGAAATGAAACTGTAAATGTAAAACAGTTTGGAGCTTTAGGAAATGGTAAAAATGACGATACACAATATTTAAGAACAGCCTTCAATTCAGGAATTGCTAATATAGAATTACCAAAAGGTGAATATAAAATTACAGACAAAATAAACCTAGACACACCTTCTACAAATATAATAGGAAATGACAGTACAATTTTTACAGACAATGATTACAAACCAGAAAAATATAGTGAATTTTTATTTGTTATGCAATCAAATGACTGTAATATCAGCAATTTGAATATTGAAGCAAGAGAGACTGAAAATATTAAAAATCTATATAAAGCACAAGTATATGTAGGAGCTACAAATATAAAAATTGGTGGATGTTCTTTCAAAGTCCCAGAAACAGCAAGCAGTGAACATTCATACAGTAATATAGATTTATATACTGGATGGCATAATGTTTTAATAGATACCTGTGAACTATATTTGGCAAATGATGCTAAAGAAGGTGGATGCATTTGGATAAGAGACTTGTTTAATAGGGGAGCAAGTGATGTAACTTTTTCAAATAACAGGTGTTATAAAAAATGTCATGATGAAATTTTAGCAGTATTTATGGGAAGTATTGAAAATGTAAATATTTTAAATAATACTTTTACAATGCCAAACAGTACTGACCCAAGTACTATGTGTTTTACATTTGGATCAAATTCAAGTAAACAAGCTAAAAATATAAGATTTGAAGGAAATACAATAGATGTAAAAGCAACAATGAGTTTATTACATTCTAGAAACGCAAATAATCTAAGTATAAAAAATAATAATATAAAATTTGAAAAAGTTAATTTAATTGATAATGGAAAAACAAATACATTTATATTATATTTTCCAAAAGACAATCAAGAGAATAATTCAAAAAATGTAATAATTGAAAATAACAGTTTAGAAATAAATAATGCTACTTCTAATGACGTTACTGGAATATTATCTTCAAATGCTCAAAATATAACATTTGACAATAATAAAATAACATCAAATGCAAGAATTAATGAAGCATTTACAGGTGAAATAGAAAGCATGTCCAATAACAATATGACATTTAATGAATATGTAAGAATTCTAATAAATAAACCTAAAAAATTCACAAAAAATCATATTATATTTAATTCAAAATTTGACACATTTGCACAATATCATTCTGGAAATTTAGATTATGAAAGTAATATAAGTAACAATATAATAGAAAGTAATTATGATGAAATATCAGATGGAGGGAAATCAAATTTATTAATGTTTAATGGAGGAACTTTAAATAATCATATTGTTACATTTGAAGATAACACCATAAAATCAGAAAAAGCAAATTACAAGAGTAACTTAATTTATATTTTAAATTTAGCTGATACAACTCCACAAACAATAAAAATCATCAATAATTCAATGAGTGGTTACAAGCTTGTTTGGAAAGCACAAAATCAAGAAATACACAAGATTATTCTTGAAAATAATACATAAATATGTTAATATATACAAAGTTAAATAGGGAGAAAACATCTCCCTTTAATTTTACTTAAGTAGGAGAGTGATAAAATGTTAGAACTTGAAGAAAATATAAGACTACTAGAAGAACTAAAGGCAAAATTACAGAATTTAGGTGAGTCTCTTTGACATTGCTAAATTAGAACAAGAACTTAGCAAACTAGAAGAAACAACTGCAAATCCAGATTTCTGGACAACTAATAATGAAGAGACAAAAAAAGTATTATCAGAAATAAAAAGAATTAAAAATAAAGTTGTAAAATACAATGAACTTGAAAAGGAAATAAATGATTCTTTAGAGCTATCACAATTAGTAAAAGAAAGTTTTGAAGAAGAGCTTTTAAAAGACATAATTAAGAGCACAAAAAAAGAGCAAAGGGAATTAGAAAAGCTTGAACTAGAAACCCTTTTGTCAGGCAAATATGATGCAAATAACGCTATAGTAACAATTCACCCAGGAGCAGGAGGAACAGAATCACAAGACTGGGCAGAAATGTTATATAGAATGTACACCAGATGGGCTACAAAAAATGAATATGAAGTAAAAGAATTAGATTATCTTGAAGGGGAAGAGGCAGGAATAAAAAGCGTTACATTTGAGATAATCGGTCAAAATGCCTATGGATACATGAAAAGTGAAAAAGGAGTACATAGACTAGTTAGAATTTCTCCATTTGATAGTGGTGGAAGAAGACACACATCATTTGCATCAATTGAAGTATTACCAGAAATTACAGAAGATATAGAAATTAATATAAATCCAGATGATTTAAGAATAGACACATACCGTGCCTCAGGAGCAGGAGGCCAACATATAAATAAAACATCTTCAGCTGTAAGAATTACACATATTCCTACAAACATAGTAGTTGCATGCCAGTCAGAACGTTCTCAAATTCAAAATAGAGAAACTGCAATGAAAATGCTTAAATCTAAATTATTTGATTTAAAAGAACAAGAGCACAAAGAAAAAATTGAAGATTTAAAAGGTGAACAACGAGAAATTGCATGGGGAAGTCAAATTCGTTCTTATGTATTTTGTCCATATACAATGGTAAAAGACCATAGAACAAATTACGAAGTAGGAAATGTCCAAGCTGTTATGGATGGCGACTTAGATGGATTTATGGAAAGTTATCTGAAACAAAATTTATAAACTAAACATATAATATATAGAGCCATATATTTAATAATATAAGGCTCTATATATTATTTTAAAGAGGTGGTCCATATGGACACAATAGTAATGAAATTTGGAGGTAGTTCAGTTGCCAATAATGACAGATTAAAATTAGTAGCTAAAAAAATTATAGATATGTATAATAAAGGAAACAACATAGTTGTAATTCTTTCAGCACAAGGTAAAACAACAGATAAATTAATAAATGAAGCTTCAACAATAATTGAAGAAAATAAAAAATTTGAGATTGAAGATCTGTCCCTTAATCCCGAAATATTTAGAGAAATGGATATGTTACTTAGTTCTGGAGAACAAATTTCAATTTCAAAATTAAGTATATTACTAAATAATATGGGATATAAAGCAATTTCACTAACAGGATGGCAAGCAGGTATACTTACAGATAACACAAATCAAAATGCTATTATTAAAAACATAGATACAACAAGAATTTTACAAGAGTTAAAAAAACGAAAAATCGTTATTATAGCTGGCTTTCAAGGTTATAATGAAAATCTGGACATTACAACATTGGGGAGAGGAGGCTCAGATACATCCGCTATTGCAATTGCAGCAGCACTAGATGCAAAAGAATGTTATATTTTTTCTGATGTTGATGGAGTTTATACCACAGATCCAAATAAAATTCCAGAAGCTAAAAAAATTCCAGCACTTTCATATAATGAGATGATGGAAATATCTAGTGAAGGTGCCAAAGTTCTTCATAATAGATGTGCTGAAATAGGAGATAAATTTAAAATTCCTATTATAACAAAATCTACTTTTAATAATAAAGCTGGTACTATTATTACTGATATTATTGAAGAAAATACAATAAAAAGTATTGTTAAGAAGGATATTTCTAGAGTTTCTATTGTTGGAAATGGAATTATTAAAATATCGCGATTAGTCATTAGTAATTCGACCCATTTCTCTAAATTTATTATATCGTTTAGTTATTAAAGAAGTTTTAGATATTATTCAAAAGAATAAATTAGAGATGTTGGAATTCAATGTTTCGGAATCTAAAATTTCTATAGATTTTAAAAATGTTATCAATGATAATATTTTAAGTGAAATACATTCCAAAATCGAATAAAATTTTAAATATAAATATACTAAACGCAAATATCCCCCAGTAATAGGGGGATATTTATTGCAAAAATGCTGTAATAACTACAAAATTTTTGCGGCTACATATGCAAGTTTGCTTCTAACAGATTCTTCATTATCTAAAGTAACTTGCCAGCACATAGGATTTCCTTTCATTTTTTCTGAAAGATATACCAAACCATTATATCTTTCGTTAAGTTCAGGATTGTCAATTTGAGTAGGATCACCAATAAATACAAATTTGGATCCTTCACCAGCACGAGTAACAATACTCTTTATTACAGAAGGCTCAATATTTTGAGCTTCATCAATAATAAAAATAGTATCAACAATACTTCGACCACGCAAATGTCCAATTAATTGCATAACAACGGTTCCTTGTTCAAAAAGCTTTTTAACTGCTGCTTTTGTTGACTGTCTAGATGACTTTTCAGATTTCTTTTCATCTTTTCTATTGGATGTAGAATTTGATTCTGATATTCTTTTAGTGCTTTTTGATTTAAATTTTTCATTGCTACTAACTAGAATGTTAAGATTGTCCATTATTCCTCCAAGATATGGATCAAATTTTTCTTCAAATTCACCTGGAAGAAATCCAAGATTTTCGTCTCTAAGAGTTTCTGTTGGTGTAGTTATCATAATTTGAGAATAACTTTTACCATCTTCTCTTAAATATGTAGTATCATTTAAACCACAAGCAAGAGACAAAAGTGTTTTTCCTGTTCCAGCACTACCTTTAATTATTACAATAGGTGCATCTTTAGGATTCGTCAGCAGTGCTTCCAATGCCATATGCTGACCAGCCTTCTTAGCTGAAATTCCAAAAGGATGATTATCTGAAAACTTTAACGGAACAATATTTTTACCATCATATCTAGCTAAAATCGAATGTGCCGAATTTGTCAAAGATGATATATTCAAAAAAAGATTTGTAATCCACTCAATATCGTTACTTCTTATGATATCCTTTTTTGTAATATATCCTTGAGAATTGAACAAATCGAATTTTTCTTCACTCATCTGGCAATTAATTCTTGCACTATACTGTTCATTTAAAGGTGGAAAAATATCATCCTTAAATGGTTGTGCTTGAAGCTGAATAGAATTCAACTTCATCCTAAAGGCAGGATTTTTAGAAATAATAATAGCATTCTTTTTATCATTCTTCATTCCCAATGCAATTTGAATCCTGCGACCCTCAAAATTTGAAATTCTTCCAAGATTTTCAGGAACTTTTACATCAAAATAACTATTTTCAAATTTTAAGTGGGATCCGTTCTTCTGAACAACGCCATCATCAGAAAGTAATGCCTCAATCTTAAAAGTTGAAAAGTATTCTAATAATTTTTTTGCAATTCTTCCTTTCTCATTAAAATTAATCGAGAGTTTGTGTAATTCGTCAACTCCTTCTGGAAATGGAATAATTATTGTATTATCATTTCCAAACCGTAAAGTACTATCCTCACTTGATATTAATGATTGGATTCCTAAAATAAAAAATTTTCCTGTAGCCATATTTTTCTCCTTTTCGGGTGGCACTCATATAAATACGAGTATACATAAATTAGTTTCATAAATATTATATTACAAATTTAAATATAAATCAATATTTTTGTAAAATTGTTCCAAAAATATCATTATAAAAAATATAAAATACAATTATTTGTTCTAAAAAAGACAACCTGTGAATATATATAAATATCAGAGAAAAACAAGAATTCTTTTGAAAGGAACGTGATTTCATATGACAATTGATGAAAGAAAAACAATTAATACAGGTGTAATACAAAATTTAATATTAGAAAATAGGGGAAAGCTAAGTATATCAGGAGTAAATGACGTATTAAGTTTTGATGACCAAGTAGTAATGGTAGAAACAGAATTAGGTTTACTTACAGTCAAAGGAGAAAATATTAGAATAAATAAATTAAGTATAGATACATCAGAAGTAATTATAGAAGGAGATATATCATACCTAGCTTACAGTGACAAAGAACTCGAAAAAACAAAAGGAAATTTAATCAGCAAAATATTTAAATAAACAAAGGATTGATGAAAATGATACTAAATCAAGCAAACCTATTTTTAATATTTACAATAAATGGCATTTTAATAGGTCTATTATTTGACATATTTAGAATATTAAGAAAAAGTTTTAAAACATCAGATATAATTACATATACAGAAGACCTTATATTTTGGATTTTAACAGGTTTATTATTATTATATTCAATATTTACTTTTAGTAATGGAGAAGTTCGTTTTTACATGTTTTTAGCAGTTTTCTGTGGTTGTTTAATATATATGCTACTATTCAGCAAATATTTTATAAACATAAATGTAAAAATAATAACAATTATAAAAAAAATAATAAAAACAATAATATCTATTATCATATTACCACTTAAAATAATAATAAAATTTCTTAAAAAAATATTTTTTAAACCTATTAATTTTATGACAATAAATTTCAAAAAAATCGGTATTAACATTCAAAAAAAATCAAAAAATATATTTAAATTATCAAAAAGTAAAAAGAAAATTTAAAAAATTACATTTTTTTCATAAAATAAGGAGGATTTTTATAAAAAATGTAGAAATATATATTATACGTTATTTAAAGGTGGAGAAAGATACTTATGAAAAAAAGAAAATTATACAAAAAATTACTAATCTTATTAGTTTTAATATATGTCATATTTACTTTAGTAAATCAACAAAAGGTAATAAACCAATATACTTCAAACAGTAAAGAACTTGCAAGCAAAATAGAAGAACAAGAAAATTATAAAAAAGAACTTGTAGCAGAAAAAGACAATGTAAATTCAAAAGAATATATAGAACAAATGGCAAGAGAAAAATTGGATATGTATTATCCTAACGAAAAAGTTTATGTAGATAAAGGGATGTAATTAAGCGCATAATATTAATAGCGCTTTTTATATTTTTTATTTAAAATACTTCCTTTTTCTGGAAAAATATGTTATAATAGTAACGTAATTTATTTAATTCGAAAAAAAATCCCATAAAAAAGTAAAAATAAATAATAAATATACAAATTTAATTTTTAGGAGGAATCATGATAAATTTAGAAGAAAAAACATTAACAGAGCTAAAAGAATTAGCAAAAGAAAATAATATTAAAAATATTTCAAAATTAAAAAAAGAAGATTTAATACAAGTGTTAAACCAAATAGTAAATACAGAAAATACTCTAAGTTCAACTTCAACATCAGAACAAAACATAAAAGAAAATAATCAAGAACTATCTGGATACAAACTAACAAATGAAGGTGATGAAATTGTTGAAGGAATATTAGATGTTTTACCTGATGGATACGGATTTTTAAGAGGTGAAAATTATCTATCAAGTCCAAAAGATGTTTACATATCAGTAGTTCAAATAAGACGATTCAAATTAGACACTGGTGATATAATAAAAGGAATAGCTAGATGCAAAGAAGGAGAAAAATTTCCTTCATTAATATTCGTTGGTGAAGTTAATGGTGAATCACCAGAAAAAGCTGCTAGGAGAAAGCGTTTTGATGAATTAACACCTATATATCCAAATGAAAGAATTAAACTTGAAACAGATAGCAAAGAATATGCAATGAGAATGATAGACTTAATGTCACCTATTGGAAAAGGTCAAAGAGGAATGATAGTGGCTCCACCTAAAGTTGGTAAGACAACTTTATTAAAGAAAATAGCAAATAGTATTTCTACAAACAATCCAGAAGAAAAATTAATAGTATTATTAATAGATGAAAGACCAGAAGAAGTTACAGACATGAAACGTTCTATAAATGGTGAAGTTATATATTCAACATTTGATGAATTACCAGAACATCACGTAAAGGTTGCAGAAATGGTTCTTGAAAGAGCAAAAAGGTTAGTAGAACAAGGACAAGACGTAGTTATATTATTAGACAGTATAACAAGACTTGCTAGAGCATACAACCTTACAATTCCTTCATCTGGAAGAACTTTATCAGGTGGTCTAGACCCTGCTGCATTACATAAACCTAAAAAATTCTTTGGTGCAGCAAGAAATATTGAATTTGGTGGAAGTCTTACAATTCTTGCAACTGCTTTAGTTGATACAGGAAGTAGGATGGACGATGTAATTTTTGAAGAATTTAAGGGTACAGGTAATATGGAAGTTCACTTAGATAGAAAATTGTCTGAAAAACGTATCTTCCCAGCAATTGATATTAATAAATCTGGTACTAGACGTGAAGATTTATTACTTACACCAAAAGAGAAAGAAACTGTATTTGCTTTGCGTAAAGCCATGAACAGTATGCCAGTGGCTGATGTTACTGAACAAGTTATTTCTATGATGGTAAAAACTAAGAATAATCAAGAATTTTTAGATAGTATTGATACATATATTAGAAGATTTAAATAGAAATAGTACTATGTATTAATTAATATAATTAAAAAATAGCATATATTAAGTAATGGAGAAAATAAATTATGGAACAAATAAAATGGGGATTAATAGGATGCGGTAAAGTCGTTGAAAATAAAAGTGGTCCAGCATTTAATACCGTTGATAAAAGTTCAATTTACGCTATAATGAGAAGAAATTTAGACAAAGCAAAGGAATCTGCTAAAAAATTAAAAGCCCAAAAATATTATGATAATATAGATGATTTATTAGCTGACAATGAAATAAATGCAGTATATATTGCTACTCCACCAGGATTACATTTAGAACAAGCCATTAAATGTTGTAAATATAAGAAGCCAACATATATAGAAAAGCCATTTGCGAGAAATTATAAAGAAGCCTTACAAATAACAAAAATATTTGAAGATGCAGGAATACCACTATATGTTGCTCATTACAGAAGAGCTTTACCAAAGTTTATAAAAATAAAGGAAATTTTGGAAAGTGGTAAAATCGGTAAAATATGTGAAGCTGACTTTAGATTAAACAGAAAATATAATTATGAAGAAATACATAACACTTGGCTTTATAATGTAGAATTATCTGGCGGAGGAAAATTTTATGATATTGCTCCACATTCATTAGACATAATGGTTTATTTATTGGGAAAATTCACACAAGTAAATGGAATTGCAACAAATAACAATAAAGAATATTCAGTAGAAGATATGGTTGTAATGCAGTTTAAAACAGAACTTGGGGTGATTGGAACAGCAAATTTCAACTCTCTTTCATTGGATAAAAAAGATAAAATGATAATATATGGTACAAAAGGAAAAATTGAATTTTCAATGCATGGTAATACTCCAATTATTATAACAACAGAAAATAACGAGGAAATACTGGATATAGATAATCCAAAGATAATTCAAGAAAATATGATTGAAAATGTCGTTAATTCATTATTAACAGGAGAACATTTAAATACTTGTTCTGCCAAAGAAGCTTTAGAAACTTATAGAATAATGGATATAGTATTGGAAAAATACTATAATGGTAGAAATGATAATTTTTGGAATAGACCTGAAACTTGGAAACAAAATTAAATATTTATGATGAAAATTTTAAAAAAAGAATAAATCACACTGTAGAATAATAACAGTGTGATTTATTTGTTTTAAATTTCATATTTTATGTTATAATCAATAATATACCAAATAAAAGAGGTAAAATATAACTAAAAATAGGATGTAAAAATAAAAACAATATCTCAATAATCATAATGGAGGAAGAAAAATGGAAAACAATGATATTTCAACAATTTTAGAAAAATATAGCAAATATCTATCACACATAAGAAATTTTTCAAAAACAACAATTACTGATTACACAAACAGTTTAAAAATGTTTTTTAAATTTATAAAAGATTATAAAGATATAGAACAAATAGACTTAAACACACTTATTAATATAAGCAGTTCAGACATATATAGTTTTTTGATTTATTTAAATATGTATAGAAATAATCAAGCACGTTCAAGACAAAAGAAATTGTCTGCAATCAAATGTTTTTACAACTGGTTATTTAATTGCAATTATGAAAAATGTAAAAACTTAGAAAATCCAGCAGAAAGTATCGTAATACATTTAGAAAAATACAAAGAAGCAAAATGTCTAACGCTTAAAGAAGCTAAAAAAATAACAAATATATTTAATTTAGAAAACGACAAAATGTATATAAGAGACAATACAATAATTTCTATATTTTTA
>OGQQ01002835.1_pt1 | contig 10648 bp, 10 predicted proteins | sample 1553281 | NCBI WGS metagenome assembly OGQQ01 (sample SAMEA2579937, study PRJEB22360) | human gut metagenome | biome: human gut; feature: human-associated habitat; material: faeces | place: Denmark | collected 2008/2010 | reverse complement strand
TGCGCCAGTATGGTGAATTGCAAGATTTCAGCCCCATGCATCGAAGATGCATTTTAAATGGGCTGAAATCGTTACTGTTCGCAGGTACCTGTGAACAGTAACATATTTTAAAATATTTCACATTTACTATTGCATAATTATTAAATGTGGTGTATAGTATGTGTTAGCTTATCGAGGCGAGACATGCACACCGTCAGGCGGTGACTGCATCTATCCAATAAAATGATTCAGGAGGAAGATAAAATGAGTAAAGAGAAAGTTGTTTTAGCGTATTCAGGCGGTCTTGACACGACTGCCATCATCCCGTGGTTAAAGGAGAATTTCGACTACGAAGTCATCTGCTGCTGCATCGACTGCGGACAGGGCGAGGAGCTGGACGGACTGGAGGAACGCGCAAAGTTATCCGGCGCTTCCAAATTATATATTGAGAATATTATTGATGAATTTTGTGATGAATACATCATGCCATGCGTTAAAGCAGGCGCTGTATATGAGAACAAATATCTTCTCGGTACCTCTATGGCACGTCCGGTCATTGCCAAGAGACTGGTGGAAGTTGCCCGCAAGGAAGGCGCTGTTGCCATCTGCCACGGTGCGACAGGAAAAGGAAACGACCAGATTCGTTTCGAGTTGGGAATCAAAGCACTGGCACCGGACATCAAGATTATCGCTCCATGGCGTATGACTGACATCTGGACCATGCAGTCCCGTGAAGAAGAGATTGAGTACTGCAAGCAGCACGGCATCGACCTTCCTTTTGATGCGAAACACAGCTACAGCCGCGACCGCAACTTATGGCACATCAGCCATGAAGGTCTGGAGCTGGAAGACCCGGCAAACAAGCCGAACTACGATGACCTGCTCGTTCTCGGTGTGACCCCGGAAAAAGCTCCGGAGGAAGGCGAATATGTCACCATGACATTTGAAGCCGGCGTTCCGAAAACGATAAACGGCAAGGCGATGAAGGTTTCCGATATTATTACAGAGTTAAACGCTCTGGGCGGCAAACACGGTATCGGTATCGTTGACATCGTGGAGAACCGTGTCGTAGGTATGAAATCCCGCGGCGTCTACGAGACACCGGGCGGAACCATCCTCATGGCAGCACATGAGCAGCTGGAAGAGCTGGTATTAGACCGCGCTACATATGAGGTAAAGAAAGACCTCGGCAATAAATTCGCGCAGATTGTATATGAAGGAAAGTGGTTCACACCTCTGCGCGAGGCAATCCAGGCATTTGTCGATGTGACACAGCAGTATGTGACCGGCGAAGTGAAATTCAAACTGTACAAGGGCAATATCATCAAAGCCGGAGAGACATCACCCTACTCTCTGTACAGCGAATCCCTGGCAAGCTTCACCACAGGAGAACTCTACGACCACCACGATGCGGAAGGCTTCATCAACCTGTTCGGACTGCCGCTTAAGGTCCGCGCCATGAAGATGCAGGAGATTGAAAATCAGAAGGCATAAAACCAAACGTATGAGCCGGGACTGTGCAAGTCCCGGCTCGCTTTATTCTGCGGCAATGTAACACTGCATTGCCACAACAATCTTAGTAGTCCAGATTTTTTTCTACAAGTGTATCGTAATATTCCTGAGTTGCTTCCGCGTTTTCACCCATATCGAAGCATACAAACGGTATGCTGATTTCAGACTCATACTCTTCCCCGTCCAAAATCTTCTGCGCCAAATCCATTGTCACTTCACCAAAATACGGCGTACACTGCACACATGCATAGAAATTGCCATTGATAATTTCTTCCAGTGCATCTTTCATCCCGTCTTTGGAAATGATTGCTCCAACCAAATCTGTCCTTCCGGCATCCTGCATTGCCTGATATGCACCAAAACTCATCTCATCATTGAAACTGATAATACAGTCCACACTTCCCTCCGGGTATTTGTTCAAATAGTCATCCATGACTGTACGCGCTGTAGCACGCATATAATCTCCGGATTGGTTGTCCAGAATTTCAATATCCGGATATTCTGCCAGCACCTCGTTGATACCAGCCTCCTCATCTGTATTCGGCGAGGAGCCGACTGTACCGGTAATCAGCAGTACTTTCCCTGAGGCAGAACCGTTCTTCTCTGTCAGATAATCCACCGCATACTGCGCTGCAAGTCTTCCTACCTCCACGAAATCCTGCTCAATATTCGCCACATAAGTCCCTGTCCCAATTTCCGCATTCACTGCCCGGTCAATAGTAATCAGCGGCACATCTGCCTCTGCTGCCATGTCCACGCAGGGAGTACAAGCTTCGGATTCCACTGGGTCTACAATCAGAATATCCGGCTTCTGCGCGAGTAAATCCTCTATATCTGAGAGCTGCTTGGACGGGTCTGCCCCTGCGTCTGCCCAGATGTAATTGAATCCATATTCTTTCGCTGTCTCCTCCATATCATTGGTGGAAGTCACACGCCAGGAATTTCCGTTGTCCCCCTGTGAAAACGCAATCGTATATGTGCCATCTGAGGCAGCCTCACCGCCACTGCTGCCAGACTCGCCGGTGGAAGAGCTATCCGCCGTACCGCACGCAGCCAGAGCAAACACCATAGTCGCTGACACCAATACTGCTAAAACTTTCTTTTTCATACGTTACCTCCTTGTTTGCATAAATGGTTTTTTGTGACATTTTATTTCCAGTACATTTTTATGTACTGCAAAATCATGATTTTATATATGCGGGTTCCTAAGCTTTTTCATTCTGATAGATATTGAGCAATACCATGAGTATCAATATGATACCTTTGATTCCTACGTGGAGCGCCGTCGGTACTCCCAGCGTGTTCATAAAATTGCTCAGCATCCCAAGAATCAGAACCCCGATAAACACATGAGACAGCTTTCCTTTTCCCCCTGTCATCAGAGTCCCTGCAATGACCACTGCCGTAATGGAATCGGTATGAAAGCTTCCGGAGACAGACGGGTCTGCCACACAGAGCCTTGCCGTATACATCACACCGACCAGTCCGCACAGAAACCCCGATATCACGTATGTAGAACCCACTACGGCATCCGTATTGATTCCCGACAGTCTCGTCGCTGACACATTTCCTCCTGCGCTGTACAGTTTGATTCCATATGTCATATACCTGAGGATGAATATCATCACTGCGGTGAGCGCTATCCATATGTACACATACAGGGAAACCGAAAAAATACGAATCTGCCCCAGCTTCAGGAAGGAATCTTCGATACTGAAAATCGTATGCCCGTCTACCAGCACATAGCCGACGCCTTCGGCAATCGTCATGGTTCCCAGTGTCGTGATAAAAGAGTTAATCTTCAGTTTTGTAATGAGCACCGCATTTATCAGTCCGAACAGTGTCCCGGCTAAAATGGAGATTATCGCCGAAAGCAGTGGGCCCAAATCCTGATACAGTACATAGATGACGGAACTCATCATCATTACCGTACCTACAGACAAGTCGATTCCTCCCGTCAGTATGACAAGGAATTGTCCGATTGTGATAATCCCCAGCATCGCATTCTGGTTAAACAGGTTGATGATATTTCCTTTCTGCAGGAACAGTCCGTGTGTTGCCGCCTGAAGCGCGATAATAATGATGACCAGGATTACAAACAGCCGGTATTCATTCAGCAGTTTATTCCCAAATGCTCTCTTCATAATCTCACCTCCTGCTTGCGGCTCGCTCTGATATTAAAATACACGGCAACCAGTATGATAAGTCCCTTAATGACCTTCTGCCAGTAGGAGGAGACTGCCATCAGATTCAGGAAATTGGTGATAATTCCATAAATCAACATTCCTGCAAATGTTCCTTTCAATGTACCGGCGCCTCCCAGCAGACTGGTTCCCCCGATAATCGCGCAGGATATGGCATCCATCTCATAGCCGATTGCTTTGTCCGGCGCCCCCACTCCCAGTCGGGATACATAGATGCATCCGGATAAAAATGCGCAGAACGCACTCAGCAGATACGCCACATATCTCGTCTTTTTCACATTGATTCCCGACAGTCTTGCAGACTCCGGGCTTCCTCCTATCGCGTATATATGGCGCCCGATGACCGTATGGTTCAAAAATAAGGTAAGCAGAACCGTAACCGCAATCCATAGATACACACAAATCGGAATTCCCAAAAATGTTGTATATGCCAGGAACTTGATGCCTTCCCAGTCGATGCTTACGGACTTCTGGTCCGACCACCACAGCGCCAGCGTCCTCGCCACCCCCTGCATCCCCAATGTAACGACAAAGGGTGAGATTCCTTTATTTACAAAAAAGGCGTTTGCCAGTCCCACCATGAGTAAGACAAGCAGGGCGAGCAGATAACCGTAAGGGAGGAACAGTGCCGTGACGACCGATGACAGTGCAATCATGGAACTCATGGATAAATCAAATCCGCCTGTAATCAGCACAATAGTCTGTCCCACCGCAAGAATTCCGATAATGGAAGACTGACTCAGCAAGTTGGATATGTTTGCAAAAGAGCGAAAATTCGGCGACAGTATGGACGCTGCAAGAATCATGACAACCAAAATGATATAAATCGTATTTCCGCGAATGATTCTCTCGATTTTTACGCTTTTTTTCATCGTTTCATCCATAGGAAACTTTCGCTCCTTTCTTCAGTGATTTGGGAAGCGCATATTCCAGCAGCTCTTCCTGTGTGACCTGGTTCGATTCAAATACTTTGGACACAGTGCCCTCCGACATGACCATGATGCGGTTACTCATATTCAAAATTTCGCTCATCTCCGAAGATATGAGCATGACCGCCCTGCCCTGCGCTGCAAATTCACGAATGATATCATAAATCTCGCTTTTCGCACCTACATCTACTCCCCGCGTAGGCTCATCGAGAATCAATACCTCAACACCAGAAGCCAACCACTTTGCAAGCACAACCTTCTGCTGATTTCCGCCGCTTAAGTTCTTTGCCGGCTGTTCAGGAGTGCTGCATTTGATGTGCAGGGAGTCGATTCCGTGACGGATTATCTTCTCCATCTCCTTTTTCCTGACAATCCCGAAACGGCTTATCTTACCTAAAACAGTCAGCACCGCGTTCCTGCCCACGCTCTGTATCAGTACGAGGCCATCATTTTTTCTGTCTTCCGGGATATAGCCGATGCCATGTTTGCGGGCATCTCCGGGTGATTTTATATGCACCGTCTTCTCATGCAGCTTCACCGTGCCGGAGTCCAGCACGTCCGCTCCGATGACCGCGCGAGCCAGCTCTGTTCTTCCTGCTCCCACCAGCCCTGCCACTCCGAGGATTTCACCGGACCGGAGGAAAAACGAGATATCTTTCAGCGTATTCCCTCTCGTGATGTGCTCTGCTTTAAGCAGGACAGGTTTCGATGGGTCTCCATGCTGTTCGGCAATATTTTCATCTACCTCATGCCCCACCATCGCCTGTATCAGCGTCTGCCGCGTCATTTCTTCAACCGGTCTCATGGCGATAAATTTTCCATCCCTGAAAATTGTCACATCATCGCCAATCTCAAAGACTTCTTCCAGACGATGGGATATATAGACTATCCCGACTCCTTTTGCCTTTATCTTTCTGACTATCTCGAACAATGTATCCAGCTCTTTTCCTGTGAGTACATCACTGGGTTCATCCAATATCAATACTTTGCTCTGCATGGACAACGCCTTGGCAATCGCGACCATCTGCTTTAACGCCACACTCAGCTCCCCAACATTTTTATGCACATCTATGGTCACACCGACTTCCCGCATGAGAGCTTCCGCTTCCTTATACATCGCTTTTCTGTCCAGAATCCCTTTTCTTTTCTGTTTCTCATTTCCCAGAAAAATGTTTTCCGCGATGGAAAGGCAGTCTATAAGGTCCAATTCCTGATAAATAGGGTCAATTCCCTTTTCCCTTGCCATTTTCGGACTTGTAAATTCTACTCTTTCCCCTTCCAGGATGATTTCTCCCTTGTCCTTTTGATAAGCTCCTGAAAGGATTTTTATCAGGGTAGATTTGCCGGCTCCATTCTCCCCACAGAGGCAGTTTACTCTGCCTTTTCCGAGAAAAAAATCTACCTGGTCCAGTGCTTTAATCCCGGCAAAAGACTTTGATATTCCCCGCATCTCCACGAGATATTGGCTCTGCTCTGTCTTCTCCTGCATTTTCATTCTCCTTTCCCCTTGTTTCCCGCCAGGATGCCGCTACAGCACACGATATTTTTCCAATACCTTATCGTCAATATCTATACCAAGACCTTCTTTATCCGGGACTTTTACCTTGCGGTCCTTCAATTCAAAGTTCTCAACCAGCAGTTCATCCCGAAGTGGGTTCGGATTCCTGTCGTATTCCATCATGGGCTCATTCTGGAAAGGCACCGGATTTGCCGTATGCGGAAACAGCGGCATAGCCGCGATAGCCGCAAGCGCTGCCGCAATCGCCACACCCGACCCCCATACATGGGGAATGACCGCTGTGCCGTATACCCCTGCAACCGCCGCTATCCTCTGAAATTCTGTCAGTCCGCCGCTCACGCAGATATCCGGCTGCGCGATATCAATGCACCCTCTCTCAATGTACCTTTTAAACCCAAATGCCGTGTATTCACATTCTCCTCCGGCAACCGCAATCTTTGTGGCACTTCTCACCCGGCAATATCCTTCAAAGTCCTCCGGCACCACGGGCTCCTCCATGAATAAGACCTGATTTTCTTCCAGGTATTTTGCCATTCTGATTGCCGTATATGCATTGTAGGAATGATTGCAGTCGCAGAACAGCTTCACGCTCTCCCCCACCGCTTCCCGGATTGCACTGACACGTTTTGCATCGTCCTCAACCGACAGCAGCCCTACCTTTATCTTCAGCATCTCAAATCCGGCTTCCACATAACTTTCCGCTTCCTTCTGAAGTTTTGGAAGAGCAGTCTTAAAATCCAGCACATCTTCTCCCCTGTAGTAGCAGCCCGTAGCATAGCATGGGACGAAATTTCTCTTTTTACCTCCTAAGAGTTTATATACCGGCACTCCCAATGCCTTCCCGCATATATCCCACAGAGCAATATCCACAGCGCTGATTGCCTCGATATATGTGCCCTTCTGTCCAAAATCTCTGGTGGACTGATACATTTCATCCCACAGGATTCCTTTATCCATGGGGTCTCTACCTTTTAATATAGGGGCGAGAATCGTATCTATCACACACTTCACCGGTTCCGCCGGACCATACTGCCCGCCTTCTCCCCATCCGTATATGCCCTCATCTGTCTCGATTTTGACCAGCATACTGTTTCGCTCCGGAAATGCACACTGTGAGGAATAAAATCGTTGTTCCCCTAACGGAACTTTTAAAATATAAGTATGAATCCCTGTAATCTTCATCGCAAATACTCCTTTATCATCAGCCGTTTCCTACGGTTCCTTTTTTCAGGATGACCGTCGCGTAAAAGGTCGTTTCACCCGTCACGACAACCGCATAGGCATTGCCTGCTCTTCGGTAAAATGCTTCCCTGTCTAAGAACTTTTTCGGCACTTTCCTGCCCTCATTTTTCTCAAGGATTTCATCATATTTCCCCCAGGTGGAAGGCACATAGGAGTCTCCTTCTGATACCTCCATCTGTATCACAGGCTCTTCCATCCCATTATCCAACGGGAAATACTCTGTAATCAGATTCAACATCTGAGGATTATCATTTCCCATGCAGTACACAACACGTTCCGGGTATGCAAATCTCGGAAAATTCCCGTCACAGATGACCAGTTCATCGCAATGTCCCATCTCCATAAGGATTTTCATCAAATCCGGAGTCATCTCTTTTGGAATATGTTTCAGCATCTCTTTCCTCCGTTCAAGATTTTATACAAATTGTATACAATTTGATTTAAAAAATTTACTGCGCTTTGCCGGTCATGAAAAATAGACCTTCTGCGCATTGCCGTAACATACGCTCTCCAACTCCTCCTCAGACAGGAAGCGCGCATGTTTCCTTACAACATCCATCATCTGTCCGTAGGTATAAAACTTGCAGGTGCAGGGCGCATCTGTCCCCCAGATAAGTTTCTCTGCTCCTACCTTATCATAGAGTCTCTTTAAAATATCGTTGCCGCTCTCTCCGGGGTATTCTGACTCCAGCAGGCTCCAAATCGCGCAGATTCCAAGATATACATTCTCTCTGCAGGCAATATCTGTCATTTGCTCCCACTTTTCTCTGTCCCCTTCCGGTGTCAAATAACCTCCATGTTCAATCACAAAAGTCACCTCCGGAAACTGTGCTGTCAGTTCATCCAGTTCTCCTGGAAGATATGCTTTCGAGTCTGTATCCCCAGTGTCAAACACAACAGCCAGCCGGTGTTTCCCCGCGAACTCAACAAGTGGTTTCAGCATGGAATAGTGAAATTCCTTCTCTTTGTGGATTCCGGTCCATCCCCAACCGGTACTCAATTCCAATTTCAGTGCCCGGTATGTATAGTTTTCCAACAGTCTTTCCGCCTGCTCCAACGCATCTTCTGAAAAGGGGTCTACCTGCAGCACTCCCGCAAATATTTCAGGATGTTCAGAAACGGCAAGCCCGATTTCCTCATTGACGCTACCAATGGTAGGATTCTGGAACAAGACTGCCTTTTCCACGCCGTTTTGCCGCATCACTTCCAACAGCATATCTGCCGTGAAGCAGGTTTCTTTTGTCAGGGGAGGCATAAAAGGAGATTCTATCCCCGCATTTATCGTTTTGCCGTATCCGCAGCCCTTCACGCTGCCGTTTGCATTTGCCCCGTCTATCTTAGAAAAAATATGGATGTGTCCGTCTATTATCTTCATGTTCTTCCCTCTTAGTGCATCAACATTCCGCCTGTGATATTGAGTGCCTGTCCTGTCATCGCGCTGGACTGGTCAGAACACAGGAATTTGATAACATCCGCAATCTCTTCCGGCTCAATAAAGCGCTTCATGGGAACGTCCTCCCATTCCTTCTGTACTTCCTCATAAGTCTTGCCTTCTGTCTCCGCGTGCATCTTCATCAGCTGTTCAGCCCTATCGCCGCTGATTGGTCCGGGACATACCGCATTCACCCGGATATTTTTATCCACCAGCTCCAAAGCCAATGTCTGGGTCAATCCGAGAATCGCCCACTTTGAGCACACATAGTCCCCACGCATGGGAAGTCCGCGCTTGGATACATTGCTGGACATATTGCAGATAGCTGCTTTTTCCTTATTCATGAGTGGAATCAGTTCCCTGCACACCAGCATGGTCCCTGTCAAATTCACGCCTATCGTGTACTTCCAATCCTCTGCGACCATGTTCTCAATCAAGTGTGCTTTTCCGTTAAATCCTGCGTTATTAATCAGTACATCCACCACGCCGCCGGACAATTCCGCCACTTTTTTACCCATGGCGATAATCTGCTCTTCCTCGGCGATATCGCAGGAAACAAATCCCAGATAGGTACCGCCGGCTTCCTCAACTTCTTTTGCCGTCTCTGCCGCCTCTTTGCGGCTGACAAGAATCAGTTTTGCGCCTTCTTTTGCGAACTCGACCGCTATCGTTCTGCCTACACCTTCACGCGCCCCGGTTACTACAACTGTTTTTCCTGTAAAGTATCCCATGTTTTCTACCTCTCTTCTTTTTATTTTCACATGTATATGAATTTAAATGTGAACTCTTTCATTCTGCACCGCGAGCAGCATATCCTCCATGGTATTCTGAAGATGTTCTCTCATAAGCCGTTCCGCCATGTCTCCGTCATGCTTCTTCAGTGCCTGGAGTATCCCACCATGCTGGGTGATGGATTTCTCCATACGCCCTTCAATCCGTTTTGTAATGACATTAAAGTAAAGCTGCTGTCCATGGAGCCTGTTCAGTGTATCCTTAATTCGCATATTCGCGCTGACATCCAGAATCACGTTATGTAAATTATCACCCAGTTCATCTGCCTTCTCGATATTGCCCGCTCGCAGTTCCTTCACACTCTCCTGATGGTTCTTTTCCAAAAGTTCGAGATTCGCATCCGTGATAATCCCTGCCGCGATTCTGCTGCTGATTCCCTCCAGAGCCTGGCGCATAGTAAAAATCTCCACAATATCTTTCTCATTAAATTCTTTTACAAAACAGCCTCTGTACGGGTAATATACAACCATGCCGTCCCCCTCCAGCATCTTTAACGCTTCCCGTATCGGTGTACGGCTGACCTGGTACTTCTCCGCCAGTTCATCTTCCACAAGGGGAGTTCCCCCCATAAGCTTCCGATATATAATGTCTTCTCTTATCGCATGATAAGTTTCGATTGCTGCAGATTTTGCTGATTTTTTCATAAATTTCTCCGCTTTCAAAATTGTATTTTTATTTTATACTTCTTGTATACAATTTTATTCCCTCTTTTCTTTGTTGTCAATGTATGTTTTTACTGTTTTTCACTCCAAATTTTTATGCACTATGTCTAATTTTGACAACATCCGCAATCTCTTCCGCCTCGATAAAGCGCCTCATGAGGACTCCCCCATTCCTTCTGTACTTTCTCGTAAGTGGTGTCTTCATTAAAGAATTTTATGTCAAGTCTTTGTTTGAAAAATCATCTGTGCTATAATGTCAGAAAGCATTATATTTCTGATAATTCTGATACGGTCTGAAGGCGTTGTTCTTTGCAGCGCACAATCAGTCTGTTTCTATCTTCTTTTGCCGCAAGGCTTCTGTTTTGGAAATCTCAATG
>OGQQ01002830.1_pt1 | contig 10665 bp, 6 predicted proteins | sample 1553281 | NCBI WGS metagenome assembly OGQQ01 (sample SAMEA2579937, study PRJEB22360) | human gut metagenome | biome: human gut; feature: human-associated habitat; material: faeces | place: Denmark | collected 2008/2010 | reverse complement strand
TAACATCTACTTCTGCTGTTACAGTTCTGTTAGCAAGGTCTACATCCACACTCTTAAGAGTCTGCTCAAAGGTTGTGTAGGAAAGACCATATCCAAACGGATAAGATACTTCATCATCATAATCCCATGCTTTTCCTGTAGAGCTTCCTACAGTTGCATCTGCATTACCCTGTCCAAGTACCGTATCTGCATATCTTGTTTCATAATATTTATATCCTGTGTAAATACCTTCTGCTTCTACTTCCTCTGCATTGATATTCACAGCCGGATCAGCATTTGTCCACTCATAGTTACCAAAGTTCTGTGCTGCCGGTGAATTTGCATTTGTCACGGCATATGTATCTGTCAGATGTCCAGATGGATTTGCTTCTCCGGAAAGAATATCTGCAACACCATAGAATCCGTATCCGCCCGGTAAACCAACTTCCATGATCGCATCGACGCCATCGTTGTTTTTGATCTCGTCGATTTCCATAGCGTTTGCATTATTCAGCATAACGATGACTTTACCGCCGTTGTTTTCTTTTTCTTCAACTGCGGCATTGATCAGGTCACGTTCATCATCGCTTAATCCCAGCGGGTCAGTCTGGTTCAGATCCTGAGATGCATCTACACCATCCACACCCGGAAGATAGGTTCCGTTCTCTGTAGAGGAACGTCCGATTGTTACCAGCATGACATTGTAATCATCCATGGATTTTTTCCATTCGCTGTCTACGCTGTCCATCTTTTCCTGTGAAGGCTCTTTGCTTGAAAATACACCATCTGTTGCAGGAGCTGTAATGTGGTAATATTCCATGATATTTCCCCACATATTAACTTCTGTTTTGAATTCTGATTCCAGGCTCTTGTACAGTTTCTGAAGATCTTCATTAATCTTGAATCCTTTTGCATCTAATGCTTCAACAAAATCTACCGTATCTGCATCTGTTCCCTCATTTTCGGTCAGGGAACTTCCCATGTCACCACCCTGAACCGGATAATAACTGGAGAATCCGAGAAGAGACAGTTTTTGTGTCTCATCCTTTGTCAGCGGAAGTGCATTGTTCTCGTTTTTTAACAGAACAGTTCCTTCCTCACTCATACGTTCTCCGAGATCCTCGATGGAATCAAGAAGTTCGGTAGTGCTGGAATAATCAGACTTATATGTATACAGATCCTCATCTGTACTGTCTGTTACCATCGCACTGCTCTTTGTACCAAGAAATTTGTCGATGTCTGTACGATAACTGTCTACTACAGGTCCTGCCGCAACAGAAACGGTCAGAAGAGACGCTGTAAGAGTAGTCAGACCACGCCAGATATTTCTTTTTCTGCTCATGTTTGTAGCTCCTTTCTTTCCCTGAAATATGGGTAAGCCTCATCGCTCAAGTGCTTCCTCAATTTCTATGTTCTAAATTTAACATAAATTTAAAAAACGCTCCCATTTTTTTCGCAGACTGCACTTTTTCAGCCGTAAATGGGAGCATTTTTTTATTGAATTTTCACAAGCAAAATTTTTCAGGAGATCTTGCACAAATTGTGATATTTGTTTTTGTTTATATTGCCCATAGCTTTCTATTTTAATGCTACAATCGGAATCTCACGGGTATATGTCTTTTCTTCATCACAGACAGTGATTTTTACCGAATCAGTTTCTCCGGCGCGTACCACGGCCATCGCTTCACCATAATAAGTATCAACGGTATCCTGTGCATAGTTTCCTTCCACATAGGAGCAGGCACTTCCCAGACCTTCAAGTGTTCCATTCTCAACAGAAACCTTGAGATGATGTTTTTCCATCGGTTTCCAGTTCCCGATAAAGTCTCCGTACTGCATTGGAACAAACAGCAATTTACCGGGTTGCACTGTTTCCTGCTCCGGTTTGATATGAAGGATTGTCTGTTCATTCGCTGTTACAAGAGTCTGACGGTTGATCTCGTGGCCGTTTTTATCATAGGAAATTGCAGTAATCTCACCATCTTCATATGGAATGTGGAATTTTGACCTGCATTTCTTTACTTTTCCACGGGCTGCTTTTTTTCCATTGACCAGAAGTTCCACTTCTGCAGCCCTTGCAAAGACTTCAACCTCCGCTTTTTCTCCGGCACACCCTCTCCATGACCAGCTCTCCAGAGCCTTTGTAAGTGCCCATCCTGTCAGATTCAGCTTTTCTTTCTGATAAACAGGTTTTACGGCAATAAACGGACCTGTTTCGCGTTCAAAAGCAACTCTTGTATAGGCTGCTTCCGCACGAGGTTTTCCGAGAAGGTCGATTCGTCCGTTATTTCCGGTCATTCTGGTGTGTGGCATTTTGCCTTTGTAATCCTCATATTCTGCGGCACCGTCTCCGGTCTCTCCGATATATTCCCATCCTGACCAGACAAAATCCCCAAGGATTCGTTTATTCTTTTTGGCAATCTCCCAGAAGCTGTATGCATCTTTGCAGAAAGTCTCTGTACCTAGGATCAGACGCTGTGGATATTTCTTCAGGTCGTGCCTGTAGCGGAAAAGTCCGTAGTTATATCCCGCAATGTCCATGTTTACAAAAGCATCTTTTGTTTTCCAGTCACATGGCGGAAGTGTTGCTCCAATCTTCATGAAATAATCTCCAACCAGACATGCAAGAGTATTATAAAATTCACTTCCTACCGGTTTCTTCTTTTCTTTTTTCTCAGCTTCCTGTTTTGCCGACTGTGCACTTTTTTCTGCTTTATCGTCGCTGTAAACGCCCATTCCCATGGAACTTAAGAAGTTAAAGAAAATATTGATTCCGCAGGTTACCGGTCTGTACGGATCAAGTTTGTGAAGATGATCTGTCATTTTTCCGGTAAGCTCGATTCCTTTTTTCTGTGCGGTCTCTGCTACTTCATTTCCAGTAGAGTACATGATCACAGACGGGTGGTTATAGTCTTTTTCTACCATATCTTTAAGATCCTGCTGCCACCATTCCTGAAGATAATCCACATAATCATATTTTGTCTTGTGGATGTACCAGACATCGACATACTCATCCATTACGAGCATTCCCTGGCGGTCGCAGGCATCCAACAAGTCCTTAGAACATGGATAATGTGAAGAACGGATTGCATTATAACCGTTTTCTTTGAGAATGCGAACTCTTCTCGCCTCAGCCTCCGGATAGGTACATGCCCCAAGTACACCGTTATCATGATGCACGCAGGCTCCACGGAGAATTTCTCTTTTGCCGTTGATCGTAAGACCATTTTCCGGACTCCATTCAAGAAGTCGGATTCCAAATGTTTCCTCGACAACATCTTCTCCAAATGTCGCACGCAGGGTGTAAAGATTCGGATGATCACAGTCCCAGAGCTTTGCATCCGGAATTTCCATACGAAATACGGACGGGTTTCCTGTATTTTCGATTTTTTCTGTAAGCACAGTATGTTCTTTATCTAAAATTTCAACATTTACCATACCCGGACAGGAAGTTTTAATCTCCACCTCGATTACAGCCGGCATATAACTGACTGTGTGAATTTTGATTCCGTTTACCGGGATATATTTTTTATCTCCTGTCCAGAGGTATACCGGACGGTAGATTCCTGTTCCTGAATACCAGCGGCTATTTGGCTGATCGGAATTTCGTGCGATCACACGGATTTCATTCTGTGCTTCATATTTCAAAAGCCCTTCAGTATCTACATAAAAATTCGTGTATCCGTACGGTCTGTATGCAGCTTTCTTTCCATTAATATAAACTTCTGCATTATGATAAACACTTTCAAACTCGATGAGAACCTTTTTGCCACTGTACTCTGACGATACAAAAACATGTTTTGTATATTCATAGTCGCCGCCCAGATACCAGCCGGAATTTCCTTCGCTCAAACTTTCTTCTGTTCGCGGCTCACTCCGCATGGCATCATGCGGAAGAGTCACAGAGTATGGTTCTTCATCTCTGGTAAGACATTTACATGCCCAGTTTTTATTAAAATCTATTTTTTTCATTTCAAATCTTCACCCTTCTTGTCTCTCCTCTTACCAGAGAAAGTTTCTGTTCACCTAGTTCCAGAATTCCGCCATCTGCATTCGGTGTGATTTCCAAAATCTCTCCATCCCAGACCAGACGCACAACTCCCTTGCTTCCCACCGGAAGTGTGCAGTCAAGCTCTGTAAAATACTGCATCTGCGGTTTTAATATATAAGTAACACCATCTTTGTTTACAAGATCCAGCCCGGCAAAATATTTAGCCAGGAAATAGATCGGGCTTGCCGCCCATGCATGGCAGAGGCTCTTTCCGAAGTGATCACCGTACATATCATACTGTTCTTCCTTCGGTACAGACGGATCATATTCTTCCCAGAATGTAACTGCGCCAAGGTCCAGCATACCTCCCCAGTAGGAGCGGATTTTGTCTAGAACTTCCGTAAGTTTTCCCATCCGGCAAAGTACATCCAGTTCAAAGAAATTGAAATATGGTGTTGTGATTGCCGGAATTTCAACATTTTCTAATACATTTTTAAGGATTTTTTCCTGCTTCTTTTCGTCAGCAATTGAGAATAAAATTGCAAAAATGTTTGCGTGTCTTGTCACATTTCGTCTGCCGGACGTGAAGGAATCGATATAAGCACCTTTTTCCTCATCCCAGAAGAATTTTTCGATGACAGCAGTCAGTTTTTCATATTCTGCTCTGTAAACGCTTCCATCTTTACCAATCTGTTCGCTGATTTCCGCCATTGCGCGAAAACAGGCAGCGTAAAGCATCTGCTCTGCACAGAGCGGGCCGTCTTTATCCATATCCGCCCAGTCAATATATACCCAGTCTTTTTCTTTCCCGATCAGGAAACCATGCTCATCGCGTCTGCCATTGCAGAATTCCATAAGAGAAACCATCTTCGGATAAACAAGTTCCAGAAAGTCCCTGTCACCGTATCCTTCATTATGATAATCTACACCGAGTAACCACAGCAGTGAATAATCTACAATTGTATTGATATGTTTTGTCATCGGGTCGTTACCGCGGAGTGCCAGAATTGTTCTCTGGTCAATATCCGCATCCGCCATCAGGTAACGGTTTACAAAAAAGCTCTGATAAGCATCACCGGACCAGATCCATTTATCACGTTTTACACCGTCAATAAAGAAAATGCCGCTGCAAAGCCGGAAGGTATGCTCTGCTACAGACCAGATCTGATTTAATCGATCTTCTCCACAATGAAACGATGCTTTTACCGGAATATCCACATACTGATGGTTTGCCCTGAGGATAACTTCACCCGGCTTGCAGTCAGGAATATATGCAAATCTTACTGCACAGCACGGACACTTGCCTGTCTCCTTGTCCGGCTGCCAGCTATAATAGCAGTGGACCGGATCAATTGCTTCTTCCCTTGACTCTCCACAGCAGATCAGCACCGGCTGGTATCCGTTTTTGAACTCTGCTTCCAGAACCGCATTCAGTTCTGTTTCAAACTCATACAGTGTTCCGCCATTATATTCTGTTACACTGACTGGTTCATATACTTTTTCGCTGTATTCCCAGACTGTCGGATTCTGATTCGGTTCTGTAAAGTATTTGCTTTTGCCGGCCGGCAGTGGTTCTTTATCATAATCTTCTACAATCCATCCCTTATCTGAGCAGATTACTTCTCCCTCCACATAAATACATGGAAAAGCTTCAATGCAGCCTGTGTGAACTCCAACCGCAACTTCTCCCGGACCACAGACGATTTTCTTTCCAAACGGATATTTCTTATCGCCAACCAGTACATGGCCGATGGCATTTGAATATACGGTAAAAGAAGTTTCTTTTTCCAGCTGATAAGTACGACGGAAAGCCACTCTGTTGCGGAAACCTTCACTTTTCCAGAAAGCCGGCCAGCCAAAGCCTCTCTCCACACGGCTGAAATTCTGTTTCATCCCATGATATAATTCAAAATCTCCCGGATACCATATCCAATAACTTCTGACCATTCCTGTTTCCTCCAAATCTTCTCTTTTATTTGCTGCCAGTCGCCCGGACTTTTTACTTCTATAATCTCTACTTTAACTATACGGGCAGACTTATTATAAAGTCAAACACAGTTGACGTTCAAAAAACAGCTATTCACGCAAGACTGTTATTGCCGCGTTTTTGTTGGATTTTCGAAGTTTCTGTGTTAGACTGATTTTTAAAAGAAAACAGATTTCTGATAAAGCGAAAGAAGGGATTTTTATGGCAGAGATTATAGAAGAGTTTTTTACCGGATACTGTAGAAATTTTGACATGACTCAGACAGTCATATGCGAATTTGAACAACTTCCGAACGGCCTTCATCTTCTGGATTCAAGCTGCGAATACGGAGACTGTAAGTTCAGTAAAGATTGCACACTCATGAAGCAGGCCCTCGATAAGGAAAATGCCTGAACTGCGGCTCATCCTTATGTTTTTGTGTAATAGGAACATTACGGAGTAATTTCCTATTACACAGAAAACAGCCGGGAGATTTACCCCCGGCTGTCCTGCTATCTTAATTTTATTCGTCCCATCCACCATATTCCTGAATCGTTGCTTCTACTCTTTTTCTGACTTCAACTGCGATTTCTGTGGATTTCATATCTTTATACTCTTCATAATGCATTGGCTTCAGGAAATGCACCTGTACCGTCAATGGTTCTGCAGATCCCGTATCAAATGCTTTATAGGTGTCAATCAGTGCCACCGGCACGATCGGGCATTTTGCCTTCATTGCCGCCTTAAAACTTCCACCCTTAAATTCCTGTGGATGGTTTCCATGTTTGCTTCTGGTTCCCTCTGCAAAAATCAGGTAATTGCGTCCGTTTTTGACTTCTTTTGTGACATTGAGGATTATCTGCATGGACTGCCGGATATCTTCTCTGTCCATAATATATGCTTTCATACAGGCAAATACCTGTCGTAAAAACGGTACGTTTCCCACTTCTTTCTTTGCAACTACAGAAAAAGGTGTCGGGCAGGCTTCCAGAATGGCCAGCACATCATATAATCCCTGATGATTCGGATAAAACATAAAGCCATTTTCGTTGGGAATGTTTTCAACTCCATAAGACTTCACGGTAATATTTCCACCCACATTTGCCTTATGGTCGATTTTTTTCAGAAGTGCATATCTCTCGCCTTCTGTATACTTATCCACGTTTGCAGCGTATTTGCTCAGCATAAACCAGCCCCACGGCACAAACAGAATGTTTTTCAGCACCATCATTATAATTCTTTTCATTTACGCGCACCGCCTCTTCAAAGGATTCTATTTCAGTTTTGCCGCAATCTGTTCTTCATATCCCGGATTTTTCTTAATGAATTTATCATAAGCGGTTGTGTAATCCTTATAAGCCTGTGTATTCATAAACTCTGCATATTTGGTTGCAGCCTGTTTGCTCATATCATCAGTGATTTCCGAAGGTGTCATTACATAATATTTTCCATCATCCTTTTTCTGCACCATATAAGTACTGATACACGGATAACTCTGGCCGTTCTTAAGTACCAGATCATAGATCACATACATATATGTAATCTTACCATTCTGGTAAATCTGGCCACACTGCGTAATCTCTGTCTTGTCTGCAGCGAAAGCTTTGTAATAATTTATGGTAGCATCCATTTCCTGCCGCAGATTATCATCAGCTTTGGAAACTCCGTAGCATTTCTTTGCCTTGCTTTCGCTTCCTGACGTATAAGCCTCTACAAGCGTTCTGACTACTTTCTCCGGTGTCTTATGACTTACACCGCATCCTCTTGCCGCAAATACGATCACAATGATCAACACGATCAGTACAGCCGCAGCTGCCAGAACTTTCTTTGGAAGTCTGGCAAACACTGCTGCTATATCCGCTCTTCCTGATGTTCTTCGTGAAGACCGTCCTTTTGCGGTGTTTTTATGTCTTGCCTGCTGTCTTTTTTTGGCTGCTGCGGCTTTTGCATGTGCCCCGGAAGCACCGGAGCGTTTTCTTACATTTGTTGCAGCTTTTTCCCTGTCCATGATGATTTACTTTCCCCTTTATTTCTCTGTGCTGTCCTGATTTTCTTCTATGGTAGCATCTTCGGAAATTTCTTCTGTATTTTCGGTATCTTCAGAACTTTCTTTCTCTGCTTTGTCTTCGTCTTTTTCACGTACTTTTGCAAAACTTGCAACAGTCACTCCTTCAGAAAGATTGATCAGTTTTACTCCTGATGTGATTCTTCCGAGGATTGAGATATCCGAACACTGCAGACGGATAATAATACCCTCTGTAGTAATCATCATAATTTCGTTTTCTTCATTTACTGCTTTGGCGCCGATAACATTACCTGTCTTTTCGGTGATCTTGTAGCACTTCACACCCTTGCCGCCACGGTTCTGGCAGGTAAATTCACTGATGGATGTTCTCTTGCCCATACCGTTTTCGGATACAACGAGCAGATAATATCCCTGTGTGTTAAGCTGCATTGCCACAACTTCATCGCCATCCAGCAGGTTAATACCGCGTACACCCATAGATACACGGCCGGTACTTCTGACATCGTTTTCTTTGAAGCGGATGCACTGACCGTATTTTGTTACCAGAATGATATCTTTCTTGTCATCTGTAGCCTTTACTTCTATCAGTTCATCATCATCGCGAAGTGATATTGCTGCCAGACCGATCTTGCGGACATTGGCATAATCCTGAATCGGAGTTTTCTTTACAAGACCCTTTCTGGTAGCCATCATCAGATAGTGGTCCTCTTCAAACTTACTGATCGGGATAACTGCAGTGATACGTTCACCCGGCATAAGCTGGAGCAGGTTGATGATTGCCGTACCTCTGGCTGTTCTTCCGGCTTCCGGAATCTCATATGCTTTCAGTCGATATACACGGCCGGTATTTGTAAAGAACATGACATAATGATGCGTCGTTGTCATCATCAGTTCTTCAATATAGTCATCATCAAGTGTCTGCATTCCCTTGATTCCTCTGCCGCCACGGTTCTGGCTGCGGAAGTTATCTACGGTCATTCGCTTGATGTAACCGAGTTTTGTCATAGTAATGACTGTATTTTCTCTCGGAATCATGTCTTCCATAGAAATGTCATATGCGTCAAATCCGATTGCTGTTCTTCTGTCGTCACCGTATTTTTCGGAAATTGCAAGGATTTCTTCACGGATCACGCGAAGAAGTGTGTTTCTGTCTGCCAGAATTGCTTTTAATTTACGGATTTTTTCCATTAATTCTGCATATTCTGCTTCCAGCTTCTCTCTTTCCAAACCGGTAAGAGCACGAAGACGCATGTCTACGATTGCCTGTGCCTGAACATCAGTCAGTTCAAATCTGTCCATCAATTCCTGTTTGGCAACCTGCACACTTCTGGAACTACGGATAATACGGATGACTTCGTCAATATTATCCAGTGCTTTCAGCAGACCTTCTAATATATGCGCACGTTCCTGCGCTTTATTCAGATCATATTTGGTACGTCTTGTAACGACGTCTTCCTGATGCGCAAGGTAGTATTTCAGCATTTCCGGAAGTGTCAGGACTTTCGGCTGAAGGCTTCCGTTTACGGCTACCAGGCAAAGCATGATCACACCAAATGTGTCCTGAAGCTGTGTATGCTTGTACAGCTGGTTCAGAACTACATTTGCATTGGCATCTTTGCGGAGATCGATACAGATACGCATACCTTCACGGCTGGAATGGTCGTTAAGGTCGGTAATTCCGTCGATTTTCTTTTCACGTACCAGCTCTGCGATCTTTTCGATCAGACGTGCTTTATTTACCATATACGGAAGCTCAGTAACAATAATTCTGTTCTTTCCGTTCTGCATTGGCTCAATGTTTGTCACCGCACGCACTCTGATCTTACCGCGTCCTGTTCTGTATGCCTCTTCAATTCCTCTTGTTCCAAGGATCTCCGCACCTGTAGGGAAATCTGGTCCCTTCACGATTTCAAGAATTTCCTCGATTGTCGTCTCTTCTTTATCTGCAATCTGATCATCTATGATCTGAACAACTGCTGAAATAACCTCACGCAGATTATGCGGCGGGATATTCGTTGCCATACCTACTGCAATACCTGATGTTCCATTTACCAGAAGATTCGGAAATCTGGACGGAAGTACAGTAGGCTCCTTCTCTGTTTCATCAAAGTTCGGGATAAAATCTACGGTATTTTTGTTAATGTCCGCTGTCATCTCCATGGAGATCCTACTCAGACGTGCCTCTGTATAACGCATTGCAGCAGCGCCATCACCGTCCACTGAACCAAAGTTTCCGTGTCCATCTACAAGAGGATAACGGGTAGACCACTCCTGTGCAAGATTAACGAGAGCTCCATAAATCGAGCTGTCTCCATGAGGATGGTATTTTCCCATCGTATCACCGACAATACGCGCACATTTACGATGCGGTTTGTCCGGTCCATTATTTAATTCTATCATTGAGTACAGAATTCGTCTCTGTACCGGCTTAAGTCCGTCTCTAACATCCGGAAGAGCACGGGCAGCGATTACGCTCATGGCATAGTCGATGTATGAAGTCTCCATCGTCTTTTTCAGATCGACTTCATGGACTTTGTCAAAAATATTGTCTTCCATCACTTGTCTCCTTTTTTCTAGGGTCAGTCTATCATATTCAAAACCTGGCTGGGTTTCGCGTTCTTACGCTCTGCACCAGCTCAAAATCTGACTGGGTTTCGCGTTCTTACGCTTCACACCAGCTCAAAAATCTAACTGGGTTTCGCG
>OGQQ01002828.1_pt1 | contig 10670 bp, 8 predicted proteins | sample 1553281 | NCBI WGS metagenome assembly OGQQ01 (sample SAMEA2579937, study PRJEB22360) | human gut metagenome | biome: human gut; feature: human-associated habitat; material: faeces | place: Denmark | collected 2008/2010 | reverse complement strand
GCCGCCAGCGTTCATCCTGAGCCAGGATCAAACTCTCTGATAAAATGTTTGATTCGTTTACTCAAGACAACCGTTTGGCTATCTCTCGTTTTTACTGCTTTTGGTTTGTTTAAACCGTTCTTTAAATGTAAAGAAATTTTCGAGAATCGTATGTGTTTCACTGTTTAGTTATCAAGGTTTGTTGTGCCTGTCTCTCAGACAGCTCATTTATTTTATCTCATCTCAAATCGTTTGTCAAGTACTTTTTTCAACTTTTTTCAAACTCTTTTTTTGATGAATCTCTGTCTCGCTGACAGCTTGTTTACTTTATCACATCCGCAAGCGTTTGTCAACAAGTTTTTTCATTTTTTTGAAAAATTTATTTTTTTCAAAAAAATAACGGAGAAGGAGGGATTTGAACCCTCGCGCCGCGTTAGCGACCTATACCCTTAGCAGGGGCACCTCTTCGGCCTCTTGAGTACTTCTCCAGACTCCGAACTTATAATTTCTTATTAAATTGGAGTGCATTTCTTCTGTGTTTTCATCCGAAACGCATGGTTAATTATATCCGAAAGATATAAGTTTTGTCAACACCTTTTTTTCATTTTTTTACATTAATTTTATCTTAGCGCGATTGACCAATCATATTATCCCCTTAGACAGGTGGCTACGCACGACACGCTGTCCGTGTGGACAGCGCAGGGGAAGTCCATCTCAGAGTTCCGAAGTCCGAGGGCTTCCCTGCCCCTCACCCTCTTGGGCACGGAACAAGCGCTACATCTTCGATATATAATGCGACTGACTTTTATTATGGAATCTTATGCCAAGCTGATTACTGTCTGAGCCGATATTATTCCGGAACGTTGTGCCGAGCTGATTCTTAGATACAACATTCCTCCTGAACAATTTCTATATGACACTCTACTGCCATGCATCATTGAATACTATCTCGAACTGTTCACTTTCCGCAACCGGCCTGTGTGCACAGCCGAGGAGCTGGCATATGGGCGGGGCGCTCTGCAGGAGGTGTGACAACTACTTAGGCTCTGGAAGGTGGCGTTGTTTTTCAAAAGTTCGCTGTCTGAGCGCAGCGAGTTCGGACTTTTGGAAAACGCTTTTAGCCACCTTTCAGAGTCTTAGTAGTTTCCACCGACGAAGCCTGTCCCGCCCATATGCCAGCTCCTCGGCGTCCGTCAAACCACGAAATCCGGCAACACCCAAAGAAAAGAGGCCGCACATGCAGCCTCTTACACACATAACTATAGAAACTATAAGTAACCCAACATCAGATCATCCAGAAATTATCCGTGCAGACAATCCTCCTGTAAGTCTCAAACTTAAACCACTTATTATGAAACTCCGACTTATTATCAGCAGCCTCAAACTCCCTCAAAAACATCTGATAATCATCATTACTGCGGATCTCCAGGGCAAAACCTCTCTCATCCACAACAGGAAGCCCCATAAACACATACTCATCCAGCGGAACAATATCCTGCACCCTCTTATCACGGATCAGAACAGCCGCGCTATCCTCCAGAGAAACAATATCAAAATAGCCCGGATACTCAAAGCTGTCACCCTCAACAGGCACCACATCCCCTACATGATAAGTCTTAACCTCTTTATCCGCCTTGGAAAGCAGCGCATTCTCAAGGTTAAAATAAAACTCCTCAAAAACATAACCGCCAACCTTCACATCATCCTTCTGGAAATAAGGCTTCTCCCCCTCAGTATCAACCGATTCCACAACACCACATGCAGAAGTCATATGACTCACACGGTCGATCAGGATCAGCTCACCAAGAGTCTTATTCCTCTTAAACTCATCCAGCACAACCTTATCAGAAAGACCGATTTTGCAAAGAGCGATCTCATTCTTCTCGATCGTATCCGCATGCAGATGCTCCCCGGTATTTACATCCGTCTTAAACTCAATACTCTTAACCACACCTGCGATCTTCTTGGTACCAAGCTTCACAAGATACTCCTTGCCCACTTCAAGCCTGGAATCATCCATCCATAGAAGCGTAGCCTCAAAGCCCTTTGCAACAGGGATCTCATTATTATCATTATTATTGGTAAGAACACATCCACGGCTTACATCCACCTCTTTATCCAGCTGAATCGTAACAGCCTGGCCGGCAACAGCCTCCTCACGATCGTCACTGCCCACCAGGATCGTCTTAACAGCCGCTGTCTCGTTGCTTGGGAGCGTTGTGATGATATCGCCTACATGAACCCGGCCACTCTCGATCTGACCCTGGAAACCGCGAAATTCATGGTTTGGACGAGAAACACGCTGAACAGGCAGATAAAATTCGCTGACATTCTCAGCCTCTGAAACATCCACAGTCTCAAGATGCTTCAGAAGAGCTTTCCCCGTATACCAGGGCATATTCGGAGACTTCTTCGTTACGTTATCACCCTCTGTAGCACTGACAGGAATGATCACAACATCCTGAAGCCCCAGAGTCTCAGAAAGCTCATTGATATCCTTTACGATCTCATTAAAACGACTCTCACTGTAATCAACAAGATCCATTTTGTTAACAGCAAATACAAAATGATGGATACCCATCAGAGAGCAGATACGTGCATGACGCCTTGTCTGGACCAGAACCCCCTGCTTCGCATCCACAAGAATAATGGAAAGCTGAGCAAAGGAAGCTCCAACCGCCATGTTCCTTGTATACTCCTCATGTCCGGGAGTATCCGCAACGATAAAGCTTCTTTTATCGGTTGTAAAATAACGATACGCAACATCAATGGTGATTCCCTGCTCACGTTCTGCCATCAGGCCATCCAGGAGAAGAGAATAATCAATGGCACCACCTCTGGAACCTACCTTGCTGTCCAGAAGAAGGGCTTTTTCCTGGTCCGCATATAAAAGCTTGGAATCATAAAGAATATGACCGATCAGTGTAGATTTTCCATCATCTACACTTCCGCAAGTGATAAATTTCAGTAATCCGCTCATCCTAGAAGTACCCCTCTCTCTTTCTTTTTTCCATGCTGGCAGCTCCGCCGTCAGAATCGATAACACGTGTGGTTCTCTCAGATTCCACAGAGCTTAAGGTCTCGTCAATGATCTCGTCCAGTGTCTCCGCGTCAGACTCGATACCACCTGTCAGAGGATAGCATCCGAGAGTACGGAAACGGACCTTTTTCATCTGCGGCTCCTCACCCGGGTTCAGACGCATTCTGTCGTCATCCACCATGATAATGTTGCCGTCTCTGTATACAACCGGACGCTCTTTTGCAAAATAAAGAGGAACGATCGGGATATTTTCTCTCTTAATATACTGCCAGATATCCGTCTCAGTCCAGTTGGAAATCGGAAAAACACGGATGCTTTCGCCCTTATTGATCTCCGTATTATAAAGCTTCCACATCTCCGGACGCTGGTTCTTCGGATCCCAGGCCTGCTCTGCATTACGGAAGGAGAAGATACGCTCTTTTGCACGGCTTTTCTCCTCGTCACGACGACCGCCACCAAAAGCAGCTGTGAAACCATATTTCTTAAGAGCCTGCTTCAGTGCTTGCGTTTTCATGATATCTGTGTATGCGGAGCCGCTGTCAAAAGGATTGATACCCTGCTTCACACCATCCTGATTAATGTACTCAAGCATTTCGATTCCCAGATCCTTCGCGGTTTTGTCACGAAACTCTATCATCTCTTTAAATTTCCATGTTGTATTTACGTGAAGAAACGGAAATGGCGGTTTCTCCGGATAAAAAGCCTTCATTGCAAGATGAAGCATTACAGAACTGTCTTTTCCTATAGAATAAAGCATTACCGGCTTCTCGCACTCTGCTGCAACTTCACGGATGATATAAATTGCCTCTGCTTCCAGCTCATCCAAATGTGATAATCCACTCATATCTGATCTCATCCTCCTGTTCCGGCCGCCAGAACCGGCAGCACTTATCTTCTGGTCTAATATTTATTCGAATTCCGTCGATCCACATCGATCACGGATGTAGAACCGTCCGTTTTTGTAATGATCCAATGAAGGATATCCCCTTCGCTTTTTACATTCATGATACTTCCGTTCCCGCCGATATCCGCACCAAGGAAAAAGTCGATGGCACCGGCTTTACATTCCTTTACACAGGAAACACAGCCCCAGCAGTTTTTCGGATATTTCATCACGGCTTTTTTGTCTTCCATGACGATCAGGGTTCCCGGACATACTTCACTGCATTTTCTGCAGCCAACACATTTTTTCTGATCAATTCGTATGCTCATATGTGTCCTCCTTTACAATGTCGCGAAAAATCATCCTGATCTCGCCGTTTTCCAGTTTCGAATTTACATATTTATAAAATTTCTCATCTGGTTCCGGATGATCCAGATTTTCGTTAAAAGAATGCCATCTGGTCTCTTTGCGATTTTTCAGATGAGCGATCAGTGAACGGCACACAATGAGACGCTCACGAAGTTCGTATGCAAACATCAGCTCATGCATATCTGCTGCCGCTGTTTTTTCGGCAAGAGCCTGAAGCTGAAGGATTTTTTCATCTGCAAGAGCAAGCTGCTTCTCATTAAACTGATAATTAGAAGCAATTCCTCCCGCATATTCATCCATGACTTTCTGCATAGCCTCTTCCAGTTCTTCCACGGAAAATGCCGGTGCGTCTTCATTTCGGAACTTTTCGTACTGAGAAAGAATTTCCCCTTCCTGAACCTTAATCTCTGTCTCAGTCTGAATATCTGCTTCCTTCAGAGTTCCGGCCTTAAACTGTTTCACCATATCCAATGCTGCAATCTTTCCTTCTGCAAGAGCTCCTGTTACATATTTCTGCGGACATCCACCTGCAACATCACCAGCTGCATATAGCCCCTTTACCGTGGTTTCACGGTCTGTATTTACCCAGTAGCCGCTGGCTGTATGACCGCCTACGATATACGGCTCTGTTCCCTGGATCTCCACATCCTGCTCGCTAGGGCTCTTTCCGCTTTCGATCCATTTCAGAGTCTGGCTCGGTGCCATGTTGAGATAAGCCTTCAGAAGATCCTCATCCTGTTCCTTCGTGATCCCTGTAGTCTTCAGGTAACACGGGCCGTGGCCAAGCTGATTTTCCCGAACTGTTCCGTAAACTCTCTCGCTTGTGGTCAGTCCGTATTTTGTCTCATAGATCTCGCCAGCTGCATTGATCTGTTTTGCGCCGACACCCTGTGCGATGGTTCCCGTAGGAGCAATGGTATCCTTGCAGCGAAGTGCGATAAAACGCATCTCAAAGGACGTCATCTCCGCACCTGCCAGGATTCCCATTGCATATCCGGCACCTGTGTTAAACGGCGGATACCACATCTTATGTCTGGAAAATCCCGGATTGTTCGGTTTATAAAGTCCGGCCGCTCCGCCTGTTGCAGCAAGAACTGCCTTTGCCCGGATAATGTATGCGGTTTCTTCCATAATAGAGAAACCAACCGCTCCGTAAACCTGTCCGTCTTTTACGAGAAGGTCTGTGATATTTACATAATTCAGAACGTCTACGTTCTCAGCTTTATGAACTGCATTAGCAAGAAGTGGTTTAAAATTTTCACCGTTGATCTTGATGTTACGGTTTCCTCTGGCTACATAATCACCATTTTCATCCTTCAGGATCACAAGCCCAAGCTTTTCCATCTTTGCAGTAACTTCGTTGAAATTCTCCGCTGCTGTAAGAAGAAGGTCCTGCCTTACGATCCCGGCGGCATCCTTTGTTGCATAATCTACATAATCCTGCGGCTTGCGGCCTTTTACAATGTAGGCATTGATTGCATTAACCCCTGCTGCCAGACAGCCGCTTCGTCTGATATTTGCTTTTTCTGCGATCAGTACCCTGCCGGCTTTCTGTTCTGAGAGAACCAGCGCCGCATAGCAGCCTGCGGTACCTCCGCCTATGATCAGCACATCTGTTGTAATTTCCTTTGTGTTTAATCTGTTTTTCATACTCATCACTCTGTTATCTGAAGCTCATGTACAGTTACATTTTTCTCTTTATCTACGCCAAAGGCCTTCAACACCGGATTTTCTGCATCCATAAGGGAGAGGATCAAATATTCGATGTTCGGATCAAATGCAAGTCGTTTATCTTCTTCGGAAGGCCTTGACGGAGACTCCGGATGAGAATGAAAGTTTCCGATCATCTGATATCCGTTCTGACGGATATCCTTGATCGCGCTCAGCTGTTCCTTCGGGTCCATGGAAAAGTGTTCGTTGCTTTCATCGATATTTGTCAGCAGATACACCTTCTCGATGGTTTTTACATCGTCCTCAATGGTCCCGCCCAGAAGGCCGCAGGACTCATTGGGAAGTCCTTTTCTGCAGTGGTCTAATATTTTCTCGTAATCTTCTTTTTTTAATTTCAGCATTTCGTGGCCTCCAATGGGTTTCTATACTTATTTACAGTATCTGCACCAGCAGACACCTTTTCGTTTCTGTGATCAGTGTTTATTAATGCTTCAGTTCACACACAGCCTGCTCATAATCGATCAGTTCTGTGATCGTCGGATCATCGCCGCATACCGGGCAATGATGATTCTTCGGAAGCTTCACGGTACGGAATGTCATCTTCAGCGCATCGTAGGTAAGAAGTCTTCCTGTAAGAAGATCACCCTGTCCGATGATGTACTTGATCGCTTCCATTGCCTGAAGGCTTCCGATCACTCCGCCCATGGCTCCGATCACGCCAGCCTGCTTACAGGTCGGTACGGCATCCTTTGGCGGCGGGCTCTGGAACGCACATCTGTAGCATGGGCCCTGTCCCGGAACGTAAGTCATCAGCTGTCCCTGGAAACGGATGATCCCTGCATGTGAAAACGGTTTCTCAGCCATTACACAGGCATCGTTGATCAGGAATTTTGCAGGAAAGTTGTCTGTTCCGTCAAGAATGAAATCGTAATCTTTGATCAGATCCATGATGTTGCTGGAATCTACAAAGGTATGATATGTATTTACAGTAACGTCCGGGTTAATTGCTTTCATGGTCTCAGCCGCAGACTCTACCTTCAGTTTGCCGACATCTGCAGTTGTGTGGATGACCTGTCGCTGAAGATTGGAAAGATCTACCTCATCTGCATCCGCGATCCCGATGGTTCCCACACCTGCTGCTGCAAGGTAAAGGGCTGCCGGTGCTCCAAGTCCGCCGGCTCCGATGATCAGAACCTTGGCATTCAGAAGCTTTTTCTGACCTTTTACTCCAACCTCTTTCAGGATGATATGGCGGGAGTACCGCTCAAGCTGCTCATTTGTAAAAGCCATTATCTTGCGCCTCCTCCCATGTAGTACAGGAACTCAACAACGTCGCCGTCCTTTACCTCTGTTTCCAGAACGTCTGCCTTGCTGATGAATTCATCGTTGATAGTTACGGTTACATACTCAGGACTTTCAATATCCTCTTTCTCAATAAGCTCTGTAAGCTTCAGTCCGTCTTCGTACTCTTTTTTATTTCCTGCAACTGTGATTGTCATTTCTCTGTTCTCCTATTCTTCAACTTTTCTTACGATCAGTGTATAAGTTCCGTCTTCGTTGTCCTCGAGCTTCAGGATCTGATGTCCTTCTTCCTTCACGCTTCTCGGCACATTCTGTACCGGCTCGCCATCGTTCATTTTGATCGCCAGGATCTGTCCGGCATCCAGCTCCTCAAGTGCTACCTTTGCTTTTACAAAGGTTACCGGGCAGACCACATCGGTAATATCTACGGTATCATCAATCTTAATATCAGCCATTGTATGCTCCTTTCAAAACTTCCTGAAGTTTTTCAGCGCCTACCCGGTCGATGGTAAATTTAAAACGCTCTCCCGGATTTGCATAGTCATCAAAGAACTGGATCGCTGCATCGGTCACTCTGAAAAGCTGCTCCTCAGAGGTGATCAGCGGAAGGAATTCCTGTCCCTTGCTGATGTGATTTCCAAACGTTCCGCCAAAGGAAACGATATATGCTTCGTTTACATCCCATGCATCCACCGGACAGGATTTTGCACATCTGCCGCAGTAGTTACATTTCTCTGTATCGATCACCAGCTTGTCATCCTCAAAGGAGATAGCGTTTTCTCTGCAGGCCTTTTCGCAGACACCACAGTGGATACATGCGTCCTCTTTCCAGCTGACCTGGGCTGCTCCCTTGATTCCTACATCATTCTCCTCTGCCTTCAGACAGTTGTTCTGACATCCGGTAACACCGAATTTAAATTTATGAGGAAGCTCTCTTCCGAAATATCTTTCATTTAATTTCACTGCAATGTCATAGCTGTTGATATTTCCGCTTGGACAGACAGCGTTGCCCTGGCAGGCTGTAACTGTACGGACTCTCGGTCCGCAGACACCAGGCTTGCATCCGCCTTTTGCAAGATCATCCTTTACATCATCAATATCATCTAATTTAATGAACGGGATCTCAACTCCCTGTCTGGAAGTAAGATGTACATATCCGTCACCGTATTTCTCAGCTACCTCTGCGATCTTCTTAAGGTTTTCTGCGGTAAGTGTACCGCCTACACAGGCAAGACGAAGAGAAAAATTATTTTTCTGCTTCTGTCTCATGAAACCACCTTTTTTTAATGTAGTGTAATCTACTTTTGCCATAACGAACTCTCCATTTCTCTGCTGGTGCAGCTCTTAGATTTTATCGGTTATTTTCTATCGCTTGTTTGAAATCTTCTTTTAAATCTTCAATATCTTCAATTCCCACACTGATACGGATCAGATCCTCGAATACTCCGGACTGCAGCTTCTCTTCGTCGGAGATGTGTGCCGCGATGGTGGATTCCGGATGGATCACCAGGGTCTTCGTATCTCCGATATTGGAGATGATCAGCGGAATCTTCAATGAATTAATAATGGAAAAAGCCTTCTCCTTGCTTCCGGTTCTTACGGTTACGATAGCTCCGTAGCCATTCCTGAACTGCTTTTCCGCAATTTCGTGATAAGGGCTTTTTTCCAGTCCCGGATAATTTACTTCAATGTCACCACCCAGGCCCTGTAAAAATCTCGCAAGCTCCAGTGCATTGTCACACTGTCTCTGCATTCGAAGTCCCAGGGTTTCCAGTCCCAGGTTATTAAGGAAAGCATTCTGCGGAGCAAGACACGCGCCAGTGTTCCGGAAAAGTCCGTTTCTAAGCTTGGCGATGTATGCAAATGGTCCGAATTTCCGGTATGGAGCAAGTCCCGGATATCGGTAAGGGTCCCATTTCAGACCCTTACCACAGACAAGAATACCGCTGATGGCATCGCTGCTTCCATTGATATATTTGGAAGAGGAATGAACCACAATGTCAGCTCCAAGCTTCAGTGGCTGGATCAGATACGGGGTTGCCACCGTGTTGTCTACGATCAGCGGTACGTCATGCTTATGTGCCACTTCCGCAACTGCCTGGATATCGGTAACATCCAGCTTGGGGTTGCCAATGGTCTCCGCAAAAACAAGTCGCGTCTTCTCTGTGATCTCTGCCTCAAAAGCTTCCGGCTTATTCTCTTTCACATATTTTACGGAAATCCCGAAAGGCTTCAGATCATCGAACAATTCCACAGTTCCGCCATACAGTCCGCAGGCTGCCACGATCTCATCTCCCGCCTGAAGAATGTTCAGAAACGCATTGGTCAGCGCTGCCATTCCGGATGCACAGGCCACACTGCCGATCCCATCCTCCAGCATGGTCACTCGCTTCTCAAAGGACTCTACCGTAGGATTGTTGATCCTTGTATAGGAGAAGCCCATTTTTTTATTGTCAAAAATTTTCTCCAGGTCTTCCGCGCTGTCATGTCGGAATGCGCTGCTCTGATAGATTGGAACCTGTGTTGCACCCTGTGGATATTTCTCGTTGGTGCCGTGGAGCAGCCCTGTATTAAAGCCGTATTCGTTCATAGCCTCTTCCCTTTCTTTTGTTGACACTTATATTAACCTACTATTCATAGTATGTCAATAGGAAAACGGGATTAAATGTATTTTTTTGTGTACACAACTATACGACAGCATGATACAATTATAACAGTTACGATAATTACAGCACCAAAAGAAAGATGCCCGCAGGCATACAAACCTACATGAAGAACAGGAGGTGATCCCTATCAATATAAACCCGAAGCTCCGAAATATTTTTCACTCTTTATTCAGTCCCACCCTTGATTTCCGCGTCCGGCTGTTCAACATCCTCGCCTTGGGAGGTACTGTGATCAGCCTGATCATGGCCTTTCTCAGTCTCGGAACCGGTTCCTGGGGAAATGTACTAATCAATTTTGCGCTGGTTGCAATCTCCGGAGGGCTTTTTCTTTATTCCTATTACAGTGGAAAATATCAGCGCTGCTACCTGATCACCATTGTCGTGATCTTTCTGATCGTTTTTCCGGTGATGTTTTTTACCAGCGGCGGTTATCGTGGCGGCATGCCGGCATTCTTTGTGTTTGCTATTATTTTTACCGTGCTGATGCTGGAAAAAAGACGCGCTCTGATCGTTTCCCTGCTGGAGATCCTCCTTTATATGGGACTGTGTCTGGTTGCATACCATTTCCCGGACACTGTAACTCCTTTTGCCACGGAAGCAGACCGGCTGGCAGATATCCTTCTGGCGTTTGTCTCTGTAAGTATTGTCTGCGGCAGTGTTCTCTATTTTCATCTGAAGGAATATAACCAGCAGCAGCTCCTTCTGGAGGAACAGAACCGGCGGCTGCGCTCCCTTGACAATGCCAAGTCTACTTTCCTGA
>OGQQ01002826.1_pt1 | contig 10675 bp, 10 predicted proteins | sample 1553281 | NCBI WGS metagenome assembly OGQQ01 (sample SAMEA2579937, study PRJEB22360) | human gut metagenome | biome: human gut; feature: human-associated habitat; material: faeces | place: Denmark | collected 2008/2010 | reverse complement strand
TTGTCCGCAAGGGCAAGGTCCGCCGCGCAAAGCTGTTCTATCTGCGTGGCCGTACCGGCAAGGCTGCCAAGGTCAAGAGCGATATTTGATGATCCCCGCGTAAACGGGAAAAAAGGGACAACTTGTTGTCCCTTTTTTCTTTATTTGTCGGGTTTGTCCGGCAAACTGGATTGAGAGGTGCATCGGGATATGGAAAAGCAAACGGCGGCACAGCCCGCAGCGGCCAAGGGCCAAGGAGCATTTGAGTGGTACGAGGCGCTGATCTCGGCTGCGCTGGTGCTGGTGCTGGTCTTTTCGTTCTTTTTCCGGATCATTCAGGTGGACGGCGCGTCCATGGTGCCCACCTTGCAAAACGGCGATAAGCTCATCGTCTGGGGCGCGGGGTACGAACCCCAGCGGGGCGATGTCGTCATCGTGGACAGCTACACCGCCTACGGTAAGCCGCTGGTCAAGCGGGTCATCGCCAAGGGCGGCGACATCATCAGCATCGATTATGCCAGCGGCACCGTCACCGTCAACGGCGAGGTGCTGGACGAAGATTACATTGCCGAGCCGACTTACCTCGGCTACGATGTGGAGTTTCCCTACACCGTGCCGGAGGGCACTGTCTTCGTGATGGGGGACAACCGCAACAATTCGCTGGACAGCCGCTCTTCCTATGTGGGCTGCATCGACGAACGTGATATTCTGGGCAAGGTACTGGTCTGCTTTCTGCCCTTTTCGGATTTTGGAGTGGTAAAATGAACAATCAGGACACCCGGTTTGCAAACCAATATAACATCCAGTGGTTCCCCGGCCATATGACCAAGACCCTGCGGATGATGGAGCAGGAGATCCAGCACGTAGACGCCAGCCTCGTGCTGCTGGACGCCCGCATCCCGCTCTCCAGCCTGAACCCGGAGATCGAGCGGATCACGGCCCGGAAACCCAAGCTCTACGCGCTGAACAAGGCCGATCTGGCCGATCCGGCTGTGACGGAGGAGTGGATCCGCTACTTCCGCGCGGCGGATGCGGGCTGCGTCGCCATCAGCGCCAAGCAGAAGGGCGGCGCCAAGGCCGTCCAGACTGCCATCGAAAAAGAGCTGGCGGGCCTTTTGGAGCGCCGTCAGGTGCGCGGCATGGGCGGCGCAAAGACGCAGGTGATGCTCTGCGGCATCCCCAACGTCGGCAAGTCCACCTTCATCAACACCTTTGCGGGCTCGGCCCGCGCTAAAGCCGCCGACCGCCCCGGTGTGACCAAGGGCAAGCAGTGGGTCAGCACCGAAAAGTTTGATCTGCTGGATATGCCCGGCGTGCTCTGGAAAAAGTTCGATTCCAAGACGACGGCCTCCAATCTGGCCTTCATCGGCTCCATCAAGGACGATATCCTTGACGTAGAGGAGCTGGCGATGAACCTGCTGGACGAGGTGCGCCGCAACTACCCCGACTTGGTGGCCCAGCGCTACAAGCTGGACGCCGAGACACTGGCACTGCCGCCCTACGAGCTGATGGAAGCCATTGGCCGGAAGCGCGGCTTGCTGGTGCGGGGCGGCGAGGTGAACACCGAGCGCTGTGCAGTCATGCTGGTGGATGAGTTCCGCGCCTGCAAGTGGGGCCGCATCTCGCTGGAGCGCCCGCCCCAGCGGGACGACCTCGTGGATTTTGCGGAGGAGGACGACGAATGAAACGGCGCTCCGACGAAGAGATCTCTGCACCTCTCTATGCGTATGACGCCGACGTCCGGGCCCAGTACGGCTGTTTTGCCGGGGTGGACGAAGCCGGGCGCGGCCCGCTGTGCGGCCCCGTCTGCGTGGCGGCGTGCATCCTCGACCCGGAGCATCCGGTCTACGGCATCAACGACTCCAAAAAGCTGACCGAGAAAAAGCGGGAAGCCCTGTTTGACGAGATCGTGGAAAAGGCACTGGCCTACAAGATCGTGTTCGTGGGGCCGGACATCATCGACCGCGACAACATCCTCAACGCCACCATGGGCGGGATGCGTCAGGCCGTGGAAGGGCTGGATATCGTGCCGAACCTCGTCCTCATCGACGGCAACCGCACTCCGGCCGGGCTGACCATGCCCGCGGAGCCGGTGGTCAAGGGCGACGCCACCAGCGCCAGCATCGGCGCGGCGTCCGTGCTGGCGAAGGTCAGCCGGGACCGCTATATGATGGAGCTGGACAGGCAGTACCCCCAGTATCAGCTTGCAAAGCACAAAGGCTACCCGACCAAGCTCCACTATGAGCTGATCGCACAGTACGGCATCCAGCCGTTCTACCGCCGCAGCTTCCTTAAAAAGCAGGGCTACTGGCCGGAGGGCAAGTGATGAACCGGGCCGAGATCGGCCGCAGGGGCGAAGCCGTGGCGGCGCGCTATTACCAAAAACAGGGCTGTACGCTGCTGGTCCACAATTACCGCGTCAAGATGGGGGAGATCGACCTCATCCTGCGGGAGCCGGACGGTACCATCGTTCTGTGCGAGGTCAAGACCCGCAGCCCGGACCCATTGGCCAGCCCGGCGGAGGCTGTGACCTTAGCCAAGCAGCGCAAACTCATCCGTGCCGCAAAATATTATCTCCAGCAGACCGGCCAAAGCGATGAACCCGCCCGTTTTGACGTGGCGGAGGTCACCCCTCTTGACAGCGGGCGCTGGATGGTACATATTATAAAGGGTGCATTTACCGCATAAACGGGGTGCACCGGTGGGAAAAGGCAGAAAATGGCGTTTGCCGCTGCCATCAAAAAAGGGCCATTGTGGGCCCGCGGACGAAAAGGAGCGACGACAATGCAGTTTTTCAGCACGAGAGACCGGAACCGTGTGGTAAGTGCGTCTCAGGCCATTGCACAGGGTCTGTCCGACGAGGGCGGTTTGTTTGTTCCGCAGAGCTTTCCGCAGGTGGATGTCCAAGCGATCTGTGGGCTGGAATACCCCGAAATGGCAGCGGCCATCGTGGGGCAGTACCTGACCGATTATTCACAGCAGTTCCTCGCCGAGGTGGCGAAGGCCACTTATGGGGAAGCCTTCGGCGGCAAGGCAGGGTATCTGGCCCCGGTGTCCGACAGCGTTTATTCGCTGGAGCTGTGGCACGGCCCGACCTGTGCATTTAAGGATTACGCCCTCCAACTCATGCCGAAGCTTTTGGTGGAGGCAAAAAAGAATCTGAACCGCACCGAGAAGACCCTGATCCTCGTGGCGACCAGCGGCGATACCGGCAAGGCCGCGCTGGACGGCTACCACGACATCCCCGGTGTGGAGATCGCAGTCTTCTTCCCCACGGGCGGCACCAGCGAGATCCAGCGTCTGCAGATGGCAACGCAGGAGGGCGAAAATGTCGCCGTCTACGCCGTGCGTGGCAACTTTGACGATGCCCAGACCGGCGTGAAGCGGGTCTTCGGCGATGGGGCCATCGCGGCAGAGCTGGCAAAGCGGAACATCCGCCTGTCCAGTGCCAATTCGATCAACTGGGGCCGTCTGGTGCCGCAGATCGTCTACTACTTCGCAGCCTATGCCCAGCTGCTCAAGGCCGGAAAGATCGCCTTTGGCGACAAGGTGGACTTCTGCGTCCCCACCGGCAACTTCGGCGACATCCTTGCGGGCTATTATGCCAAGCAGATGGGTCTGCCTGTGGGCAAGCTGGTCTGCGCGTCCAACGAGAACAACGTCTTGACGGACTTCCTCACCACCGGCACGTATACGGCCAAGCGGGAGTTCTTTAAGACCACTTCGCCCAGCATGGATATTCTGGTCTCGTCGAATCTGGAGCGTCTGCTCTACCACGTCACCGGCAGCGATACCGAGGTGGCCGCGCTGATGAAGAGCCTCGCCGAGACCGGCAGCTACACCGTCCGCCCCGAAACGCTCCGGACCATTCAGGAGAGCTTCGCGTGCGGCTGGAGCAGCGAGGAGCAGGTGGCAGGGGAGATCCGCGCCCGTTACGAACAGGACGGCTACCTCTGCGATACCCACACGGCGGTGGCCTTCCATGTGGCCGCGCAGCACAAGCAGGACGGCGTGCCCATGGTGGTGCTCTCCACCGCATCGCCCTTCAAGTTCCCGCGCAGCGTGCTGGAAGCGCTGGGTCAGACCGCACCGGCCAACGATTTCGAGGCCATGCAGCGGCTGGAAGAGATCACCGGCCGCACCGCACCGGCCAGCTTGTCGGCGCTGCGCCGGAAGGCCGAGCGCTTCAACACCGTCATCGACCCGGAGCAGATCGCACAGGTGGCGCTGAGCTATCAGGCGTGATGCAACGTTAGAACAGGAGTAACAGAATGGCACTTTATGTGCTTGGCGATACCCATCTCTCCCTCGGCGGGTCCAAGCCCATGGATATTTTTCCGGGGTGGGATGGCTACGTGGAGCGGCTGGAGCGCAACTGGCGCAAGCTGATCACCCCGCAGGATACCATCGTGCTGGCGGGGGATATCAGCTGGGCCATGCGCCTGACCGATACCCGCAAGGATTTTGAATTTCTGCAGCAGCTTCCGGGTCAGAAGCTCATCATGAAGGGCAACCACGATTACTGGTGGACTACGGCCAACAAGATGAACGCTTACTTAAAAGCGGAAGGCTTCGATACCCTGCACATCCTGCACAACAACTCCTACACCGTGGAAGGGTACGCTCTGTGCGGCACGCGGGGCTGGCTGTTCGATGTGGGGGAACCCCACGACGAAAAGGTGATGAACCGGGAGATCGGGCGGCTGAAAATGAGCTTGGATGCCGCAGAGCCGGGCCTTGAAAAGCTCGTGTTTCTGCATTATCCGCCGGTCTACACCGGCACCAGCGCCCCGGAGATCGTGGCGACGCTGAAGGAATACGGCATCAAGCGCTGTTTCTACGGTCATCTGCACGGCAACGCCATCCGGTATGCAGTGCAGGGGAATGTGGACGGCATCCAATACAAGCTCGTCAGCGCGGATGGGCTGCGTTTCTGCCCGTACCGCATCAATTAAAGGCGGACCGCGCGGGCAAAAAGAACAAAAAGTCAAAATTTGGGCTGGCAATTGTGTCTGGAACGTGCTATAATAGGTTTTGACGCGATTGTTGCACCCAATTGAGCGCGCGCGTCCCCGCATTTCGCAAACAGCTAGGACGCGGTGCGCGGTTGCAGGAGGCGGGTCCACCCGCCCCAACGCAATAGAATTTTTGAGTGGAGGATACACAAATGAATTTCATCAAGTGCGAAAAGCTCGAAAAGAGCATGGCAGAGCTGCAGTTCTCTGTTGACGCTGAGGCCTTCAAGGCTGCAGTTGCCGACGTCTTCAAGAAGGAGGGCAAGAAGTACGCTGTGCCCGGCTTCCGTAAGGGCAAGGCTCCCCGTGCTCTGATCGAGAAGATGTACGGCGCTGATGTCTTTACCTATGACGCCATCAACGAGCTGTTCCCCGAAGCTTACGAGGCAGCCGTCAAGGAAGCTGGCGTTGAGCCTGTTGGCCGCCCGGAGGTCACCGTTGATTCCGCAAGCGAGACCGAGGGTGCTACCCTGACCGTGAAGGTCGCTGTCAAGCCCGAAGTCAAGATCGGCAATTATTCTGGTCTGACCGTGGAGAAGACGGTCCATACTGTTACCGATGAGGCTGTGGACGCTGAGCTGAAGCGTGTGCAGGAGCGCAATGCCCGTGAGCTGACCCGTGAGGGTGCTGCACAGAACGGCGACATCACCGATATCGACTTCGAGGGCTTCGTCGATGGCGTTGCTTTCGATGGTGGCAAGGCAGAGCACTACAGCCTGACTCTGGGCAGCGGCTCCTTCATCCCCGGCTTCGAGGATCAGATCGTCGGCCATTCCGCTGGCGAGGAGTTCGATGTCAACGTGACCTTCCCCACCGAGTATCAGGCTGCTGAGCTGGCTGGCAAGGAAGCTGTCTTCAAGATCAAGCTGCACGAGGTCAAGTACAAGGAGCTGCCCGCTCTGGACGACGAGCTGGCAAAGGACGTCTCCGAGTACGACACGCTGGACGCTTTCAAGGAGTCCATCCGCAAGAACAATCAGGAGCAGCTCGACAAGCAGGACGATCTGGCTGTTGAGAACGCTCTGGTCGATCAGGTCATCGACGGCATGGAAGCTGAGATCCCTCAGGCTATGTACGATGCCCGCATGGACGAGATGGTCAACGACTTCGCCTTCCGTGTGGAGCAGCAGGGTCTGCGTCTGGAAGACTACCTGAAGTATATGGGTCAGACCGTCGATCAGTTCCGCGCTTCCTTCATGCCGCAGGCTGAGAAGCAGGTCAAGATCCGTCTGGCTCTGGAGGCGGTTGCCGCTGCTGAGAACATCGAGGCTTCCGAAGAGGAAGTTTCCGCTGAGATCAAGCGCATCGCTGACCAGTACAAGATGGAAGAGGACAAGGTCCGTGAGCTGGTCAACGTCGAGGATCTGAAGAAGGATCTGGCCGTCAACAAGGCCATCGACTTCATCAAGAGCCACGCCAACATCGTGGAGAAGGCTGCTGAGGCCGAGAAGACCGAGGACGCTGAGTGATCTCAGCTTCCAAGGCCGCAGTTATGAAACGGCAGCACTAAGCAAAGGTTGTTAAAATTGACCGATACGGCCCTGTTTCTTTTGCCGTATCGGTCAATTTTGCAGATACCATTATTTCGATTTCTAGGAGGCGAGCTTTATGAGTTTTGTTCCTTATGTTGTTGAACAGTCGGCACACGGCGAGCGGTCCTATGACATTTTCTCCCGTCTGCTGAACGACCGCATCATCGTGCTGAGCGAGGATGTCAACGATACCACGGCCAGCCTTGTTGTGGCGCAGCTGCTGTATCTGGAAGGGCAGGACCCGGATAAGGATATCAGCCTGTATATCAACAGCCCCGGCGGCTCCATCAGCGCGGGCATGGCCATCCATGACACCATGCGGTATATCAAGTGCGATGTTTCCACCATCTGTATGGGCATGGCTGCTTCCATGGGTGCCTTCCTGCTGGCCAGCGGCACCAAGGGCAAGCGCTTTGCGCTGCCCAACGCGGAGATCATGATCCACCAGCCGCTCATTGCAGGCGGCCAGAACGGCGGCCTTTCCGGCCAGACCACGGACATCAAGATCCATGCCGAGCACATGGTCTATATCCGCGACAAGATGAACCGGATGCTCAGCGAGTACACCGGTCAGCCGCTGGAAAAGCTGCAGCTGGATACGGAGCGCGACAACTATATGTCCGCCCAGCAGGCAAAGGAATACGGCCTGATCGATGAGGTCATCACCCACCGCTAAGGAATCGCTGAAACCAATCGGCGCAGCGGGGGAGACCCTTGCTGCGTCAGACGACCCAGAATAAGGAAAAACGGCTATGGCAAACAACAATTCCGGCAGAGATAAAAACGAAAAAGATCTGGTTTGCAGTTTCTGCGGCAAGCATCAGGACGAAGTGGAGCGGATGATCATTGGCCCCGGTGTCAACATCTGCAGCGAGTGCATCGGCCTGTGCTATGACCTGCTCTCGGACAAGCCGGAGCATCCGGGCGCAAACCGCCCGAACCGCGGCGGCGCGAGCCGTGCCCACGTACAGGCGACGGACGGTCTCTCGGTCAACATCCTGACCCCGGAGGAGATCAAGGACGGTCTGGATCAGTACGTCATCGGGCAGGACGAGGCCAAGCGTGTGCTGGCGGTCTCCGTCTACAACCATTACAAGCGCATCCTGAGCGGCAAAGGTGCGGATGTGGAACTGCAGAAGTCTAACGTTCTGCTGCTGGGCCCCTCCGGTGTCGGCAAGACTCTGCTGGCTCAGACCCTGGCCAAGATGTTGGGGGTGCCCTTCGCCATTGCGGATGCCACCACCCTGACCGAGGCCGGCTATGTGGGTGAGGATGTGGAGAACATCCTGCTCAAGCTGCTTCAGGCGGCGGATTTTGATGTGCAGAAGGCACAGGTGGGTATCATCTACATCGATGAGATCGACAAAATCACCCGCAAGAGCGAGAATCCCTCCATCACCCGTGATGTGGGCGGCGAGGGTGTGCAGCAGGCGCTGCTGAAGATCCTGGAGGGCACCGTGAGCAACGTGCCGCCCAACGGCGGCCGCAAGCACCCCCAGCAGGAGTTCATCCAGATCGATACCACCAACATCCTGTTCATCTGCGGCGGTGCCTTTGATGGTCTGGACAAGTATATCCTGCGCCGCACCGATAAGTCCGCGCTGGGCTTCGGCAGTGCGCTGAAGGATAACTCCACCGAGGCTGAGCGCGCATTGCTGCGCAAGGTGGAGCCCCACGATCTGGTCAAGTTCGGCCTGATCCCGGAGCTGATCGGCCGTCTGCCGGTCATCACCGTGCTGGATGATCTGGACGAGGATGCGCTGGTGCGCGTGCTCAAGGAGCCCCGCAACAGTCTGGTTAAGCAGTACAAAGAACTGCTGGGCATGGATAACGTGGAGCTTGCCTTCACGGACGAAGCTTTGCACGCCATTGCCCGCAAGACTATCGAGCGCAAGACTGGTGCCCGTGGTCTGCGCAGCGTGATGGAAAGCATTCTGCTGCCCATCATGTACGAGGTGCCCAGCGATGCCACCATCATCCGCGTGACCGTGGACGAGGACACCGTGGAGGGCGGTGAGGCACATCTGGAATACGGTGCCGTGCGCAAACGCTATAAAAATCAGGCCTCTCTCAGCTGACGGCATCGCCGCACAGCAGGGGAGTGTACCTGCCTAAAAGCCCTGTTTCGAAAGCTTTTTGCTTTTGGCAGGGCTTTTTGCTTTCAAATTCTTGTTTCTGACAGGAAAATGTACTATAATAGTAAACTGTGGATCGTGCGGCATGTGCTCTCTGGCAGGGGCATACCGCAAAAGACGAGCCATAGTATTGGGTAACAGGAAGAGTACTATAAAGGAGTGTGTTTTTAATGGCAAATTATCACGAGATGGATCGCGATGCGCTGACCGCTGAAAAGGCAGCGCTGGAACAGGCTTATAAAGAGTTTCAGGCAAAGGGTCTGAAGCTGAACATGGCACGCGGCAAGCCCGGCCCCCACCAGATGGATCTGGCAATGGACCTGCTGAAGATGACCGATTACACCACGGACGCAGGCACCGACGCCCGCAACTACGGCGAGCTGGAGGGTCTGAGCGAGGCACGCGCCCTGTTTGCAGATGTGTTCGGCGTAAAGCCCAACGAGGTGTTCGTGGGCGGCAACTCCAGCCTGCAGCTGATGTACAACCTCATCAACATCGGCTATGTGTTCGGCTTCCCGGAGTCTCCCTGCCCTTGGTCTCAGGTAGAGAAGCGCAAGTTCCTCTGCCCGGTGCCCGGCTATGACCGTCACTTTGCTATCACCGAGGAGTTCGGCTTTGAGCTGATCAGCGTGCCCATGACCCCCAACGGCCCCGATATGGACGTTGTGGAAAAGCTGGTGGCTGAGGACGATACCATCAAGGGCATCTGGTGCGTGCCGCAGTACTCCAACCCCGATGGCTACACTTACAGTGATGAGACCATCGAGCGCTTTGCCAAGATGAAGACCGCCGCCCCGGATTTCAAGATCTTCTGGGATGAGGCCTACATCGTCCATCACCTGACCGAGGAGATCATCGAGACCCCCGTGCTGCTGAACGTGAGCAAGAAGTATGGCACGCAGGATCGCGTGTTTATGTTCACTTCCACCAGCAAGATCACCTTCCCGGGTGCCGGTGTTTCTGCCATTGCATGCAGCGACAACAGCATGAAGTATATGTGCAAGCGCTTTTCAGTGATGATCATCAGCTACGATAAGATGAACCAGCTGCGCCATGTCCGCTTCCTGAAGAACAAGGAGGGCGTTCTGGCACACATGGCAAAGCACCGCCGCCGTCTGGTGCCCTGCTTCGATGCCGTCAAGACCGCCTTTGCCGCCAACCTCACCCCCTGCGGCGATATTGCCCACTGGACCAACCCCAAGGGCGGCTACTTCATCAGCCTGTATGTCATGCCCGGCTGCGCCAAGCGCGTGGCAGAACTGTGCAAGGATGCAGGTCTGGTGCTGACCGGTGCAGGCTCTGCCTATCCGTACCACAAGGACCCGCAGGACTCTCATCTGCGCATCGCTCCCACTTATCCCAGTCTGGACGAGGTGGAGACCGCTTCCGAGCTGCTGTGCGTCTGCGTGCGTCTGGCCGTTGTGGAAAAGCTGCTGGCTGATATGGCCTAAGGCTTGAAATAATTTGTATATTCTCCTCTGCGGGGCTCTTTGCAGGGCTGGCAGGGGAGTTTTATCACAGAAAGGTCGGCACGACGGCTGCTCTGTGAGGAGAGGAACCGTCGGCAAAACTTGCGGTTCACAACAAAAACGGCTGGGGGGGGCGCCGCCCCCCCCCCGCCGTTGCCGGGCCGTCAGCATCAGAAAAGGATGGCGCTGCCGTGGCAGCCGCCTAGGTCGTTTTAGATGCCCAGCTGGCTGAAGCCGCTGTCCACGTAGATGACTTCGCCGGTCACGCCGTGGGAGAGCTCGGAGGCCAGGAACACGGCGGCACCGCCCACATCGGCGGTGGTCACGTTGCGGCGCAGGGGAGCATGCTCTTCCACGCGGGTGAAGATGTTCTTCAGGCCGGAGACGGCGGAAGCGGCCAGGGTCTTGATGGGGCCGGCGCTCAGGGCATTGACGCGCACGCCCTTTTCGCCCAGGTCGTAAGACAGGTAGCGCACGGAGGCTTCCAGGGCGGCCTTGGCCACGCCCATGATGTTGTAGCCGGGGATGACCTTGGTGGAACCGTG
>OGQQ01002819.1_pt1 | contig 10702 bp, 7 predicted proteins | sample 1553281 | NCBI WGS metagenome assembly OGQQ01 (sample SAMEA2579937, study PRJEB22360) | human gut metagenome | biome: human gut; feature: human-associated habitat; material: faeces | place: Denmark | collected 2008/2010 | reverse complement strand
GTGAAGTGATGTCTGATGACCCGACATTGCAATGGGGTGTGTATGATACGGTGACGAAAACCTTTTTCTCGTTAAGCAAAGAGGCCTCGGCAGCAACGTTTTCTCCGCTGATTCATTTGAAGGATTTAACCGTACAAAGAAATGGCTATTTATATGCGACAGTTTATTCGACAAAACGCCCAATTGCAGCCATTGTTGCGACTTCATATCAACGTCTTATAACCCATTTTTATAATCATCTTATTTTTGCGTTGCCCGCCGGTATTTTGGGGAGTCTTGTTCTGCTATTACTCTGGCTACGTATTCGACAAAACTATTTATCTCCCAAACGTAAATTGCAACGCGCCCTCGAAAAACATCAACTTTGTCTTTATTACCAGCCAATAATCGATATCAAAACAGAAAAATGTATCGGCGCTGAAGCGTTGTTACGTTGGCTTGGTGAGCAGGGGCAAATAATGAATCCGGCAGAGTTTATTCCGCTGGCAGAAAAGGAGGGGATGATAGAACAGGTAACTGATTATGTTATTGATAATGTCTTCCGCGATCTGGGCGATTACCTGGCAACACATGCAGATCGCTATGTTTCTATTAACCTGTCGGCCTCCGATTTTCATACGTCACGGTTGATAGCGCGAATCAATCAGAAAACAGAGCAATACGCGGTGCGTCCGCAGCAAATTAAATTTGAAGTGACTGAACATGCATTTCTTGATGTTGACAAAATGACGCCGATTATTCTGGCTTTCCGCCAGGCAGGTTACGAAGTGGCAATTGATGATTTTGGTATTGGCTACTCTAACTTGCATAACCTTAAATCATTGAATGTCGATATTTTGAAAATCGACAAATCGTTTGTTGAAACGCTGACCACCCACAAAACCAGTCATTTGATTGCGGAACACATCATCGAGCTGGCGCACAGCCTGGGGTTAAAAACGATCGCTGAAGGCGTCGAAACTGAGGAGCAGGTTAACTGGCTGCGCAAACGCGGCGTGCGCTATTGCCAGGGATGGTTCTTTGCGAAGGCGATGCCGCCGCAGGTGTTTATGCAATGGATGGAGCAATTACCCGCGCGGGAGTTAACGCGCGGGCAATAAAATTACAGGCGGTGGCGATAATCGCTGGGAGTGCGATCAAACTGCCGACGGAAAACGCGGGAGAAGGTCTGCTGCGAGACATAACCCAGGTCCATTGCGATATCAAAAATCGGACGCTCGGTGGTGCGCAACTCAACGGCGGCCAGTAACAGACGGCGCTGGCGAATGTAATCGCCAAGCGTCTGATGCGTCACCGTGCGGAACATTCGTTGCAAGTACCACTTTGAATAGCCTGATTTTTTTGCGACTACATCAATGTTAAGCGGCTGGTCAATATGCTCGTCAATCCATGCGATAAGATCCTGAATAATTTTCTGATGGGACATAAATCTGCCTCTTTTCAGTGTTCAGTTCGTTAATTCATCTGTTGGGGAGTATAATTCCTCAAGTTAACTTGAGGTAAAGCGATTTATGGAAAAGAAATTACCCCGCATTAAAGCGCTGCTAACCCCCGGCGAAGTGGCGAAACGCAGCGGTGTGGCGGTATCGGCGCTGCATTTCTATGAAAGTAAAGGGTTGATTACCAGTATCCGTAACAGCGGCAATCAGCGGCGATATAAACGTGATGTGTTGCGATATGTTGCAATTATCAAAATTGCTCAGCGTATTGGCATTCCGCTGGCGACCATTGGTGAAGCGTTTGGCGTGTTGCCCGAAGGGCATACGTTAAGTGCGAAAGAGTGGAAACAGCTTTCGTCCCAATGGCGAGAAGAGTTGGATCGGCGCATTCATACCTTAGTGGCGCTGCGTGACGAACTGGACGGATGTATTGGTTGTGGCTGCCTTTCGCGCAGTGATTGCCCGTTGCGTAACCCGGGCGACCGCTTAGGAGAAGAAGGTACCGGCGCACGCTTGCTGGAAGATGAACAAAACTAAAGCGCCACAAGGGCGCTTTAGTTTGTTTTCCGGTCTTTGTCTTTCTCTCTATCCCGCTGGTACACAGGAGGGTTTCCCCCGACGTCAACACACCTCATTCGAGCACGTGGTGGAGGTTCCGGTTGGTGTTGATGCTTTAATTGTATGTCACCGACGTTTCTTCGCCAGTGTAAAAGTATACTTTTTAACCGCAATATTTTTGTCATCTCAGACGATTTTTTATCGCAATCCTGAACGGTATACGGCTCGATAACGCTGCAATCTTGCGCACCGACGATAACGTTTGCGCATCAATTGCCTGGTTTTTCATCGTCAAGACAATAAAAGAGAAAAAAGCAGCAAACTTCGGTTGAAAAAGCCGCTATGATCGCCGGATAATCGTTTGCTTTTTTTACCACCCGTTTTGTATGCGCGGAGCTAAACGTTTGCTTTTTTGCGACGCAGTAAATTGTCGCAAACCTGGAGCAGGAAGATAACGTTTCGCTGGCAGGGGATTGTCCGCCACGCATCTTGACGAAAATTAAACTCTCAGGGGATGTTCTCTTATGTCTACGCCATCAGCGCGTACCGGCGGTTCACTCGACGCCTGGTTTAAAATTTCACAACGTGGAAGCACTGTCCGTCAGGAAGTGGTTGCCGGGTTAACAACGTTTCTGGCGATGGTCTACTCGGTTATCGTCGTTCCAGGCATGTTGGGTAAAGCGGGCTTCCCGCCTGCGGCAGTTTTCGTTGCGACCTGTCTGGTTGCCGGACTCGGTTCTATCGTGATGGGTCTGTGGGCTAATCTGCCGTTGGCGATTGGTTGCGCCATCTCCCTGACGGCGTTTACCGCATTCAGCCTGGTGCTGGGGCAACATATTAGCGTACCTGTCGCGCTGGGTGCCGTGTTCCTGATGGGTGTGCTGTTTACGGTAATTTCTGCCACGGGTATCCGTAGCTGGATTTTGCGCAACTTGCCGCACGGTGTGGCGCACGGCACGGGGATCGGTATCGGTCTGTTCCTGCTGCTCATTGCCGCTAACGGTGTCGGTCTGGTGATTAAAAACCCGCTTGATGGTCTGCCCGTTGCGCTGGGTGATTTCGCGACCTTCCCGGTGATTATGTCACTGGTAGGTCTGGCGGTGATCATCGGCCTGGAAAAACTGAAAGTCCCTGGTGGCATTCTGCTGACCATTATCGGTATCTCAATTGTCGGTTTGATCTTCGATCCTAACGTCCATTTCTCCGGCGTTTTCGCCATGCCTTCATTGAGCGATGAAAACGGCAATTCACTGATTGGCAGCCTGGACATTATGGGCGCGCTGAATCCTGTAGTCCTGCCAAGCGTTCTGGCGCTGGTGATGACGGCAGTATTTGATGCCACCGGAACTATCCGTGCCGTCGCCGGCCAGGCGAACCTGCTGGATAAAGATGGGCAGATCATCGACGGCGGGAAAGCACTGACCACTGACTCCATGAGCAGCGTTTTCTCTGGCCTGGTGGGTGCAGCTCCGGCAGCGGTATACATCGAGTCTGCGGCGGGTACGGCGGCGGGCGGTAAAACCGGGTTGACGGCTATCACCGTTGGCGTGCTGTTCCTGCTGATTCTGTTCCTCTCTCCGCTCTCTTACCTCGTTCCGGGGTATGCAACGGCTCCGGCGCTGATGTACGTTGGCCTGCTGATGCTGAGCAACGTGGCGAAAATCGACTTTGCTGATTTTGTTGATGCGATGGCGGGTCTGGTTACGGCGGTATTCATCGTGCTGACCTGTAACATCGTAACAGGCATCATGATCGGCTTCGCGACTCTGGTGATTGGTCGTCTGGTTTCCGGCGAATGGCGCAAGTTGAACATCGGTACGGTCGTTATCGCCGTGGCGCTGGTGACCTTCTATGCGGGTGGCTGGGCTATCTAATCTTTCATCGGATTCTGAAAACGGGTGGCAATGGCTGCCCGTTTTTATTTTCTCCGCACATTGTGTGAGCTTTTGCGATATTCTGAAAAAATGAGAATTCAGGCATAACGTCTTTCTCAGATCATAAAAAAACATCGCAAACAGGGAACGCATGGAAATCTTCTTCACCATACTGATAATGACCCTCGTGGTCTCGCTGTCCGGGGTGGTCACTCGTGTCATGCCCTTTCAGATCCCGCTTCCGCTTATGCAAATCGCCATCGGTGCGCTACTGGCGTGGCCGACGTTTGGTTTGCATGTGGAGTTTGATCCTGAACTCTTTTTAGTCTTGTTTATCCCGCCGTTGCTGTTCGCTGATGGCTGGAAAACGCCGACCCGTGAATTTCTCGAACATGGTCGAGAGATTTTCGGCCTCGCGCTGGCGCTGGTGGTGGTCACCGTGGTCGGCATTGGCTTCCTTATTTACTGGGTGGTGCCGGGCATTCCGCTGATCCCCGCCTTTGCGCTGGCGGCGGTACTTTCTCCGACCGATGCTGTGGCGCTCTCCGGGATTGTTGGCGAAGGGCGCATCCCGAAAAAAATCATGGGCATTTTGCAGGGCGAAGCGTTGATGAATGACGCTTCCGGCCTGGTGTCGTTGAAGTTTGCCGTGGCAGTGGCGATGGGGACGATGATCTTCACCGTCGGCGGTGCGACGGTCGAATTTATGAAAGTGGCAATAGGCGGTATTCTCGCCGGTTTTGTGGTGAGCTGGCTGTATGGTCGCTCGCTGCGATTCCTCAGCCGCTGGGGCGGTGATGAACCCGCGACGCAGATTGTTCTGCTGTTCTTGCTGCCATTCGCTTCTTATCTGATTGCCGAACATATTGGCGTTTCCGGCATCCTCGCTGCGGTTGCCGCCGGGATGACCATCACCCGCTCCGGTGTGATGCGCCGTGCGCCGCTGGCAATGCGCCTGCGTGCAAACAGCACCTGGGCGATGCTGGAATTTGTCTTTAACGGCATGGTGTTCCTGCTGTTAGGTCTGCAGCTGCCGGGTATTCTGGAGACGTCGCTGATGGCAGCAGAAATCGACCCTAACGTCGAAATCTGGATGCTGTTTACCGATATTATTCTGATATATGCGGCGCTGATGCTGGTCCGTTTCGGCTGGCTGTGGACGATGAAAAAGTTCAGCAACCGCTTCCTGAAGAAGAAGCCGATGGAGTTTGGTTCGTGGACCACACGAGAAATCCTGATCGCGTCTTTCGCCGGGGTGCGTGGGGCGATCACTCTGGCCGGTGTGCTCTCAATCCCGCTGCTCTTGCCGGATGGTAACGTCTTCCCGGCGCGCTATGAGCTGGTGTTCCTGGCGGCTGGCGTCATTCTCTTCTCGCTGTTTGTCGGCGTGGTGATGTTGCCTATTCTGCTACAACACATTGAAGTCGCGGACCATTCGCAACAATTGAAAGAAGAACGTATTGCGCGAGCGGCAACGGCAGAAGTGGCGATTGTGGCGATCCAGAAAATGGAGGAGCGTCTGGCGGCGGATACCGAAGAGAATATCGATAACCAGCTGCTTACGGAGGTCAGTTCTCGCGTCATTGGTAACCTGCGTCGTCGCGCCGATGGACGTAACGACGTTGAAAGTTCCGTGCAGGAAGAGAACCTTGAGCGTCGCTTCCGTCTGGCGGCATTGCGTTCTGAACGTGCTGAACTGTACCACCTGCGCGCCACGCGGGAGATCAGCAACGAAACGCTGCAAAAATTACTGCACGATCTCGATTTGCTTGAAGCGTTGCTAATTGAGGAAAATCAGTAAGCCGAAAGCGACGTAACCAGGCCCGAGGTAATCTGAAAAAGGTGCAATCTTTTGCACCTTTAACAGGTTAGCTCGGGCTAACATTCATGATTCTAAAACAAATAAGTTATCCTCTTGTAAAGTCAATTCATTGGCTGTTCTTCGACTTAACCTCAATCTGCGTGTTGCATAATATCTGCAGTAATCTTCATAGCGGCTGCATTAATATTATCCTCAGTTTGTGACATGCCAGTATGAGAGGTACAATCTTCTTCAAAGAATTTCTGTAGTGTTACCAGGGTATCACTATCAATGGGGATATTTTCCTCCCCACGGAGAATGGAAATGCCCATTCCTTGGACGCTAGCCTCATCGAAATTAACCCGATAGAGACGGGTATTAAACATACAGGCTTTTGTTAAAATAGAACAGTTGAAATGGCAGTTGCTTAAATTGGCATCATTAAAATCAACCTTAGCCATATTAGAGCCGGTACATATAACCATTTCGAGGAATGTATTTGTCAGCCACGTACAAAAGAGTTTGCTATCAATTAAGTTTATATTCTGGAGGATTGCTTTGTTCAGATTGACGCGAGACAGATCAGCATGTTCAAAGTTAATTAAATCGAGTTTAGAGAAACTAAGGTCGGCTTTAAATAAATTAACATATGGCGCTATTACTTTATAAAGATTTACCTCAGCCATGTACGCCATATAAAAATTTGAATAGTCAAGGAAGGTATTTTTAATATTGGCTCTATTCATTGCTGCATTGTAGAATTGAACATGCATAGCGGAGCATGCATTTAGAGTTCCGTCGGCCATTTTTATCTGAGCGAAATTTGAGTCATCGAGAATACAATTATCAAAAAGTATTTTTTCCATTATGGCGTAATAAAAATTCGTTTTATACATATTACAGTCCTGGAAAATAGCGTTTTGTAGTCTGCAACCTGCAAAATTCGAATTGGATAAATCTTCATCTTTAATCACGATACCTTTCAGGCTAAGGTGTGAAAAATCGTAACCACCATTTACTGTCTGTGGAATTTCGATAGTATTATTATGGGCGGCGACATTATTTATAAAATATACCACCTTAATGGATACTTCCTTTTCTTTACTAAGGTAAACTCTTCTCGTAATTCTATCGTCACATTTATTATTTGCATATAAAGCTATATCTATAAAATGTTTATGTATTTTCCTGTCCGTTTCCTTCGTGATTTTTCCTGATGGTAAACTATCATAAATTCTTTTCATTTTCTGAATCAAACCTATCACTTTTTCATGATCATCCATTTTGAAAAGAGAGAGGGCTTTATTGTCAATTAACGTGTTTTTATGATGTTTGCTGTAATTATATGATTTTGTTTTCTTTGTATGTGATGAACTTGTGAGAGAGTGGTTATCGTTAATCTGGCAAAGAGAGAAAAACATATTATTTAAACCATTATAGCGCATAAAATATCCTTATAATTAACAAGAAAGAAAAGGCATATTCTCTGCATTATCATTTTCTACGACTGTCAAAAATCGCTCATTTTTTAATGAGTTTATTTGTTTAATATTTTGGGAAAAGGTGATGCATGCTGGAGAGGAAGAGTATTCCCCGGTCAGGTGACCGGGGAAGGGGAGAGATTAATGTGCGCGGCCTTGCTCAACGCCAAAGCCGGTCTGGGAGCGGATAAACTGCGCGCGGAACAGTTCACGCTCGCGCGCCCCTTCCGCTGAGTTATCGGTTGCCGAGAAGAACCAGATGCCGAGGAATGCCACGGTGATAGAGAACAGCGCCGGGTATTCATACGGGAAGATGGCTTTTTCGTGACCAAGGATCTGTACCCAAATCGTCGGGCCGAGGATCATCAGTACTACTGCGGTAATCAGCCCCAGCCAGCCACCCATCATCGCGCCACGCGTGGTCAGTTTCGACCAGTACATAGAAAGCAGAATGATCGGGAAGTTACAGCTCGCCGCGATGGCAAACGCCAGCCCCACCATAAAGGCGATGTTCTGATTCTCAAACAGCACGCCGAGGATAATGGCAATCACACCCAAAATCAGCACGGTGATTTTCGATACCCGCAGTTCTTCACGTTCGGTCGCGCCTTTTTTGAAGACGTTAGCGTACAGGTCATGCGAAACCGCTGATGCGCCCGCCAACGTCAGACCCGCAACCACCGCAAGAATGGTGGCAAAAGCAACTGCTGAAATAAAACCGAGGAACAGGTTGCCGCCCACTGCATTCGCCAGGTGAACGGCCGCCATGTTGTTACCACCAATCAGATGGCCCGCCGCGTCTTTATATTCCGGATTCGCACCAACCAGCATGATCGCGCCGAAGCCGATAATAAAGGTCAGAATATAGAAGTAGCCCATAAATCCGGTGGCGTAGAACACGCTCTTACGTGCTTCGCGGGCATCGCTGACTGTAAAGAAGCGCATCAGAATGTGCGGCAAGCCCGCCGTACCAAACATCAGTCCCAGACCCAGAGAGAGCGCGGAGATCGGATCTTTCACCAGCCCGCCCGGCTTCATGATGTCGACACCTTTCGGGTGTACCGCCATCGCTTCACTGAACAGATTGTTGAAGCTAAAGCCGACGTGTTTCATCACCATAAAGGCCATAAAGCTGGCACCGAACAGCAACAGCACGGCTTTGATAATCTGTACCCAAGTGGTCGCCAGCATGCCGCCGAACAGGACGTACATCATCATCAGCACGCCGACCAGCACCACCGCAATGTGATAGTTAAGGCCAAACAGCAGCTCGATCAGTTTACCTGCGCCCACCATCTGGGCGATAAGGTAAAGCGCCACCACCACCAGAGAACCACAGGCCGAAAGAATACGAATCGGCCCTTGTTTCAGACGGTAAGAGGCCACATCGGCAAAGGTGTAGCGCCCCAGGTTACGCAGACGTTCGGCAATCAGGAACAAAATGATCGGCCAGCCCACCAGGAAGCCCAGCGAGTAAATTAAGCCGTCATAGCCGGAGGTAAACACCAGCGCGGAGATCCCCAAGAATGAGGCGGCGGACATATAGTCCCCGGCAATCGCCAGCCCGTTCTGGAAGCCAGTGATATTGCCGCCTGCGGTGTAGTAGTCGCTACGAGAACGTACGCGTTTTGATGCCCAGTAGGTAATGCCGAGCGTAAACACGACGAAAATCAGGAACATAATAATCGCCTGCCAGTTCGTTGGCTGGCGCTCTACGGCCCCGCTAATAGCATCCGCGGCGTTAGCTGCGAAAGGGAGTGTGGCGGCAAGCGCCGTCAGAACTCTTTTCATGATGCTTGTACCTCATGCAGGACTTCATTATTAAGACGGTCGAATTCGCCGTTCGCCCGCCAGATGTAGATACCGGTGAGAACAAAGGAGATCACAATCACTCCAACACCAATTGGAATACCGCGTGTGACGCTGGTGTTCGGATTCAGCGGCGTGCCCAGCCAGCCGGGCGCGAAGGCGATCAGTAAAATAAAGCCGATATAAACTGCCAGCATAATAATCGACAGGATGGTGGCAAACCGTTGCCGTTTTTCGACTAACTCCCTGAAATGCGCATTGTCTTCTATCCGCTGATAAATAGTGCCATTCATCACAGATTCTCCAGAGGTAATGTAGGGATTGTTTTAATTCCCGCTCCCTTATGGGAGAAGGTTAACGCTCGGGTAACCCTTGCCGAATGTAGGCCGGATAAGGCGTTTACGCCGCATCCGGCAATCAATGCCTGATGCGACGCTGTCGCGTCTTATCAGGCCTACAAACCGTTACCGACTCGCATCCGGCAATTGTGGGTTACGATGGCATCGCGATAGCCTGCTTCTCTTCAAGCAGCTTCTCGACTACGCCAGGATCGGCAAGCGTCGAGGTATCGCCCAGGTTGCTGGTATCGCCCGCCGCAATTTTGCGCAGAATACGGCGCATAATTTTGCCGGAGCGGGTTTTAGGCAGGGAGTCGGTCCAGTGCAGCACGTCTGGCGTCGCCAGCGGGCCAATCTCTTTACGCACCCAGTTGCGGACTTCTGCGTACAGTTCTGGTGACGGTTCCTCCCCGTGATTAAGCGTGACGTAGGCGTAGATCGCCTGACCTTTAATATTGTGCGGAATACCTACTACGGCGGCTTCGGCAATCTTCGGATGCGCCACCAGCGCCGACTCAATCTCTGCCGTCCCCAGACGGTGACCGGAGACGTTCAGCACGTCGTCCACACGCCCGGTGATCCAGTAATAGCCATCTTCATCGCGACGCGCGCCGTCGCCGCTGAAATACATATTTTTGAAGGTGGAGAAGTAGGTCTGTTCAAAACGTTCGTGATCGCCAAACAGCGTACGCGCCTGACCCGGCCAGGAGTCGGTGATCACCAGGCTGCCTTCGGTAGCGCCTTCCAGCGGGTTACCTTCGTTATCGACCAGCGCCGGTTGCACGCCGAAGAACGGACGTGTTGCCGAACCGGCTTTCAGCTCGGTAGCGCCAGGCAGCGGCGTGATCATGAAACCGCCAGTTTCGGTCTGCCACCAGGTATCGACCACCGGACATTTCTCGTTGCCGATTTTTTTCCAGTACCACTCCCACGCTTCCGGGTTAATTGGCTCGCCCACGGAACCGAGAATGCGCAGCGACGAACGGTCGGTGCCTTCGATCGCTTTATCGCCTTCCGCCATCAGCGCGCGGATCGCCGTGGGTGCGGTATAGAGAATATTGACCTGATGCTTGTCCACCACCTGCGCCATACGGGCAGGCGTCGGCCAGTTGGGTACGCCTTCAAACATCAGCGTGGTCGCACCGCAGGCCAGCGGGCCGTACAGCAAGTAACTGTGTCCGGTCACCCAGCCCACATCGGCGGTGCACCAGTAGATATCACCCGGATGATAATCAAAGACATATTTAAAGGTCAGCGCCGCGTACACCAGATAACCGCCGGTAGTATGCAGCACACCTTTTGGCTTACCGGTAGAACCGGAGGTGTAGAGAATAAACAGCGGATCTTCGGCGTTCATCTCTTCCGCCTGGTGCTGATCGCTCGCTTGCTCAACCAGGTCGTG
>OGQQ01002815.1_pt1 | contig 10711 bp, 9 predicted proteins | sample 1553281 | NCBI WGS metagenome assembly OGQQ01 (sample SAMEA2579937, study PRJEB22360) | human gut metagenome | biome: human gut; feature: human-associated habitat; material: faeces | place: Denmark | collected 2008/2010 | reverse complement strand
TCGAACAGCGGGCAGGCCGCTGTTCGACGACAACCTCTCAATTCGTGTCAGCCTCTTTCGATGCGGATATTTTTCCAAAGTTCTTTGCAAGATCTCCACCGACTTGTCTGGAGAACAATCATCCACAAAGATGTATTCAATGTCATCAAACGTTTGGGCGAACAACGATTCAGCGCACCGCTCAATATATTCCTCTACTCTATAAATCGGTACAATGATTGATACTTTCGGATTATCCATGATTTTTAGCTATTAGTTTTTTTAATTGTTCTATTCCAAGGGCAATTAAATAACTCAATGTTATGAAGATAACAAAACTGATTAAGTTTGAAATTACCCCCCCCCAGTTTTGTGTTATAAAAGCTACTGTTTGTTCTGATAAAATCCCTGAACAACCACAGAAAAGGAGCGTGTATAGCCATTATCGTGAGTGAGTTAGCTCCCAAAGATGCCAATATTCTGTTTGTAGTTGTTATCTTGTTGAAAGGCTTGAAATTCAACAAAAGATATATGGCGCAGAAAGCTCCGGCATAGAATATAAACGGGAAACTGGAAAATTTCAGTTGCGAAATATCAAATTGATAATGTGCCAAACGGCAGAACGCTATGGCTATGATATATCCGGCTATAGCAATAACGGTTGCTTTTTTAATTGCCCCCTCTGCTTGTGTCAGCCCTTTGTCGTTCATCCATTTGCCGACAGCATAGAATGGCAAAGAGAACAGCCCCTGCCCGATATAAAACGGCAAATTGACCTTGGAATATGCGACAGCCAGCCCAATTACAAAAGAAACGATAAGAATAACGTTTTTTTCCTTAACGGTTTTGTCCAAAAAATAATATATGACACATATATAAAAAAGAGCGACCAAGAACCACAACGGACCATCAAATGCGGCGATATGATGGATGCTCAGTTTATCAAGCGGTATTCCCTGCAACCCCATGCTAAAATAAAATACAGCGAATATCAGAGAATATTCCCCAAAGGGAATAAGCAACCGTTTTGCTCTTGATTGAATAAATCCTTGTTTGGGATGATAAAACATACCGGCCAAAAAGAAAAACAAAGGCATATGGAAAATGCAAATTTCCTTTATAAGAATTGCGGTGGCATGTCCCCAAACGACAAGGATTATGCCGATGCCTTTAAGTATGTCTATACGAATGTCCCTTTCCATTATTTCAAAAGTTTAAGTTCCTCTTCCTTTCTTCTGCAAGAAATACATCCGCAGCACTATAATCTGCCCAAAGAACTTCTTTGTATTTTTCCTCTTTATCTGTTTCACTGATAGTACGTTTCTGCAAACCGATATTATCGAGAAAAGTAATCATGCAGTTGTCCTTATCTCCATTGACAGCAAAGAACGGCATATGAAAAAACGAGCGCATGAAACGAACCGCTGGTAACAAACATTGCAATTTGACCAAATTAAGGAATTCCAAAAGCCCCGTAACAAGCTGCTGTTTAAAAGGATACAAATTGCAACGGAGTGTATTGTATACTGTTGCCACCACCTTTATTCCCTACATTTTATTGTTTTTTTAAGAACATGAATTTATTTGTTACCGTACTGATTACGAACCCTCTTTCTTTAGCATCAAGCCCGAATTTATAGATAACAAGTCCGGAAATGATAAGACTGGTCAATACGACAAGTATATGGCTACCCCAGCTTGAGGTTAGAAATTTATGCAAAAAGAATGGGATCGGAATGATGCAGACCGACACCCAAAGACACCTAAACATCACTTCCACGACATACCTCCTAACCGGGAAATTCACTTTGTGTTTGAGATAGAATATTCTGTAACAGTGAGTAATGAAATTAATGGCAATTCTGACAATCACCGCATAGACGGGACTGCAACCGAACTTGAACAATACATATATAATCGGAATATTCATAATTATCATCGAAGAAACGGTAAACTGATACTTGGCTATATTGCCTATTGTTTCAGATGACACCCAAAGACTTCCGGATAATGCATCAATAAGCAGGAAGATGAGATAAAGCTGAATGAACTGTACTGTATATTGAGGGACACAGACAAGCCATAACTCGACAACAGGCCGACAAATCAAAATCAACGGATAAGCGACGAAAAAGAGCAGGAAATACGACAATTTTGACGAGCGGAAAACAAGTTCCAGAAATCTGGATTTATCCCCTGAAAAATAGGACTGGACAATCTGTGGCTGCACCGCTTTCTGAAAGTTTGTAACCAAAGTATTGACAGCACTGAACACTTGCGAGGCTACCCCCATTGCCGCATTGACAGCAACCGTGAAAAAAATATTCAAAAGTATTGATATGCCTTGTATGGATGCGACATGGGCTATACCGCCGAAAAGGCTCCATGAAGAAAAGAAAAGCATTTCTTTCAGCAGCTTTCTGTCAAAATAGAACCGGAATCTGCAAGTCGTGAAATTACGCTTGCAATAAATGGCATAAATGATATTCAACAATATCCCAACGGTCATAAGGGCAACGGCGTACAACACCAGACGATTGTCTTCAGCCCAGAAAAGGAGAAATACTGTTCCCAATTTTGCCATTACCTCAATGATGCTGACATAAGCGAAAAAAGACATCCTCTCATATGCAATAATGCTCGACTCATCAGGAATCCTGATAAAATGAAGACAAGCGGTCACTACAGAAATATGGTACACAACCCGTGCTGCATCTTGTGTTTCCGAAGGAATATTCAATTTTGTTTCAAAGAAATAGAGCCCCACAGTTTCCAATACGAAGCCGATAAATACCGCTATTGCAAAATGTATCAGAAGACTCATGGAATAAACCCTCGAGACTCTGTCATGATTGCCTTTTCCCAATTCCACGTTCAGAAAACGTTGGGTGGCTTTTGTCATTGCGGAATTAATAAAAGACAGAAGTGCGATAAAGCCGCCAACAACATTGTATACTCCAAAATCGTTCTCACCCAACACTTCCAATATAATCCTGGAAGTGTATAGAGATACGGGCATCATTACGAATGTCCGTATATAAAGCATTAACGTGTTGCGTGCTATGCGTTTGTTTGATGACTGCATTTATAACTATCCTACATTTTTTAATCTCAATTGCAACCTGAATGACAATAAAGTGTCAGCGGCAAATCAATTGGTCTGATGGTATATCGAAGCTAACTTTTCCACACCGTCTGCAAGCGTGAACCGACTGGATATTACTTTTGATTTTCTACCCATCATTTCTCGGACTTCACGATTATTGACAAGTATCTCAATCCTGTCAGCAAGCTCTTCAACATTCTCTTTTTCAAAAAGATATCCGTTTTCTCCCTCATGTACGATTTCAGGAATGCCCCCAACTCGTGTACCAATAACAGGCAACGAATAGTTTAGGGCCTCCATAATACTAAGAGAAAGTCCTTCTGTACGGGAAGGCTGCAAGTAAATATCAGAAATATTCAAAATATCATTAATGTCATTTCGTATTCCCAAAGACATAATCTTTCTATTCAATCCGGCCTCGGCAATCAATTGCCTCAAGCTATTACTGTCTTCAGAATTTTCGCTAATTCCGATGACAAGCACTATTATATCGTTTTTAAGTCTGTTGGAGTCCATCAGACTCTGAATACTTTTGACAAGTATATCGAATCCCTTGATACGAATATTGAATCCGATTGTAGTCAACACGACTACCCCCTTTGGTATGTCCAATGTTTTTTTTAGATTTGGGTTGACAATCTTTTTTTTCCGGACTCCCAAGTATAGGACTTCACTCTTTGAAGAAAAACCTACGCCTTCAATCATTTCTTTCTTTACGCCACAACTGACACAAAGGAATCTTTCAAAAGGAAAAAAACAGAACTTCAGATATAATTTTTTAAGTTTGTTGGAAACAAAGATTTCACTATGACGGGTTGAAATAATCCGAATCCGGGGAAACAGAATTCGCAAGAATGGTGCAATAAGATAACTTCCAAAATGAAAATGAACAATGTCTATTTTCTCACGTTTGATGACACCTATCACAAATTTGAAATATTGAAATGTGGAAATGCTTTGTTTACAAAGTATTTCCCCCCCCCCACTTATTGATGTCATTTACATATTTTTCACTGATTGGCATCGACTCGTATACAAAAATAAATTTATCAACACGGCATATCTTGACCAATTCAGCGAAGTAGGATTCTACTCCGCCGTATTTAGTCGATTTCATACCTGTCAGTTCTAAAATATTCATATATTCACTATTTTTTAAATATTCCACAAAAGTCCAATATCACCTTATCCTCTCGCCATTCTAATTCTTTGAACGGAGTGTGTGCTGTAAGGAATACCACGATGTCCGCCTTGTCGTAGGCTTCTTTGTAATCTGTTAACTTGAACACATGGTGCTCCTTTACATTGGGTTCCACAACCAGGATATTGGCATTATTGCAACTCTGCATCACTTTCGTGGTAATATATTTTGCAGGACTCTCACGCAAATCGTCGATATTCGGTTTGAAAGCCAACCCCATCATGGCAACGCAAGGTTTCCGATGATGTTTCAGTTCAAATTCCAGCATGGCATTTTTCACTTTTTCTGCGCACCAAAAACTCTTGTAGTTGTTAATTTCACGGGCATCGGCAATCAATTTACTCTCTGCTGGAAAATCAGCAGTGATAAAATAAGGGTCAATAGCTATACAATGACCTCCCACGCCACAACCAGGCTGTAAGATGCTAACCCGCGGATGTTTGTTGGCAAGATTGATAAGTTCCCACACATTGATACCGGCCTTGTCACAAATCAAGGAAAGTTCATTCGCAAAGGCTATTTGTACATCCCGACTGGAATTCTCCGTCAGTTTGCACATTTCAGCAGTACGACAGTTGGTTCTATGAAGTGTTCCCTGCACGAATTGAGAATAAAATCCAATGGCCTTATCGGTAGATTCAGGATTTAAACCGCCTATGACCCGGTCGTTATGTATCAGTTCGTAAATCACATTGCCCGGCAATACACGTTCGGGACAATAAGCCACATAAATCCTATCTTCCAATTCAGGACGTTCGCTGAAAATGAGGCGGGCCATCGCTTCGGTGGTGCCTACGGGTGAAGTGGACTCGATGACATAAAGGTCGCCTTCCTTTAATAATGGCAATACGGCACGTGTAGCGGCTTCCACATAACTAACGTCCGGTTCATGATTTCCTTTGAACGGGGTGGGAACTACCATAAAATAAGCATCGCTCACCTCCGGCTTTATGGAAGCTTTCAACGAGCCGGCATTCACCACCTCCTGCAACATCTCCTCCATACCCGGCTCAATGATATGCAGATGTCCTGCATTCGTCATATCCACTACCTGAGGGTTAATATCAACTCCTGTAATCTGAATGCCGTGCTTGGCGGCGATAACGGCTGTGGGCAATCCGATATACCCCAAGCCCATAAAACAAGCTTTCATTATCAATCTGTTATATAAGTTATTAATCTTTTAAAATTTCTTTCCGAGTACAATTGAACAGAATGTGTTCAACAGAATTTTAAAGTCGAACCACCATGAGCGATGTCCTAAATAATAAAGGTCATATTCCAAACGTCGGAGCATCTTCTCCATCGTATCCGTATAGCCGTTATATAGTGTGGCATATGATGTTACGCCCGGACGGATTTGGTAAAGATAAGTATATCGCTTGTCGTGTTCAAGTATCTGGTCGATATAAAACTTACGCTCCGGACGTGGACCGATGAATGCCATATCGCCACGCAGAACATTGTAGAGTTGGGGTAATTCATCCAAATGGTGCGCCCGGATGAAACGACCGGTCTTAGTCAATCGGGAATCATTTTCACCCCCGGTATGACTAAGCTGCGGTCCGAACTTCTCGGCATCCAGACGCATGGAGCGGAATTTGTATATGTAGAACGGGCGCCCGAATCTGCCGATACGTTCTTGCTTGAAGATGACACTTCCTCCATCTTCCCTGCGAATGGCAATGTAGCAAAACAGGAATAGCGGAGAAAAAATGATCAATGCAATCAATGACAGGATAAAATCACCGATACGCTTTACATTGCGCGCAAATGCGGACATTCCATCGGGAATGAAACTGTCCCGTGGCACATATTGGCTGACATGTGTGGTGACAATTATTGCATCATCATTCGGGTCGTCCTTTTTCAGCTTATGCAACCACTTCTGATAAGCATTAAAATTTATTGTATCTGCCATTTTTAACTTTATATAGGTCTCAGTTTGTGAACCTACCTCAACAGAACCTTGCAACAATGAAACAAGGGATTCTCCGGATGTAACCGTACACAGTCTGAGTAACTACGAAAATTCATGTAGCCTTGTTGTTTATCAAAAAGACGTAAACCGTATGCGGAATAACCGTATGCACACCATGCACCGATCTGTTTATTCCGATACAAGTGGATATAAGAACCATCATTTTGATTTTCGTTTTCCCTTATAAGATGAACATTCATAAAAGTATATTGTTTATAATTTATCGTAAGCACAAAGCACTATACATTTGACTAATAATCAAGAGGTTTCCTGATCGCATCTATTCTATTTCACCTAAGACATACTTGTGGGGGCATGACAAAGAAGTTCCACTCCTCACACGAAGGACAACAGAATCTTTGATAGAGGAACAATCGTGATTATCGTCAATGTTGTTAATGCAGCTTCGTATCCGACCACTGTCTGGACCAAAGCCATAGCTGTTATGGCATGAGCCATAGTGAAACCATGCATAACAACATTGGATATAAAAATATCAGTGTCTTTTATTCTAAGATTAAAGATTATACCAAATCCTGTTGATTGTACAAGTCTTGTTGCAATTTAGTCAACGGACGTAGATGAATGTCCGTTTCATTCTCCAGAAAACCAAAAATGATACGTTTCTGAAGGGAAAGAGTTATGGTCATCCCATCGTATTGATTTTCCATCATCTTCATATAGCTCTTATCCCATGCCTTGCGTTTCCAGATAATTTCTTCCGCCACATCCTTGAATGCGGAATACAGTGGAGTAATGTGGAAACACTTTTCATGATTTTCTCTCAAAAGATTGTTTCCGGGCGCGTCAAAGCAGATCTCCAGGGCTTCCGCTGTATTGCTCTTCAAATATTCAAGTACGACTTTGTCATGTGGTATGCTGAATTGAAACGGATTCAATGTTTCATTGATATCGTTGGTGTATAGATTGAACAAACTCGGATTTTGTTCCTTATGCTTGTTGCATGAACTGCAACTTGGCTGCAAGTTATAGAAATTCGTACACAGGAAAGGATAAATCGATTTTGGATAGAAATGATCCAGCTCAAAAAACGCTTCATAACGGATACTCCGTTTCCCTACCTTCCTTGCAGTTGCCGCATATTGGGCATTACAATACACACACGTGCGGATGTTGATCCTGTTCAGATAGGGGATGATTTGGGAAGACACATCATCATAGCGCATAGCCTTAACTATCCATTCGTAAAAAAGATGTGTTTCGCTCTTTTTGGGGCTCTTTCGGTACTGAATCCTGGTTTTCATCAGCGACTCCGTCTGCGCATTCTTGTCCTTCTCCGTTTTTCCTTTCACCTGAAGTATGGTGTTGAACTCATGGATGAGCATGTTCATCTGTTTCGGTTCAGCGTGGAGCAGATCAGAATGTACGGCAAGGATACGGTCAACGTATGCCAGCAAAACTTTGCCTTGGGTTGTATCTTGCGTAGACAGTATATTATCCCGAAATTTTTTCAGCAGGTCCAACGGCTGCTGGAAATCCGCTCTTCGATTCTTGAACACATTGGCGGCATAATCATCTGCTGCCGCCCGTACCTTATCATCGACGTATATTTTTCTCATGCAGCATATCCTCCAGCATTTTTCTTATAATGGGTTCGCCGATTATCCGATGGATAAACCGTTCCGCCTTATCCATATTCCAACCGTCTTTCACGAGTTTGTCTGACTTCAGATAGCTCACGATGCCCTCTATTTTCTTTTTAGCGAATTCACCCACAAATCCCCTGTCCAAAAAGAAACTTTGAGCCAGTACGTCATTCACGTTCGCCCCGAAAGGATTCACCGTGATGGCATTTTCTCCGTTTATCTGTCTTCCTTCTTCCAAATACAGGATATTGCATTGTGGAATGTCACTCAGGATGAAGGGCGAATGGGTGACAATCAGTATATGGAAAGCACAGTACCAGGTCAGTCCCGTGACGGACAAGTATTTTATCAAAGCATCAACAAATCGCCGCTGCATTTCCGGGTGAAAACAGAGTTCGGCCTCATCCAGCACGATGTTTATTTTACGGTAACGTAAGCGGGTCGTTGATTTGATGGTGCGGATATTGTTGATGTGATAAACCATTGTGCACAGTGTATGCATGAACTGCCTCTCTCCGGAACTCAGATGATGGAAATCCACTTCCACACCGTTTTTATTTTTCAGGACAATGTTTGCGTTAAACAGGGGCGGAGGCAAAGTCTGGATAATCCTTTCCAGATATTGCGCTTTTCCATTCATCATAACCGACTGCCTTTCCTGAGATACTTGTTTCCATATCACCGAGGTAAGCAATACATAATCATCTATGGTAAAGCGTTCACACTGTAGCATTTTTCCCAAATGAGAATTTCTGTTCACCAATTCCAGACAACAGAGCAGATAACACGTCTGTCTAATTTTGAATGTTATGTGTGACGGATCGGACAAAATTAATTTGACTAAATCCCTGATACTGCTACAGACCTTCTCAAAATCGGCATCACCAATCGGCTTGACACAATTTCTCACACGACCTATCTCACTGTATACCTCATAATCGGCATATTTTGCAGCAATGGCGAATGTTTTATAGACCAGGTAGAGGTACAATTCAGCCGTCATTCCATTTGCCCGGTCTGTATCAAATCCATAGGCACGGACAATTTGGGAGGCATAGTGCATAGGATCTTTTACCGCATCACAAAACAAGTTCATGAACTGTTGCCGGTCGGCTGCCCCCGTGAATTGCCTGCATTTGTCTATCAGTTTACCATCATTGCGGCTGAACTCAATCCTTCCGGTAGTATATCCCGGCATAAACTCCTTTTGTCTTTTGCGGTTCTTATAGAATATCAGAAGAGAAAGGGCGTAAGTATCTATCAGCTCATCAATATTTCCCATATCTATAGTCCCGTGGTTGCGATAGGGATTCAGCACGATGGGAGTCATATAGCCGTCGTTCTTATGAAACATCTCGTCTATCCAAGTGCTTTTCATGGCTAATATCGGTTCATTATCCTGTAACCAGAGCGTGCCGTCTGACGTGTATTCATCCGGCAGGAACGCTTGCATGGAATAATTAATGACAATAGTATAGAACAAACAGTGGGACAGTTTGCCCAGTTCTTTCCGGGTAAGGCTTTCAAGCGGCTCATAACCGGCAAACTCGTCCTCGTTATCCGCTTTGCCACGTATAGGAGGGAACTTGAACTTTTCCTTTCCGTATTCAAACGCCACTGTATCTCCATAGTTATGGATGCAGCAATACGTCTTTACATCCGTTTTGGGGTCTGTCACCACAAAATCAAGGTCGGCATACAGGTCGGGAACAAAACCCAGGTGCGGTTCTGTGGGTTTATGTTTCAAACTACGTCTCAGGCAGTAACCCAAATTATTGAACATACGGTATGTCAAGTCCAACAAAGAACTTTTGCCACTTCCATTCTTGCCGACAATGGCACTTATTGTCACCCCCGCAGCAAAGAAATCCCTTTCAAGCGACCCGCACTCATCACCATAGCCATTGAACTGATATTGTTCACCTTGTTTCAAGATGCGCAGTACGTTCCTGTTCCAGCGGTCATCCTTTCGGATTACAAGTCTCGTCAATGCAAAATTTGCAATCATTGATCACTTTGTTTCTGTAAGATTCCAATGACTTCCGATTTTACTGCCGAAGCGACCAATGTCTTGTAACAGCCTATGGCATGGATGTCACAACCGGTACGGTCGTACATTCCGGCTTTCAGCAGGGCTTCGGCCTTTTCCTGCACATGTTTTCCGTACATTCCGGCCAACGAGGGCAAATTGAGCTGGAAGGAGACATGCTCGTCCTTCAAGGCCTGATAATCCTTCTTCTGCATATATTCATACCGTTCCGAATGTGCCAGCAACGGGTAATAACCTTTCTTTTGGATGCGTTGCAGGACAGAGAGCAGTTCCATTGGTGGATTGAAATAGGAGGTTTCCACCAACAGGTAACGTTTCCCCTCCTCTAGGGGCAGCAGGTCATCTTTGTCCAACCGCTCCTCAAAGAGATTGTCCATCATGTATTCCGCAGCCAAGGCAAGTTCCAGTGTGCCGTTATAATTCCGTTTCAATTCTTGGAACTTTTCCTGCAAGGTCACAGTTTCATTAGGGATGTCTTCCATAATGTGCGGCGTGAGCCACAGCTTTCTGACTCCCTGCTTTTCCATCATATCTAGAATTCGGAGTGATTCATCCAATGTTCCCACCCCGTCATCCACTCCCGAAAGGAGATGGCTGTGACAGTCGGTCATTCCTTTCAGGATACCGCTCCGCTTCGGAACATAAGGATCTGACAGGCGCTTCACTTCACTTGCCAGGAAGTGAGCGGCTTTCCCGTTCTTTCCCAGGGCTCTCTTTAGGAGAATCTTGTCGATGGGGTCCATCTTTAATGTAATGTTGCTCATCATGCACCTCCGATCCGGATATG
>OGQQ01002812.1_pt1 | contig 10720 bp, 9 predicted proteins | sample 1553281 | NCBI WGS metagenome assembly OGQQ01 (sample SAMEA2579937, study PRJEB22360) | human gut metagenome | biome: human gut; feature: human-associated habitat; material: faeces | place: Denmark | collected 2008/2010 | reverse complement strand
CTCTGTTTCTGTCTGTTCAAGACCGGCAGCATCAGCAAGTCGGTGTTTGGTGCCCACTAAGGCCGAGAAAGGAAAAACGTATGGCGTATGTGACCGTTCCCAAAGATTTGACCCATGTAAAATCCAAAGTCTTATTCGGGCTGACCAAGCGGCAGCTGGTCTGCTTCGGCGGCGCGCTCCTCACGGGCGGGCCGCTTTATTTTTTGACCCGGGACTATCTTTCCAACAGCGCGGCGGCCCTGCTGATGATTTTTGCCATGCTGCCGGGGCTGCTGTTCGCTCTGTTCGAGCGGCACGGCCAGCCCCTTGAAGTGGTGATTCAGCAAATGATTCAGTGCTGCTTTATTCGTCCCAAGGAAAGGCCCTATCAGACCAACAATGCTTACGCCGCCCTTGTGCGGCAATACCAAATGGAACAGGAGGTAAAGGCCATTGTCCAGAAAAACGACACCCCGCGAAACCGAAAAGCCCAAAAAGCTCACCCGCGCCCAGAAAAAAGAAATTGATGCCGTTATCCGCAAGTACAAGGGTGACGGCAAGCCCCGCACGGCACAGGCCACCATCCCGTATGAGGCCATCTACCCGGACGGTGTGTGCCGCATTGACCGACGCACATTCTCCAAGTGCATTGCCTTTGAGGACATCAGCTATCAGCTGGCCCAGCCGGAAACGAGGACCGCCATCTTTGAACACCTGTGCGACCTGTACAACTATGTGGATGCCTCCATCCATGTGCAGCTTTCGTTTCTCAATCGCAAGGTTGACCCGGTGCAGTACGCAAAAAGTTTTGAGATCGCACCGCAGGGGGATGATTTTGACGATATCCGCGCCGAGTACACCGCCATCCTGCAAAAGCAGCTTGCCAGCGGCAACAACGGCATTGTGAAAACCAAGTACCTGACGTTCACCATCGAGGCCGACAGCCTGAAAACTGCGCGGGCTCGGCTGACCCGCATTGGCCTTGATCTGCTGGGCTACTTCAAGACTATGGGCTGCGTGGCGCACGTCATGGACGGGCAGGAGCGTTTGGAGGTGCTGCACGGCATCTTCCACCCGGACGGCGAACCGTTCCGTTTTGACTGGGACTGGCTGGCACCCTCCGGCCTCTCCACCAAGGACTTTGTGGCACCGTCCTCCCTCTGCTTCGGCACGGCCAAGACCTTTGGTTTGGGCGGCAAGTATGGTGCGGTGAGTTTTTTACAAATCCTTGCGCCGGAACTTTCGGACGAAATGCTGGCCGACTTCCTCAAAACGGAAAGCGGCATTCTCGTCAATCTCCATGTGCAGGCCATCGACCAGACCGAGGCCATCAAAACCATCAAACGGAAAATCACAGACCTTGATGCTATGAAGATTCAGGAACAGAAAAAGGCTGTCCGTTCCGGGTACGACATGGATATACTGCCCAGCGACCTTGCCACCTACGGCGAGGATGCCAAAAAGCTGCTGAACAAATTGCAAACAAGAAATGAGCGATTGTTCATGCTGACTTTTTTAGTGCTGAACGTGGCCGAAACCAAGCAAAAGCTGGGCAACGATGTGTTCCAAGCGGCAGGTGTGGCCCAGAAGTACAACTGCTCTCTTGTCCGGCTGGACTACCAGCAGGAGCAGGGCCTTGTGTCCAGCCTGCCGCTGGGCATCAACCAGATAAAGATTCAGCGCAGCCTTACCACCTCCAACGTGGCGGTGTTCGTGCCCTTTGTGACGCAGGAGCTTTTCCAGAGCGGCGCGGCCATGTACTACGGCATCAACGCAAAATCCCACAACATGATCATGCTGGACCGCAAGCAGGCCCGGTGTCCCAACGGCCTAAAGCTGGGTACGCCCGGCAGCGGCAAATCCATGAGCTGCAAGTCTGAAATCGTCAGTGTGTTTTTAACGACTGCTGACGATATTTTTATTTCAGACCCAGAGGCCGAGTATTATCCGCTGGTCAAGCGGCTGCATGGGCAGGTCATTAAACTTTCGCCCACCAGCAAGGACTATGTGAATCCTCTGGACATCAACCTGAATTATTCCGAAGATGACAGCCCGCTGGCCTTGAAGTCGGATTTTGTGCTGTCGTTCTGTGAGCTGGTCATGGGCGGCAAAACAGGTCTGGAAGCGATTGAACGCACCGTGATAGACCGTGCCGTGAAAGCCATCTACCGCCCCTATCTGGCGAATCCCAGCCCAGAGAATATGCCGATTTTGTCTGACCTCCACCAAGCTCTGCTCGACCAGCACTTGCCGGAAGCGGACCGGGTGGCGCAGGCACTCGATCTGTATGTGTCTGGCTCGCTGAATGTTTTTAACCACAAAACGAATGTGGACATCCACAACCGGCTTGTGGCCTTTGACATCAAAGAGTTAGGCAAGCAGTTAAAAAAACTGGGGATGCTCATTATCCAAGACCAGATATGGGGCCGTGTTACCCAGAACCGCAGCCAAGGCCGGGCCACATGGTATTTTGCGGACGAGTTCCACCTTTTGCTGAAAGAGGAACAGACTGCCGCGTACAGTGCCGAGATTTGGAAGCGCTTCCGCAAATGGGGCGGTGTGCCCACAGGTGCTACCCAGAATGTGAAGGACCTTCTTTCTTCCCCGGAGATCGAAAACATTCTGGAAAACAGCGACTTCATCACGCTGCTGAATCAGGCATCCGGCGACCGCAAAATCCTTTCGGAACGGCTGAACCTCTCCGCAGACCAGCAGAAGTACATCGACAATTCCGAACCGGGCGAAGGACTGCTGATTTTCGAGAATGTGGTGCTGCCATTCTCAAACCCCATCCCCAAAAACACCCAGCTCTATAAAATCATGACCACCCGGCTCAGCGAGGTGGTGGAGCTATGAGCCTAACGCATTTCAGCTTGTTTTCCGGCATCGGCGGCATCGACCTTGCCGCAGAAGCAGCGGGTTTTACTTCGGTCTGCCAATGCGAGTGGGCAGCATTTCCCGCCGCTGTGCTGGCAAGCCACTGGCCGGAGGTGCCCCGCTTTCAGGACATCACCACCGTAACAAAGGAGGCTTTCTTTGAAAAAACAGGACTTCGCACCGTCACCCTCATTTCAGGTGGCTTCCCGTGCCAGCCGTTCTCCACCGCAGGGCGGCAGCGCGGCTTCCACGATGAACGATATTTGTGGCCCGAAATGCTGCGGGTCATCCGGGAATTGCAGCCCCGTTGGGTGCTTGGAGAAAATGTTGCTGGCTTCCTCCGTATGGGGCTCGACAAAACGCTCATTGACTTGGAGCAGGCAGGTTACGATGTTCGGGTTTTCGTATTACCTGCTGCTGCCGTTGGCGCGTGGCACGAACGGAAACGGGTATTCATCATCGGCTCCGCTGCTTCCCACACCCCTTGCCAGCGACACCGGGGATGTGGGCAAGGGGCTGGACATCCAAATCTCTGCGAACGGCAGCTACCGCAAGATGAACAAGGATGGCAAGGCGTGGACGGCGCGGCTTTCCCATGTGGTCTACCGCATGACCCCCACCACGCTGGAAAGGCCCTACCTCAACCCGGACTGGGTAGAGTGGCTGATGGGTTTCCCGCGCAAATGGACGGACATTCCCTTTGGGCCGAAGAACCCGCCGACATCCCGCGCCTGACCGAAGAGGTGCCGAACCGCAGCAAGCGGATGAAAACACTGGGCAATGCAGTTTCGCCGCCGCAGGTGTTCCCGATTCTCAAATACATTGCGGACATTGAAACGGGCCGCTGTCCGATGGGAGGTGAAGAACCTTGAAAGAATTGCAGGCAAAAGCCAAAGTCACCCAGACCATGACCCGTGACGGTCTGGTGGTAGAAAATCAGGCTGACGGCACTGTGGAGAATGTTTCCTGCCGGGAAGCGGAACAGGATTATTCCACGGATGCCGAGGGCAAGGCCGAAAAAATTCTGGAACGGGCCGAGGACATCAAGGACGGGCATAAAAATAAAAAGAAAGCGAAAAAGGCAGCAGAAACAGCGGCCACCGCCAAAAGTGAAGATGGTCTGCACCGTTCCGCTGCCCGTTTGGAATTGACCGAGGACGAACGGGCAGACCCGGCATTGCAGCCGTTTATTCAAAAAGCGGAAGCAAAGGCTGACAAGCTGGATTCAGCCCGCGCCGCTCTGCCGAAAAAGCGCGTCCCAGTCAAGAAAAAAGTTTACGATGCAGCCAGCGGCAAGGCAAAATCCACCCTGCGGTTTGAGCAGCAGGACAAAGGCCCGCCCAGCCTGAAACCAAACCCGGCCAGCCGCCCACTGTCGGAAGCACTGCTGTTCGCTCACGGAAAAATCCATGAAGTCGAACATGAAAATGTGGGTGTGGAGGGTGGCCACAAGGGTGAAGAACTGGTGGAGCATCAGACCGCCAAGGTCATCCGCAGCGGCATCCGGCACCACAAGATGAAACCCTACAAGGCCGTGGAAAGGGCAGAGCGGGAATTGCGTTCGGCTAACGCCGAGTATTTCTATCAGAAGTCTTTGCGGGACAATCCGCAGCTTGCGCAGTCCGCCAGCAATCCTATTTCTCGGATGTGGCAGAAACGGCGTATCAAACAGCAGTATGCCAAAGCTGCACGGCAGGCCGGACAAGCCGCCGCGCAGGGTGCAGCCGCCACCGCAGAGAACGGTTTCCGGGTAACGAAGCTGGCGGCCGAGGGCGGCGAACGGGTAGCCGAATTTGCGGCCCGGAACTGGAAAACCATTCTGATCGTGGCGGTGTTCGGTCTGCTGGCTCTGCTCTTGATAACGGGTTTGCAGTCCTGCACCGTGATGGCGGGCACCGCTGGAACCGGCGTGACGGCATCCTCTTACTTTTCCAAGGACAAGGATATGCTGGGTGCAGAGAAAGCCTACGCCAAGCTGGAACAAAAACTGCAACGGTATCTCGACACCTACGAGGCCACCCACAACTACGATGAATACCATTTTTATCTGGACGAAATCGAGCATGACCCCTATGTGCTGATCTCGATTTTGTCCGCGCTCCATGATGGCGTTTTTACATTGGCCGAGGTGCAGGGCGAACTTGAAATGCTCTTTGAAAAGCAGTACATCCTGACCGAGACCGTGACCATGCAGATACGTTACCGTACAAAAATGATGGTCATTATTGGCCCGTATGGTGTGCCGCAAGTTATCACCTACCAAGAACCGTATGAATACTACATCTGCACGGTCAAGCTGAAGAACAAGGATTTATCCCACCTGCCCGTGGAAGTACTGACCGAAGAACAGCTTAGTGCCTATTCGCTCTATATGCGCACGCTGGGCAACCGGCCGGATTTGTTCGGGCAGGCACAGTACCCCAATGCGTCCACCATCAAGCAGCCCACCTACTACGATATTCCCCCGGAAGCACTAAAGGATGATAGGTTTGCCGCCATGATGGAGGAAGCCACAAAGTACATCGGCTACCCGTATGTGTGGGGCGGCAGTTCGCCCAGCACCAGCTTTGATTGCAGCGGCTACATTTCGTGGGTGCTGAATCACTCCGGCTGGAACGTGGGCCGCCAGACCGCACAGGGCCTTTACAACCTCTGTACTCCTGTTTCGACGGCGCAGGTCAAACCGGGCGACCTTGTGTTTTTCAAGGGAACCTACGATACCCCCGGCGTGAGCCATTGCGGTATCTATGTAGGCAATTCCATCATGCTGCACTGCGGCGACCCGATCTCTTACACAAACCTCAACTCGAAATATTGGCAAGAACATTTTTACAGCTATGGGCGTTTACCGTGACGCCAGAAAGGATTTTGTATGGCAAAAAGACTTTCCCGCATTGAGCGCGACATTGAACGGCTCAAAGAAAAAATCAGCGAATACCAGCAGCAGTTGAAAGAACTGGAAGCTGAAAAGACCGAACAGGAAAATTTGCAGATCATTCAGTTGGTGCGCAGCATGAATATGAAGCCGGACGAGTTTGCGGCCTTCCTGCGCAGCGGTGCGCTGAACGCCGCTCCTACCGTCACCCCGTACCACAAACAGGAGGATGCCGCCGATGAAACCTGACAACTGGAACCGTTTCGCTGCCGGACTGCTGGCTATCCTGCTCTGCCTCTGCTCCTTTTCCATGCCCGCTTTCGCAAGCGGTACTGACCCTGCCCCGGAACCTCTGCCGGAGATTATCGAAGAAGAACCCACCACGGGCGGCATGGAGCCGGAGGGTGCGCCCATCACGCCCAAGGGCAATGCAACACTGGTGGATGACTTTTACGGCGACAAGCAGCTTATCACAGTGACCACCAAGGCCGGGAATTATTTTTACATTCTCATTGACCGTGCCAACGAGGACAAGGAAACTTCTGTTCACTTTCTGAACCAAGTGGACGATGCCGACTTGCTGGCCCTGCTGGATGAAGAACCGCAGGAAACCGAAGTCTGCACCTGCACGGTGAAATGTGAGGCCGGAAGTGTCAACGAAAACTGCCCCTTGTGTGAAAAGAGCTTGCGGAACTGCACGGCCCCGGAAGCTGTGAAAACTGACACCGAAACGCCGCAGGAAAAGCCGAAGTCCAACACGGGCAGTCTGATGATCCTGCTGGTGCTGGCTCTGGCGGGCGGCGGTGCGGCCCTCTATTATTTCAAGTTCCGCAAACCCAAGACCGACACCACCGGGCACGATGATCTGGACGAGTACGATTTTGGCGAGGACGAAGATGCAGACGAGGAACCGGCTGAAATCGAGAGTTCTAATGATATTTCTCAATAATCTTTCTCTTATCATAAAGGAACCGGGTCTACCCATTGTCGAGCAGACCCGGTTCTCATTTTTCAAAATCGTGAGAATTGGGATTGTACCAGCGAGAATCGTTCAAAAGAACAAGATTTCCTCTTTCTTTGCGCTCTCCCTCATAAATCGCGTGGCAATTAGGGCAGGTAAAGAAAAATCTATAATGGTTTGAACTACTCAGTGTTTCATACTCTCCTTGCATTTGTGAGCCGCAGAACTTGCACGTTTGAAACATTTTATCCCCCTGCCTTTATATCACTGATTGCTGCCTGTAACATTGCTGCCGCAACAGCAGCGGCAATATCTTTTACCGTATCCAATGCCAAAGGCAATCCCTTTTCCTTTATAACTTTTAGGGTTTTATTCCACACGGTGTCATTCTTTATTTTGTCTAGGAACTCATGTCCTTCCCAAGTTAGTCTGCCTACATAAAAAGCATACAATCTATCATCTGCATAACGCGACACATAGGAAGATACCAATTGCGCATCATGTAAAAGACTACAATGATATGCAACCACTTCTGGTGTATAATCGTTCAATCCCAAATCGTGATATGATAAAGCCCTGTCTATGTATTTTTCCTCTATTGCAAAAAGAATTTTTCGGATTAGCACCATATCTCTTTCCATTGTATCACCCCTTCTTTAATCATTATACCACATATTTTATCTACATAAAAGGATGGTGTTCTATATGAATTTAGTTATTGCCGAAAAGCCCAGTGTGGCCCGTAGCATTGCCGCCGTGATCGGAGCCACTGAAAAGCAAAACGGCTATTGGCAGGGCAGCGGGTATCTGGTCAGCTGGTGCATCGGGCATCTGGTGTCCTTTGCGGAAGCGGGCCAGTACGATGAAAAATACTGCAAGTGGAAGTATGAAGATTTGCCCATCCTGCCCCAGCCGTGGCAGTTCATTGTCCCGGACGAAAAGAAACAGCAGTTTGAAATTGTGCGCTCTCTGCTCAACCGCCCGGATGTGGACAGTGTGACCGCCGCGACCGATGCAGGCCGGGAGGGAGAACTGATTTTCCGTTTCGTCTACCAAATGGCCGGCTGCACGAAACCCGTAAAGCGGCTTTGGATTTCCAGCATGGAGGATGCAACCATCCGAGAGGGCTTTGCAAACCTACGCCCGGATTCGGATTATGATGCGCTATACCAATCGGCCCTCTGCCGCGCAAAGGCAGATTGGCTGGTGGGCATCAATGCAACACGGCTGTTTTCGGTGCTGTATCACAAGACCCTGACGGTGGGCCGGGTGCAGACCCCGACACTGAAAATGCTGGTGGACCGGGATGCAAAAATTCTGCGCTTCCAGAAAGAAAAGTATTACACAGTCGGCATCCAGTCCGACAGTCTGAAAGCGGACAGCGGGCGCATTGCAAACATGGACGAGGCCAATACTTTGAAAAACGCCTGTGCTGGGAACGATGCTATCTGCATTTCTATCCAGCGGGAGAAAAAGACAGAACAGCCGCCCAAGCTCTATGACCTGACCACCTTGCAGCGGGAAGGAAACCGCCTGTTCGGGTTCACGGCAAAGCAGACCCTTGATTATGCCCAGCAACTTTACGAAAAGAAACTGCTGACCTATCCCCGCACCGACAGCCAATATCTGACCGAGGATATGGGCCAGACAGCACAACATCTTGTGTCTGACCTGCTGGGGCTGCTGCCCTTTGCCCAAGGGCTTGACTTGACCCCGGAAGTGGGCCGGATTCTGAACAGCAAAAAGGTATCGGACCACCACGCCATCCTTCCCACAGCCGAATTTGTAAAACAGGGCTTCACCGGCCTTGCCGAGAGTGAATGCAAGCTGATGAACCTTGTCTGCTCCAAACTGCTCTGTGCGGTGGCCGCACCCCACGAGTACGAAACAGTGACCGCCGTGTTCTCCTGTGCAGGGAACGAATTCACCGCCAAGGGAAAGACCGTGCTTGTTCCCGGTTGGAAAGAAATCGACCAGCGGTTCCGCTCCACCCTGAAAGCAGATACCGAGGAAGAAGTGCTGAACACCCTGCCGGAACTGGCCGAGGGACAGAGTTTTTCCGTGACGGCTAACGTTTCGGAACACTTCACGTCCCCGCCGAAAGCCTACACCGAAGATACGCTCCTGTCAGCAATGGAGCGGGCCGGGACCGAGGATATGCCGGAGGACAAGGTGAATTGCTCCGCAGGAGCAAGAGAGGGTGGCCTGGGCCATGCGGAACGCAAAGGGCTGGGCACTCCGGCCACCCGTGCCGCGATTCTGGAAAAATTGGTGCAAATGGGCTTTGTGCAGCGCAAGGGCAAACAACTTGTTCCCACCAAGGACGGCATCAATCTGGCGGTGGTTCTGCCGGAAAGCCTGACCTCTCCCGCCCTGACCGCTGAATGGGAAAACCGTCTGACCGAGATTGCCAAGGGCAATGCAGACCCGGACGAGTTCATGGCCGAAATTGAAGCGCAGGTGCGTCAGCTGGTCAAGACCTACTCCTGCATCAGCGCGGACAAACAAAACCTGTTCCAGTCGGAACGGGTTATCATCGGCAAGTGTCCCCGGTGCGGAGAAAATGTCTATGAGGGCAAAAAGAATTTCTACTGCGGGAACCGTGGCTGTCAGTTCGTGATGTGGAAGAATGACCGCTTCTTTGAGCAGCGCAAAAAGGCGTTCACACCGAAGATCGCCGCTGCTCTGCTCAAAAACGGTAAGGCAAAGGTCAAGGGTCTCTACTCCGAGAAAACAGGCAAAACCTATGATTCAACGGTGCTTCTAGCAGATACGGGAGGCAAGTACGTCAATTACCGGGTAGAGCGCAAAGAGTAAGGCAAAAATACGAGGGCCGGTTATGGTAAGGTGAAGCATTCATTTTGCCATAACCGGCTCTCTCTATCCGTAGGATAGCAAAAAAAGGAGTGTGACCAAATGAGCGAATTATTTTCCATCCAGCTGCAAAATCGGCAGCAGCAAGGCAGGGATGGCGTCTGGCTGGACCTGCCCACTACAACCGAACGGGTACAAGCGGCCCTGCGGCAAATCGGAATTTCGTCCGATAATCCGCAGGGCCTTTTCATTTCCGGCTACTTTGCCGAGGAAGAAAAACGCTTTGCAATTCCTTATAACATGGTGCTGGCATCCAATGTGGACGAACTGAACTTTCTGGCATCACGACTGGAAACACTCTCTACCGGGGAACGCGCAGAGCTGAACGCCGCCCTGCAAGCCCCGCAGAGTGAGCTTTTCAGCATCGGGAGAATCAACGACTTTCCCGAAAACGTGGACTACTATGTGCATCTGCCGGATGTGCACGGACCTGCCCAGCTAGGAGATTACTACCTGAATCGCTCCGGCATGGTAGATATGCCGGAAGAATGGAAAGGCGGCATCGACACGGCGCAGTTCGGCCGGTATGTGGCCCAGCAGGAGCAGGGCGTGTTTACCGAGTATGGCTACCTTGTCAAAAGCGGGGACGCGTGGCAGAAAGTCCACGAGGGCCAGTCTGTGCCGGAGGAATACCGGGTGCTGTCCTTTCCTGCACCGGAAATCCTGCGGGATGCGGCCAACATCCCGCCGCCTGTTCAGCCTGAAACGGAACCGCAGAAAGTTATTCCCATTATCCTGAATGGTAAGGACAGCGCAGAGCGGATGAAAGAAATTACGGACCGACTGGAAACAGGGATTCAGCAGTTGTTCGACAGCGACCGCTACAAAGCCTACCTCACCACGATGGCAAAATTCCACAATTACAGCTTCAACAACACCTTGCTGATCGCCATGCAGGGCGGACAGCTGGTGGCGGGCTTCAACAAGTGGAAAGACACGTTCCACCGCACCGTAAAGAAAGGCGAAAAAGGCATCAAAATCCTTGCTCCTGCGCCCTACAAGGTCAAGCAGAAGATGGAAAAGCGGGACGAACAGGGTAAGCCGATTCTGGACAAGGACGGCAAGCCGCTGACGGAAGAAAAAACGGTGCAGATTCCGGCTTTCAAGGTGGTGTCCGTGTTCGATGTCAGCCAGACCGAGGGCGAACCGCTGCC
>OGQQ01002809.1_pt1 | contig 10726 bp, 7 predicted proteins | sample 1553281 | NCBI WGS metagenome assembly OGQQ01 (sample SAMEA2579937, study PRJEB22360) | human gut metagenome | biome: human gut; feature: human-associated habitat; material: faeces | place: Denmark | collected 2008/2010 | reverse complement strand
ACGAACGAGCACCGCGAGTTTCGCAATTACCTACTTAAATCTGATGTTATTATAACAGTAAAATCTTTTACCCTAAACAGGAAAATATTTCGAATCAGGGTAATATATTTTCCTGTTTTAGGCAAAATTTTACTGCATATGTATAAAATTTCACTGTTTCTATGTGAATTTTTTCCAGTTACCCCCGCCTGCCTTCGTGTAAGATTGACATAAGTTTTGGCTTTTGTTATATTTAATATATTAAATTTGAAGGGAATCCGGACAAATGAGCTTTCTCAATAAAGTCAAAAAAAAATTAAAAAACGGAAGCTGGTATCCTTTTTATAACTCCTTTTATGAAAATAATTCTCTTGATCCCCGCATGATTCTTCTTGAATCCAGAAGCGGCGGTGCTCTCGAGAGTAATATCCTTTCCTTATTAAAGGAGTTATCCAAAGAACCATACAAAAATTTCAACCTCGTACTTTCGGTACGTAAAAATGCCGAATCCGAAATCAAAGAAAAGCTGCGTAAAAACTCCATTCAGGGAGTTTCTTTTGTGCATACAGGATCTATCTCCTATTACCGTGCCTTAAGCCGCGCCGGTTATCTGGTCAACGATTCTTCTTTTCCCGGCAGATTTGTCAAAAAAGAAGGTCAGATCTATCTGAACACCTGGCATGGTACCCCTCTTAAAAAAATGGGTCGTGATAACCGTCCGGAGATGGTGACGATGGGAAATGTTCTCCGTAACCTTCTGGATTCCGACTATATTGTCTTTCCAAACCGCTTCATGGAAGAAAAAATGTCCGGAGCCTACATGCTCGACAGTCTGTACAGAGGTACCGTACTTCGCGAAGGCTATCCGCGCAACGATATTTTCCGTCAGAAACCCGATCTTTCCATGAAAGAGCGCGCCGGTTTCGCCGGTAAGACACTGCTTACTTACTTTCCGACCTACCGCGGTATTTTTAATCAGGTAGAACGTCAGGAATACATGGAAACACTTTCTGCCAATCTCGCTCTCTGGGACAGCCAGTTAAAGGATAACGAGATCCTTCTTATTAAACTACATCCTTTCCTTCATGGTTCCGAAGCTTTTGACGGTTACCGTCATATCCGCGCTTTCCCGACCGACTGGGATACCTATGAAGGCTTAAATCTCTGTGATGTACTGATCACGGATTATTCCAGTGTTTTTTATGATTATGCAAACACCGGCAAAAAAGTCGTCTTCTTTGCCTACGACCGTGCGGAATACGAAAGCACCCGCGGAATGTATGAAGACATTGAGACTTATCCGTTCCATTATACAGAAGATGCTGCCGAAGTCATTCCATATGCACATGCTGACGGCGGCACCCCGGATGAAACATTTATGGAGAAATATGCCTCTTATGAAGATGGGCACGGTGCCGAAAAAATCTGCCGACAGGTATTCCTTCACGAAGACTGCTGCCGCCAGAAAAAATATACAGGAAATGGTAAGAAAAACATCCTGCTCTACGGTGGTGACCTCGATCAGAACGGTATCACCAGTGCACTGTACGCGATGCTCCACGAGCTGGATCTTACAAAATATAACTACTTTTTGTCTTTCCGTCTGATTTCTGTCAAAGATCATCCTGAAAGAATGGATCGTATTCCGGATCATATTGGTATCTATCCATTATCCAGCGAAATGAATATGGATGTACTTACCGGTTTTTCACTGATGCGCAAAATGCGCGGTGCAAACACTAATTCTATCAACAGACGGATCCATATTGCTTACCAACGCGAATGGAAAAAACATTTCGGCAGTACTGATTTTTCTGCCGTGATCCATTACAATGGTTACGAAGCTTACATCACTTCACTTTTTGAGGAATCACCATGTGGACGGACGATCTGGGTTCACAATGATATGGCCGATGAGATCCGCACAAAAGGAAACCAGAATATCTATCTTCTTCGAGAAGCTTATCAGAAATATGACCATATCGTTACTGTAAGCGAAGATATTCTCGATTCCACGATCCATGGCATTGGCGCAGATCCGGCCAAAGTTACCGTAGTCAACAACTGTCATGACTATCAAAGTGTAATTAAGCGCAGCGAGGAAATGCTTGCTTTTCAGGAAACAACGAAATCCACTGTTTCTGTCGATCAGCTTTCCGCTGTTCTGTCAGGCAATGATACAAAATTTATCAGCATCGGCCGCTATTCTCCGGAAAAAGGCCATGTCCGTCTGATGAATGCATTCAACACCTACCAGGCTTCACATCCGGATACCTGGCTGATCATCATCGGCGGCGTTGGTACGCTCTATGAGGATGCTGTTGCACATGCAAAAAGCCTCGCTGCATCTGATCATATTATTTTGATCTACTCCATGCAGAATCCTATGCCGGTTCTGAAAAACTGCGACCTGTTTCTGCTTTCTTCTTTTTATGAAGGGCGCCCGATCGTACTTATGGAAGCTGCCTCACTTGGACTTCCGCTTATGGCCTGCGACGTCAACGGCTGCCATGGTTTTATGACAGAATATCACGGAACGCTTACCGACAATTCCGAAGAGGGAATCCTTCATGGAATGCAGCTTTTTGCTGAGGGTAAAGTGCATCCAATCCAAATTGATTTTGACAAGATTAATGCAGCTTCAGCCGCTCAGACCGAAGCTCTGATCAAAGACTGCATACACATTTCACATTCAGAAAGGGCGCATTGACATGAGTAAAATAAAAAGCCTCGTGCTTGCAGAATTTTTGAAGCACTTGGCAGACAAGAAACCGGATCCGCATATCTGGATTTTTTCCTCAACGGATAACCGGCATTATAACTACAACTCCCGTTATCTTTTTGAATATGTAAAAGATAATCTGCCGGAAATCACACCGCGATTTGTCATCAATGATCCGAATCTTCGCGCGGAGCTCTCCGCCGAATACGGCAGCCAGTACTTTATCGAGACTGAAAGCGCATCCGGGATCCGATATGTTCTGAATGCCGGTGTGTGGTTTACTTCTGCCGGACTCCCTGCCTATGCGAGCGGCCTCGGCAAAAACAGGCTCATCGTCAATCTCTGGCACGGCGTACCGCTGAAAAAGATCGCACTGCTCGATCCGAACCTCAAAAAGATGTCGCGTATCTATTTCCGGAAGATTTTTTCCGAAAACTATACGTATGTTCTCACAACTTCCCATGCGCTTGTACCACTTATGGCAAAAAGTTTTGATATTTCCGAAGATCTTATCAAAGTATGGGGACAGCCGCGAAACGACGGCATGTTTCAGCCAAATGATCCTGCCTTGATCCTCTCCGGGATTTATCCGGATCTCCCGGAATTTGAGCGAACGGTTCTTTATGCACCGACCTTCCGCGACTACGGCCAGGTACGGCTTTTCCCGTTCGATGATTTTGACCTGAACCGGATGGAGGCATTTCTCGAAGAACATAAAATGCTTCTTTTTATCCGTACCCACATTGCCGAACAGGGATCTGCTGCGCCATATCTCGGAAAAAGAATCCGTTTCCTCGGGAACGAACAGGCAGAGGATGTCACCGGAATCCTCAATATTTTTGACTGCCTGATCACGGATTATTCAAGCATTTATATTGATTATCTTCTGACTGACAAATCAATGATCTTTCTTCCATATGACCGGAAAGAATATCTGAACGGACGTGGTATGAATTTCGATTATGACGAAGTCACTCCCGGCCCAAAACCAGATACTTTCCAGAGTTTTCTGGATGCCCTTCTCACAGAGGATTCTCACTGGAAAACCGAACGCGACCGCGTCAATCTGCTTTTTAATGAGATTCATGAACCATGTTCCGCACAGATCTGTGAGCAGATATTAAAAAAGATCCAACAGTAACAGCTTTTTCACTATCAAGGAGAAAACCATGAAATTACTGATCGTAGATGATGAAGAACTCACCCGTACCGGCGTGATCTCCTCTCTGGACTGGTCATCTCTCGGAATCGATGAGGTGATTCAGGCCGATGATGGTGTACACGGACTGGAAACTGCCAGACTTTACAAACCGGAGATCATACTGTGTGATGTCCGCATGCCCCGCATGGACGGCATCACCATGCTGGAACGTCTGGAAAAGCTTCTTCCGGACAGTGTTGCCATTTTTATGAGCGGCTACTCTGACAAAGAATATCTCAAAGCTGCTATTAAGCTCAAAGCAGTCAACTACATCGAAAAACCATTCAGTCTTTCCGAAATAGAAGACGCGATCAGAGATGCCCGGGAGCTTTATCAACAGAAAGTCCATTCCCGCCGCGGAGAAACGCTGCACTCCATGGAGACAGCCTCCCGGCTTGCCCTGCAGCTCACACTTCCATACGGAGCAAACAGCCAGACCATCGCAGGCCTGACTTCTGAACTTGGCATCACAATGAACAACAGTACTTATTTCACAGCATTCATTGTAAAGACTGATCTTTTTCTGGAAGCCAATGTACCATCGATGGCTGACTTCTGTCAGGATTTTCTTGACTTCCTTGCATCATTCCGTACGAAATGTATCTATCTCGAAAAGAAAATGCAGTATCTGGTCTATTTTCTTTTTTCGCAGGAAGCTCCGTCTTCCCACCAGATTCATGCAGCCGGAGAATACCTGTGCAGCCATTTTGAAAAATACGGCCGCTATACTATTGCTGTCGGCGATACCGTGTATGGACTGCCAAAAGCCTACCAGACTTATACTTCCGCAGTTATTCTTTTGCAGAGCGGATATTTCTTCCCGGAAAATTCCCTCCTGACATCAGAATCTCTGGAAAATATCCCGGATGTACAGACCAATGTGTTTGCAGATACTCCTGCCGGTTCCTTTGCGGATATTCTTTCACGTCAGGATGCTGATGGCGCCAAAAAGTTTCTGGATACGCTGTATCAGAACTTTTTTAAAAATCACCGTTTCCTGCAGAATCCGGTCAAAGACATGTATTACAAACTTTTTCTCTGTCTGGAAGATGCACGTCATCAGCAAAAAATTGCAGGTTCCGGTAATGTGGAAAGCATTGCTGAAACAATTGACGACTGTTTCACTTTCCCTGAATTGCATCAGACACTCGTGGATAAAACTTCTGAGTTTTTCCGCAAGGCAGAATCTTCCTCACAGGAAAATCCAACCATCTTTCTGATCAAAGATTATATCAGTCAGAATTATATGCATGAGACGCTTTCCGTCAAAGATATCAGCGAACACGTCTTCCTGTCTACTTCTTATGTGTGTACCTTTTTTAAGAGTGAGACTGGTCAGACTCTGAACCAGTATCTGACGGAATACCGCATGGAAAAAGCAAAGCAGCTTCTCAAAGATGCCCGGTTCAAGATCTCTGATATCTCTTCCCGGGTCGGCTACAGTGACGGCAACTATTTCGGCAAAAGTTTCAAGAAATACAGCGGATTTTCACCTTCTGAATACAGGGAGCGGAATATACAATGAAATTTTTACAAAGACTCCGGCTGGCTTATGGTGACATGAAGCTCAGCTCCAAATTCACACTGGTTCTGATGATTACCGCCACAATCCCGGTCATTATGATGGCAGGTTTCTTTTACGGCAGAATATACGACATGGTTGTCTCTTATACGATCCAACAGGAACAGGACACCAGTGCCCAGACCGCACCTTATGTGGAAGAGATTGTACAGAAAGTTATCGATGCACATGATGGAATTGAGGAGCAGAAATTTTTCCAGACATTGTTCCATCAGCCGGTCAATTCCCCGTTTCAGATGTTTCTTGAAACAGATTCCGCCAAAGACTTTCAGGAATATGCCAAAGATCTCGTTTCTTCTGATCTTATCACCGGACTCCAGATCTATATGGACTTTCCGCCGCAATCCGTACGACTTTTCACCGATGATCTGACAAAAAATTATTTTTCTCCGATGGGCAAAGCCCGCGGCACTTACTGGTACGGTATCTTTCAGGGTACTCAGCAGAGTTCGCTTTTCTGTCCGGAATTTTATCTGGGCGAACGCGAGAAGGAAAATTACGGAGATATGGCATATATCACTTCCACAACTTTTTATTATCAGGGAGAAGCGCGGCAGGCATACATAGCCTTATACACTTCGTCCAGCCACCTGCGCAATATGCTGAAAGACAACCTCCCGATTGATGGAAGTGTTTCCTATATCATCAATGAACGAAATGCCATTGTTGCTTCTTCTGATGAATCCCTTTCCGGAATTTATCTGCTGAACTACGAGACAATTGAAGACTCTTTTATGTCTTCCAACAATTTTATCGAGCGTGATATTCTTGACACAAAGGTTTATGCCGGATTTTACAATATCAAACAGCCAGGATGGTTTATGGTGACAGTTCTTCCGTCCGGTCCGCTGATCGCACAGAGTAATGGGATTATGGTTCAGTATGTACTTATGTATCTCGTATTTCTGATCTGTGCCCTGTTCCTGGCCCATTTTATGGCGCGATCGATCACAAACCGTATTTCTTCCGTCATCCATCAAATGAGCAAAGTACGAAAAGGCACGTTAAGTCCGATGGCAAGCCCCGTCTATCATGATGAAATCGGTGATCTGATTGATACATACAACTATATGACACGAAAAATGGATCAGCTAATGGAAGAACAGGCAAAATCTGCCGAGGAGCTTCGTATTGCAGAGTTTCACTCACTGCAGGCTCAGATCAATCCACATTTTCTTTACAATACAATGGATATGATCAACTGGCTCGCACAGCAGGGGCGCACCGACGAAGTTTCCAATGCGGTTCAGAGCCTGTCACGTTTTTATAAGCTGACACTCAGCCGCAAGCAAAGCATGAGTACCATTGCCAAAGAAACGGAACATGTCTCAATCTATCTGTTGATTCAGAACATGCGTTACCATGACAGCATTTCCTTTATTTCGGATATTCCGGATGAACTTCTGGAATACAGCATTCCGAAACTGACACTTCAGCCGATCATCGAAAACTCCGTTCTTCACGGAATCCTTGAAACAGATGATAAATCAGGAACCATTGTCCTCACCGGCTGGATGGAAGGCAATGACATTGTTCTTCTTATTTCCGATGATGGTGTCGGAATTACTCCGGAAAAACTCCCGACTATTTTGTCCGGCAGCGGGAACAGTACTTCCGGAGGAACAAACATTGCAATTTACAATACGCACCGTCGTCTTCAGATTCTGTACGGACCAGACTACGGACTTACTTATTCCAGCGAGCCCGGCCGCGGCACAGAAGTCGAAATACGAATACCTGCAAAAAAGGAGACCGCTTAAAAAGCGATCTCCTTTTTGAATATGAATATGTGTAATAAAATGGTAGGCAACTCTTATCTTGTAACGATATCAACCGGTATGTTGAAGATCTTGGCAACCTTCAGAATTGTGTCAATATGTCTTCCTGTTGCAGCTGCCATGTGATGTGTCGGGCCAGCTTCGCTCCAGCGATTTACGAATTCTCTTGCACCGCATGTGAAACGTGTTCTCATGTTGGTATCACCGAAGGAAAGGATCGATCCATCTTCGTTTACACCTTCTGCAACAACAAATTTGAAGTGTCCGTCGCCATCCTGTGTGATTGCAAGATAGGTAACCGGACCTGTATATGGATAGAACTGTGTCAGGTATCCGCCGCCTGTTTTGCCGTGGAATACCGGAACGATCTTCATGGTAGGTTTCTTATCAGAAATATCAGCATCTCCACTTCCGGAATGTCCGATGATGCAGATATCATCATTGAAGTCGATGGAGTACATTTCAGAAAGCTGGCCTGTACCGGAAATTGTCTTGAGGATACTCATTGCCATAGCAACTTTCATATCACCTTCAACGGCGCATGCTGTACCCTGTTTGATCAGCATGGAGAATGCCGGGATCAGCATACTGTCAAGGACACCTGCTTTACCCTGTGCAAATCCGTCGTAATGGGAAGCAACCATGCTAAGATGCTCGTCTTTTACCCATTTCTCAAATGCAACAACGTATTTTGCCATATCCCATACTTTTTCGATTGTGCCGCCGCCTTCGATGTCGAAAGTATCAAGAATATCCTGTGCTTTTGCACGGATTGCTTCTTCATCTGTAATATCATCAGCGATTGCCCACATTTTTTCCCAGTCAAACTGTTTGGTGTACAGGAACATTCTGTTGTACAGGTTTGTCTCATCAATGTAAAGATCCATCATACCCGGATATGGTCTTCCAATCTGAGCAATGTTAGTATCACGGAATCTTCTTCTTACCTGAGCTGCTTTACACCAGTCTTCGATCTCTGCCTGAACAGCCGGATCTCCGCCTTCTACAACACCGGTGATAACAGCATGTCTCTTGCCTGCTCTCTCGAGGTCAGCAACAGCTTCGCCGACAGCACCACAAGCATAACCTTCGCCAAGCCATGCAGCGATATCTGTATGATCATAATCCAGCGCTTTCAGTTTCTGAACGTTTACCAGAACAACCGGTACATCCAGATCGCGGATTGCAGGAAGCATATTGTAAGATGTCGCATAAGTCAGCATCTGAAGGAATACGAGGTCAACGTCTGCTGCACGGAATTTATCTCCGGCTTCCATTGACTGCTCTTTTGTTGTAACCATTCCTCCGTCAATGATTTCTACTGTATTCGGAATTGTTTTTTTGAAGGCTTCATACTGTGCTTCAAACTCAGGTACCAGTGACGGGAACTGAGGCAGGTATGCGCCTAAAGCAATAGAGAATACACCGACTTTTGCTTTTGTGTTTACTAACATAGTAAAACCTCCTATTGATTGTTAAATAAAATATTGGTTTGCTTATTTATAGATTTTAATTCCAAAGGACTCGTGGATTGTTGTACGAGCTTCCTCTACGGATTTAAACTCTCCGGCTTTAAGCATCTGTGCGGTAATGTTACCGATTGCAGTTGCTTCGCCAGGACCTGCATGAACTTCTTTGCCTGTTGCTTTTGCTGTCAGTTCGTTGAGGTATCCTGCGTTGGAACCACCGCCTACTACATGAATACGGCTATAGGTTCTTCCTGTGCTTTCTTCCAGTTCTTTTGCTGTCTTTGCATAGCATTCTGCAAGACTGGTGTAGATAACAGTTGCGATCTCACCCATTGTTTCCGGAACTTTCTGTCCTGTTCTGCGGCAGTAGTCTTTGACTTCTTCTGTCATGTTCTCAGGAGAAAGGAAACACTCGTCATTTGCATCTACTCTGGACGGGAAATCCTTTGCTTCTTCTGCCATTGCGCAGATCTCTGCAAAACTATATTTATCATTTACTTCATGACGTACAGACTGGATCATCCAGAGACCCATGATGTTCTTGAGGTAACGGAAACGTCCTGCATATCCACCTTCGTTTGTGAAGTTCAGTTCACAGCTCTTCGGTGAGCAGTCCGGAGTCTTTCTTTCGATACCCATCAGAGACCATGTACCGGAGCTGATGTAAATAAAGTCATCATCATTTGCCGGTACTGCAAGTACAGCAGATCCTGTGTCGTGAGTTGCCGGTGCAACTACTTCTACATCAAATCCGACTTCTTTCTGAAGTTCTTCTTTAAGATGTCCAATGCTTGTTCCAGGCATGATCAGTTTCTGGAAAATTCTTCTCGGATATCCGAGTCTGTCGATAATTTCATAATCCCAGTCTTTTGTTTCTGCATTTACAAGCTGACCGGTAGTAGCTTCTGTATATTCGCATGTCTTCTGGCCTGTCAGCAGATAGTGGAAGTAATCCGGTACATGAAGCAGTGCTTCAGCCTGCTCAAGATATTCCGGATGTTTTTTCTTAACTGCCATTAACTGATATACAGTATTGAAGATGGCTTTCTGGATACCGGTTCTTGCATACAGTTCTTCGAGAGAAATAGTCTTGTAAACTTCTTCGTCCATACCTTCTGTACGATGGTCACGATATCCTACTGTATTTCCGATTACTTTTTCGTCTTTGTCGAGAAGGACAAAGTCAACACCCCAGGTATCTACGCCCATGCTTACCGGGATCTTGCCGATCTCTTTGCATTTCTTAAGACCTGTTACGATTTCTTTGAAGATACGGTCAAATTCCCAGCAGAGCTCGCCGTCTTTCTTAACCATTCCGTTTTCAAAACGATGGATTTCTTCGAGTTCAATCTTTCCGTTTTCCATATGGCCAAGGATCAGACGTCCGCTGGATGCACCCATATCTACTGCTGCATAATAAGTTGCCATTGTAAAATCCTCCTGAATATGTAAGATATGTACAGTCGTCTGCTTTGTGCAAAACGCTGTAACAAAACGGGTTCTTTCATATTTGATAATAACATATTATCCTAAAAAAATACAGATGTTAAGAACCTTGTTTGTGAAAAAAAGTGTCTTTATTTGCCGCGTTCAGTATCGCATAATCAAACTGCATTTCATTCTGTACTTAAAAAGCCCCCAGGGCACTGCCCTGGGGGGTAAACAACCTTTACTGTCTACCGAATGCCCATCTCAAAACCTGCGGTTTTTCGATGTTCGCTTCGCTCGATTACTTTCCGAACGCCATCTCAAAACCTTCGGTTTTTTCGATGTTCGCTGCGCTCACATAATTTCTTAAGGAAATACTTACGACTGCAAGCAGTCTACGCATTTCCTTTCAGAAATTGCGTTCGTTTTAGTCGTACAGGTTTGGAGCGATTGTCTCGTCGTCCATGTTTGTGGAATCATACCAGTAACCATCTGTAGGAACATCTTCAAGTTCCTGTCCGTTAGCTGCTGCTGTCAGAGCGTAGATTGCATAGTAGCCCATCATCA
>OGQQ01002807.1_pt1 | contig 10730 bp, 7 predicted proteins | sample 1553281 | NCBI WGS metagenome assembly OGQQ01 (sample SAMEA2579937, study PRJEB22360) | human gut metagenome | biome: human gut; feature: human-associated habitat; material: faeces | place: Denmark | collected 2008/2010 | reverse complement strand
AACCCATCTGGGTCGAAAACATCAGGTTGAACTGCCGCACCTCGGTCCAGTTGCGTGTGCCGGAGATCGGGCAGGCGATCTCGCAGTCGACGATGATCTGGCGCAGCTCCGCAAGGTCGTTGGCGTTCAGCGCATCGGCGAAACGCTTGTGCACCTCGTCGCGTTTGGCCGCGGTCTCCGCCACGCGCGGCGACGTTTCGCGGTATTTGGCCTCGTCGAACGACTCGCCGAAACGCTTGCGGGCCTTCTCGACCTCTTTTTCGATCTTTTCATCCTGTTTGGCCAGCCAGTCCTCGATCAGCACGTCGGCGCGGTAACGCTTCTTCGAATCCTTGTTGTCGATCAGCGGGTCGTTGAAGGCCGACACATGGCCCGAGGCCTCCCACGTCTTGGGATGCATGAAGATCGCGGCGTCGATGCCGACGATGTTCTCGTGCAGTTTGACCATCGAATCCCACCAATATCGCTTGATGTTGTTCTTCAACTCCACGCCGTTCTGACCGTAGTCGTACACGGCTCCCAGACCGTCGTAGATTTCGCTCGAAGGAAACACGAATCCGTACTCCTTGCAGTGCGCTACCAGCTTTTTGAAAAGTTCTTCCTGAGTCATCGTATTCTCTGTTGTTTACTGTTTTTCCAAATGACAAAAATACAAAATAAATGACAACAAGGGTCTTCGATCGGGATTTTATTTCTATATTTGTATCGGCAGCCTGCGAGGGCCGCCGACATACGACAATAAAAAGCGCATCGGCTTTTTCTTACGGGTGAAAATTGGACACTTTCACAGAACGATAAGGAACAAAGGTGATGCCTTCGCTGTTTTCAGCGCGGGCATATTTCCCTATTCTACCGTTCGGGTCGTCCAATACCTCACCTGTGGATACGAAATCTTGCCTGCGCCTTTTGTTTACCGGGACGGGAACAACCCTTTAAACAAAATAAACGAAATGAAAACAGCAAAATTCTTCATGGCGTTCATCGCCGCCGCGCTGCTCGCGTCATGCAGCGACGACAAGGATTACTCGGGCGATTTCGGGCAGATCAAGGTTCCGGACACGCGCCAGTTGGAACAGACGGTCTCCGCCGACGACACGCAGAGCGCACGGGGCGTGACCTTCACCACCGAAGGGGCATGGACCTCGACGATCGCCGAGACCCGCGCCGAAGCGCCCGCCTGGATTTCGATTTCGCCCGACCGCGGCGATGCGGCAGGCAGCTACACGCTGAAAATCACCCTCGAACCCAACACGTCGGGAGCGTCGCGCACGGCGACAATCGTCATCACGTGCGGCACGTCGAAGATCGAGATCACCGTCACGCAGGAGGGCGCGGACGACCCCATCGAATCGACACCGGCCAACCGGATAATGCGCATCGACAGCCGCCAGCAGACAATCCGAAACAGCGGCGATTCGGACCCGGAACGATGGACTTCGACCAGCCGCTTCACATACGACGATGCCGGACGCCTCACGTGTTACGAATGGGACGACAGCCCGGAAAACTCGGCCGACGCCATGGATGAGGTCCTCCGGATCAGCTATCCCGACGCCAAGACCCTGAAACTGTCCGCCGAAACGACGGAATCGCCCGAAAAGGGATCGTACACCGTTACGCTCGACGATGCAGGGCGCGCCGTCGCCGCACGCAGCGACAACGGTCCCGAACGCTGGACCTTCGCCTACGACGGCAACGGATGCTGCAAGGAGTGCACATACAGCGGCGACGAATATCACTACTACCCGCGCACGGTCTGCCGCTGGACCGGCAACGACCTCACCGGTCTCGACATCTACCAGGGCAAGGAGGTCGATTTCAGCTACGAATTCGAATACCACGCCGACCGGCCCAACACGCCCGCATTGTGCAACCTCGACCTCAACGCGCTCCTGTTCGACGTATGTCCCGACATCGAGGACGCCGATTTCTTCATGGGGTCGGTACTCTCCGGAATCGGACGGCTGGGCAACCGCAGCGCCCATCTGACGAACACGAACCCGGACGAGAGCGAGTTCGTGGTCGAGCAGTTGCCCGACGGATCGTTTATCAGTTTCAGAACCCTGGACGAGCGGATCGAATGGAAGCAAGTCGGCGGACGGGTTACCGAGGCTATCTGGATTCAGGAGGTGGAGTGTTTCCAGAAAAAAGACGGCAAGGAGACAGTCATCCCCGAACGGGGCTACACAGAAATCGAAACGCACCAGATCTTCTATTGACGGGCTTTTCTCCCAAAAACCGAACGGCGGTCCGACAAGGACCGCCGTTCATCTTACCTGCCGGAACCCTTACCGCCCCATCAGCCCCTCGCGCAGGAACGAGAAATCGCCGTCGCGGGCGATGATGATGTGGTCCAGCAGCCGGATGTCGAACAACGCCGCGGCGCGCGCCACACGTTCGGTCAGCGTCTTGTCCTGCCCGCTCGCCTCGGGCGTTCCCGAAGGGTGGTTGTGCACCAGAATCAGCTGCGTGGCGAGCAGTTCCAACGCCCGTTTGACGATCAGCCGGTGGTCGACGACCGTGCCGGTCACCCCGCCCTGACTGATGCGGTAACGCTCGATAACCCGGTTCGACGAGGTGAGGTAGACGACCCAGCACTCCTCGTGGGAGAGGCGTTCCAGCTGCGGCCGGAACAGCCGCACCACATCGTCGCCCGTATTGATGAAATCGCTCCCGGAACCCCCGGAAGCGACAGCCCGCCGTCCGAATTCAGCCGCGGCCAACAGCATCCGCGCCCGTTTCAGGCCCAGTCCCCCGACCATGCGCAGGCGGGCTTCGGGCTGGTCGCCGATACGCGCCAGCGAACCGTCGTAAGCCGACAGCACCACTTCGGCCAACTGTTCGTCGTCGGTGAGCAGGGCAAGCAGCTCGCGGTCGCTCAAGGCCTCCACGCCCCGCGACGCCATTTTATCGAGGATATTCTTCATAAAAGCAGAAAGTGACTATATACGAATTCATACCGTTTTCATCCCGGCAAGCCGGTACAGCCGCCTGCGGAGGGTGTTTGAAACCGGGTCCGAATCCCCATCTGCCGGGCGGGCGCAGAACAGGACCGGAAATGCAACGGATTGCCACCGCCCTCTAAAACCCGCTTCCTGAACGGGTGCCTTCCAGACGGTCGACCTTGTCCAGCAGCGAAGCGCACTGCTCGTCGCTCATGTACTGCGACACGGAGAACGCCGCACGCTGTTCGGCCTCCTTCTTCGAATCCCCGGCTCCGTGGCCGACCTCCATGCCGTCGACCAGCACCGTGCAGTAGAAAACCGGATGGTTCGAAGCGTATTCCTTGTCGTGCTCCGTGCGGAACTCGACCTGGTGGCTGTTCTTCTGGCTCCACTCGATCAGGCGGCTCTTGAAATCGCTCTCCGACTCGGTCAGTTCTTCCAGATTCAGGAAACGGAAATAAATGTTATTGATCAGCAGCCGGTTGACGAACTCGTACCCCTGATCGAGGTAAACCGCCCCCATCATCGCCTCGAAAGCGTCGCCGTAGATATGCTTCTGGGTAATGCCCGTGCCGCCGTTCGAAATCACGTGGACATCCAGACCGAGGTTCACGGCCAGCGCGTTGAGCGACTGCCGCGAGACGATCTTCGACCGCAGCTGGGTCATAAAGCCCTCGTCGCGGTCGGGGTATTCGATGAACAGATAGTCCGAAGTCACGGCCTCGATCACAGCGTCGCCCAGATATTCCAGACGTTCGTTAACGTCGGACATCTCCAGAACGGACTGTTTGTCAGCCAGTTTCAGCGGCATATGTGCAGCAATGGTATCCGCCAGACGCGCCGGATCGTCGATGCTATTCAGCGACGTCAGCACTTCTGGTGGGATTTTTTTGTTCAGCTTGATGTAGCCTTCGAACTGGCTGATTGCAGTACGCACCAGCACTTCCTGTTCCCGCTCATCAATGGTCGGCGACTCCAGATACTCCGCCTTCGCAGAAAAGTGTTCGCCATTGTCAGAGAGCGCAGAAATACGCGCGCGCTGTAACCCCTCGACCAGCACTTTGACGGTGCCGTCAGGCAGTTTCAGCATCTGCAATATAGAGGCCACGGTCCCGACGGTGAAAAGATCGTTTACACCCGGCTCATCCGTTGAAGCTTCTTTCTGCGCGACCAGCATAATTTTTTTATCATGGTCCATCGCCGCTTCCAGACAACGGATAGATTTTTCCCGCCCGACAAATAAGGGGATGACCATGTGCGGATAAACCACCACATCGCGCAGCGGCAATACGGGGATTTCAATGCGTTCAGAACGCTCAGGATTCATAGAGCTCTCTCTTAGTTTAATTTCCGCCAGGTAATCAGATGACACGACTGTGCTTCACGCCATCTATTAACATGTACGTCAGTATATGGGGATGTTTCCCCCACATTCAACGCCGAGAATAGAGGAAAAATTAAAGGGGAGATAAAATCCCCCCTTTTTGGTTAACTAATTGTATGGGAATGGTTAATTATTCACCAGATGCCTGTTGCGCTTCCGGCTTACCATAAATCAGCAACGGTTTGCTTTGACCATCAATTACCGACTCGTCGATAACCACTTTTTCGACATCTTCCATGGACGGCAGATCGTACATGGTATCGAGCAGTGCGGCTTCTACGATGGAACGCAGGCCACGGGCACCGGTTTTACGCGCCATCGCTTTCTTAGCGATAGCATCCAGCGCCTCGTCACGGAATTCCAGATCCACGCCTTCCAGATTAAACAGCGCCTGATACTGCTTGGTCAGGGCGTTTTTCGGCTCTTTGAGGATCTGAATCAGAGCTTCTTCGCTCAGTTCATTCAACGTTGCGACAACCGGCAGACGACCAATAAACTCAGGGATAAGACCAAACTTGATCAGATCTTCCGGTTCAACCTGCGCCAGCAGCTCGCCTTCGCTTGCTTTGTCGGACTTCGCTTTTACCGTCGCGCCAAAACCAATGCCGGAGCCGGTTTCTACACGGTGGGAAATCACTTTATCCAGACCGGCAAACGCACCGCCACAAATAAACAGGATCTTAGAGGTATCAACCTGCAAGAATTCCTGCTGCGGATGTTTACGCCCACCTTGCGGTGGAACAGCAGCTACCGTACCTTCGATCAGTTTCAACAGTGCCTGCTGTACGCCTTCACCGGAAACGTCTCGGGTAATGGACGGGTTGTCTGACTTACGAGAAATCTTGTCGATTTCATCGATGTAGACAATCCCGCGCTGCGCTTTCTGTACGTCGTAATCGCACTTCTGCAACAGCTTCTGAATGATGTTTTCAACGTCTTCGCCCACATAACCGGCTTCGGTCAGCGTGGTTGCGTCGGCCATGGTGAACGGGACGTCCAGCAGGCGCGCCAGCGTTTCAGCCAGCAGCGTTTTACCGGAACCGGTCGGACCGATCAGCAGAATGTTACTTTTGCCCAACTCGACACCATTGCTGGTATCGCCGTTGCGCAGACGTTTGTAATGGTTGTATACCGCGACCGCCAGCACTTTTTTCGCCTGTTCCTGGCCGATAACGTAATCGTCCAGGTGGTTGCGAATTTCATGCGGCGTCGGTAGCGCACTGCGTTCACGATGCGGTGCAACTTCTTTAATCTCTTCGCGAATGATGTCGTTACATAAATCAACACATTCGTCGCAGATATACACGGATGGACCGGCAATCAGCTTGCGCACTTCATGCTGGCTTTTGCCGCAAAAAGAGCAATACAGCAATTTGCCTGAGCCATCTTTGCGTTTATCTGTCATGGGTCAAAACCTCTTCTTTGTTCTTTGTGCCGCACACGACGACGCAAATGCCATTCTCAGGCGCAAGCCGCTTACAGCGTTGTGCCGCCCTGGATAAGTATAGCGGCACAGTTGCGCCTCTGGCATCAATTACGATGGGTCAGAATCGAATCGACCAGACCGTATTCCACCGCTTCAGGGGCGGAAAGGAAGCGATCGCGCTCGGTATCACGTTCAATCTGTTCTAATGATTGACCCGTATGAAGCGCCATAAGTTCATTCATGCGCCCTTTAACTTTCAGAATTTCACGGGCATGAATTTCGATATCGGTCGCCTGGCCCTGGTAGCCGCCCAACGGTTGGTGAATCATCACGCGCGAATTCGGCAGGCAAAAACGTTTACCTTTTGCCCCTGCGGTCAACAAGAAAGCGCCCATCGAGGCCGCCTGGCCCATACAGATGGTGCTGACATCAGGCTTGATAAACTGCATGGTGTCATAGATAGACATCCCGGCAGTGATCACCCCGCCTGGGGAGTTAATGTACAGATAGATATCTTTTTCTGGGTTTTCCGCTTCCAGGAACAGCATCTGCGCCACAATCAGGTTAGCCATGTGGTCTTCAACCTGGCCAGTCAGAAAAATGACGCGTTCCTTAAGTAGACGAGAATAGATATCAAAAGAGCGCTCACCGCGTGAGGTCTGTTCAATGACCATCGGCACCAGCGCCATATGGGGTGCAAAGTTATCTCGTTCGCCGCTGTATGACATTTCCGTCTCCTGGATAAAATTGAAAAAACCTGCTGTACCGATTGTAACCTTATGGACGGATTATCAGCTAGTCCCTGTGTTATGGGTACGGCATCACCATATTTCAAGCATAACAATCTTTTGTTGTTACGCTAACACCGAAAGAGGCTTTTCGCACGGTTCCATGCAAAATTCATGACAAAAAAAAGCCCACCACCTGGCGGTGACGGGCCTTTGTGCGAATTTAGCGCGTTATGCTGCGTAAATTACGCCTGCTGGTTCATCAGCTCGTTGAAAGTGGTTTCTTTTTCAGTCACTTTCGCTTTCGCCAGTACAGCTTCAACAGCCTGTTCTTCCAGAGCAACATTGCGCATGTTGTCCATCAGTTCTTTGTTTTTGCTGTAGAACTCGATAACTTCTTTCGGATCTTCGTACGCAGAAGCCATCTCTTCGATCAGGCCTTTCACGCGCTCTTCGTCAGCTTTCAGCTCGTTGGTGCGGATAACTTCGCCCAGCAGCAGGCCAACAACTACGCGGCGTTTAGCCTGTTCTTCGAACAGTTCGCGCGGCAGTTCCAGAGCTTGTTTTTCGTTGCCACCGAAACGCTGTGCAGCCTGACGACGCAGAACGTCGATTTCGCTGTCAATCAGCGCAGCCGGTACGTCGATGTCGTTAGCTTTTACCAGACCTTCGATCGCCTGAGACTTAACGCGGTTACGGATGGCGCTCTTCAGCTCGCGCTCCATGTTTTTACGCACTTCAGCGCGCAGACCTTCTACGGAACCATCTTCAACGCCGAAACGTTTGATGAATTCTGCAGTCAGTTCCGGCAGTTCACGCTCTTCAACTTTCTTCAGGTTGATAGCGAATTTCGCTGCTTTACCTTTCAGGTTTTCTGCGTGGTATTCTTCCGGGAAGGTCACGTCGATGGTGAACTCTTCGCCAGCTTTGTGGCCTTTGATACCGTCTTCAAAGCCCGGGATCATACGACCCTGGCCCATCGCCAGTACGAAATCAGACGCTTTACCGCCTTCGAACTCTTCGCCGTCTACAGAACCGGTGAAGTCGATGGTTACGCGGTCTTCTGCTTCAACAGCGCCGTCTTTTTCTTTCCAGGTCGCCTGCTGTTTACGCAGAGTATCCAGCATGCCGTCAACGTCAGCGTCGGTCACTTCAACGATCGGTTTTTCAACTTCGATCGCTTCCAGACCCTGCAGTTCAACTTCCGGATAAACTTCAAACTCTACAGAGTAAGTGAAGTCTTCACCCAGCTTGTATTCGCCCGGAACATAAGTCGGTGCGCCAGCCGGATTGATTTTTTCTTTAATGATGGCGTCAATGAAGTTACGGCTCATCAGGTCACCCAGAACGTCCTGGCGTACAGACGCGCCATAACGCTGAGCAACGATATTCATTGGCACTTTGCCTTTGCGGAAGCCGTCAATACGTACTTTTTTCGCAACGTTGACCAGCTCGCTTTTAACAGCGGTCTCGATGCTGTCAGCAGCGATAGTAATCGTTACACGGCGGCCAAGGCCTTGAGTGGTTTCAACTGAAACTTGCATCTTGTTACCTCAAAAAATCACAGTGCTCGGTCAACTCTTACCCCGCAAGCACAGGTTGTTGGCTTCGCGGAACCGGGATGTTCTTATAATCAATCACATTCCCTGTTACCAGAATCATCCCGAAAGCATTCAAATAGGACGCGGCATTATAGCGGCATCACTTTTATGAGTCGAGAACGGTTATTGCGCGCTGTCGCGTATTTTTTCACAATTCCCGGGCAATTTTCGTCTGAATGCTGGGCAAAAAGCGCAAAATCCAGACAAAACAAAACGGCCCGCAGGCCGTTTTTCATAAAATCTTTAGCAACATACTGGAAAAGCGCCGACAGTTGCAAATGCGTTTTTACGCGATGCTTCCTGCTCCACGACAGGGAGGAGAGGCAAAGACGGTGTCCTGCAACCCTTCCCACTCCTTAATAGTGTAAGTATGCAGAGCCAGCGCATGAACGGTAGTAGAGAGTTCCTCCGCTAAAGTACTGTAAATCATTCGATGACGATTCAGAAAACGTTCACCCGTAAAACGATCGCTGACCAGCACAACTTTAAAATGGCTTTCAGAGCCGGCTGGGACATTGTGACGATAGCTTTCATCCACTACTTCGAGGAATACGGGTTGGAACGCCGCCCTTAATTTTTCTTCTATCCGCTCACGTATCATCATGAAATATCTCCTCCGACAACGCTGAGATGTCATCCATCCCTTTAAATACTAGCCGCTTTTACCGTTTCCATTGCAGCTTAACAACAAATATTTAGGTTTCGTCCTGGTTTTTCCGTCAAGCGTATGAAGTTTACTGATTTAAAGATTGAAACACAGGCCTCGCATCAGTGTTTCTTTTGCCAGGGGCGATTATTTCGTCAACATGATGAATTTACATGCCTTACCCACTTCCCCTCGCCGTTGGCAATGTTATGATGGCGGGAATTTTTACCAAACACGCTTAAGAGTCTCTGAGAGCCCGAACATGTTCAAAAAAATCCTCTTCCCGTTAGTTGCTCTGTTTATGCTTGCAGGATGCGCAAAACCGCCAACAACTATTGAAGTTTCCCCGACGATTACACTGCCACAGCAGGATCCAAGCCTGATGGGCGTCACCGTAAGCATTAATGGTGCCGATCAGCGTACCGATCAGGCGCTGGCAAAAGTCACCCGCGATAATCAAATCGTTACCCTGACCGCCTCCCGCGATCTGCGTTTCCTGCTGCAAGAAGTGCTGGAAAAACAGATGACCGCGCGTGGTTACATGGTTGGTCCGAATGGCCCGGTTAATCTGCAAATCATCGTTAGCCAACTGTATGCTGACGTGTCCCAGGGCAACGTGCGCTACAACATCGCTACCAAAGCGGATATCGCCATCATCGCTACCGCGCAGAATGGCAACAAAATGACCAAAAACTATCGTGCCAGCTACAACGTTGAAGGTGCGTTCCAGGCCTCCAACAAAAATATCGCCGATGCGGTTAACAGTGTGCTGACCGATACCATCGCTGATATGTCTCAGGACACCAGCATTCACGAATTTATCAAGCAGAACGCGCGTTAATTTCTGCCCTCTGGCCCGGTGCAAACCGGGCCTGTAGACGCCCATGTCCAGTCAATATTTACGTATTTTTCAACAGCCGCGTTCAGCCATATTGCTGATCCTGGGTTTTGCTTCCGGGCTACCGCTCGCCCTGACATCCGGCACCTTACAGGCCTGGATGACGGTCGAGAATATTGATCTCAAAACCATTGGTTTCTTCTCTCTGGTAGGCCAGGCTTACGTTTTTAAATTCCTCTGGTCACCGCTGATGGACCGCTACACGCCCCCATTTTTTGGGCGGCGGCGCGGTTGGCTGCTCGCCACGCAAATCCTGTTATTAGTCGCCATTGCGGCGATGGGTTTTCTCGAACCTGGCACCCAACTCCGCTGGATGGCGGCACTGGCGGTGGTGATCGCTTTTTGCTCGGCCTCCCAGGATATTGTCTTCGATGCGTGGAAAACCGATGTGCTCCCGGCAGAAGAACGTGGTGCGGGCGCGGCAATCAGCGTGCTGGGTTACCGTTTAGGGATGCTGGTTTCCGGCGGCTTAGCCCTGTGGCTGGCAGATAAATGGCTGGGCTGGCAGGGCATGTACTGGTTGATGGCGGCGCTGTTGATCCCTTGTATTATCGCGACGTTGCTTGCACCAGAACCGACCGACACCATTCCTGTGCCAAAAACGCTGGAACAAGCGGTTGTTGCACCTCTGCGAGATTTCTTTGGTCGCAATAATGCCTGGCTTATTTTGCTTCTTATCGTGCTGTATAAGCTGGGCGACGCATTCGCCATGAGCCTGACAACCACGTTTTTGATTCGCGGCGTCGGGTTTGATGCGGGTGAAGTAGGCGTGGTTAACAAAACGCTTGGCTTACTGGCGACCATTGTGGGCGCATTGTACGGTGGGATTTTGATGCAGCGCCTGTCGCTGTTCCGGGCGCTGCTGATTTTCGGCATTTTACAAGGTGCGTCTAACGCTGGTTACTGGCTGCTGTCGATTACTGATAAGCATCTCTACAGCATGGGCGCAGCCGTCTTTTTCGAAAACCTCTGTGGCGGGATGGGCACATCAGCCTTTGTCGCGCTGTTAATGACGCTGTGTAATAAGTCATTTTCCGCAACTCAATTTGCCCTGCTCTCAGCGCTTTCCGCTGTAGGGCGAGTTTATGTCGGCCCCGTGGCG
>OGQQ01002805.1_pt1 | contig 10740 bp, 10 predicted proteins | sample 1553281 | NCBI WGS metagenome assembly OGQQ01 (sample SAMEA2579937, study PRJEB22360) | human gut metagenome | biome: human gut; feature: human-associated habitat; material: faeces | place: Denmark | collected 2008/2010 | reverse complement strand
GACGACAGGGATGAATTACCGGCCGAAGAAAATGAAGAGGAAGAACACGTACAGTTCGACATCCGGCAGGCTATTATCAGCAGTGAAATTTTAAAACGGCCTCAATATTAAAACCGGATACCGATACCTGTAGAGAAGGTGAATAAATAAGGTTTGAAATCGATGTCGTCATTCCGACTTAAAGATTGCAGAAAATATTTGAAGCCCGGCTCGATCATAATTCTGATGTTAGACGTGACCGGATATTCCATCCCCAATCCGATATCCGTACTTATATTGAAATTACGGATATCTTCTGTACTTCCGATATATTCTTTGTCTCTTCCATTCCTTAAGAATACCTTGTTATTTACGATAAAATTGCCGCTTACTCCTCCCGATACGGCAAACAATACTTTATTATTATTCAGTAAATACCGCACATGAAGAGGAATTTCGAGCGTACCGAAAGTTTGTTCGATGGTTTCACTGCTGCTACTGTTCAAACTACTGAGCAAAATAGCTTCCGGACTACGGTAGGCGACACCTTGGGTATGGGTTTTAATATTTCCCAACGGAGTGGCGATCATCCGGTCACTATGTTGGAGCGAAGGGAGCATCATCGCCCGGACTCCCGAGCCTGCTCCGGAAGTTTTCTGTCCCATACGGGAATAGAATAATCCTGTTTGTACGGAAAATCTTTTATTGGCAGAGACAGATAATTTTAATCCACCTCCGACATTCATCAAGCCGTCCATCTGGTTACTGGAATAACTCACTCCCCTGGAATTTTTTAACGAAGAGGAATAACTACCGGATGAATAGGCCGGAACAAAGTGGCCGCTGACCATCACTTTGATTTTTCTTTTTTCATCCGTTGTCAAGGAAGTGGGCGTATTCAGTAATTTCTGATATTCTTTTTGATTTTGATAGGCTTCTTTACTGGTTAAAGGAATAAAATTGCGTTGAAGCTTCCGGGTAGAAATTGCATAGTCCGGTGCTGTCTGCTCGATAAATCCGGCTTCACCGGCTCGATGCATTTGAATCGGTTCTAATTCAGTCCTCTTGTTTTGTGCTATCAAAACCGGTACTTCCGTCACCGTCTCCTTCGTTACATATTGAACGGTCTTTTCTTCTTGTATAGAATCGGAGAAGGTATCCGGCAAATTCGTGGAATCTTTTGTTTTTAATATTTCTGTACCGGTAATACCGGCAACTTCTATTTCGGGTGATTCGACGGAATAGAACAACCAAATTCCGATAAAAGCGGCGACCACTGCTGCTGCAGCTGCAGTGCGCCACCACCACAACGCCACTTTGTGTTTGTTTTTGTTCAGCTGTCGTTCTATATTTCCCCAGATATAGGGAGGAGGCTCACAACTTTTATCCTGAAGGGCCTTTTTAAAAAGATGATCTAAATTATTGTTCATGGTCTAAATATTCCTTCACTTTTCTTTTTAATATTTCCCTGGCTCTGGCCAGATTGGATTTCGACGTACCCTCGTTAATACCGAGTAAGGCTGCGATATCCTTATGGGACATTTCTTCGATCACATAGAGGTTGAAAACCATTTTGTACCGTTCCGGAAGTTGATTTACAAAATCAGCCAACACTTCTTCCGGAATGCTGACCTCTTCGTCTATGTCCTCGTTATCTTCGATTTCAGGTAACTCCTCTACAATTTGCAATGGGGGATTTTTCCTGAATTTCTCCATTGCCGTATTGATCATGATCCGTTTCATCCATCCCTCAAATGAACCTTTTCCGGTATATTGCCCGATAGAAGTGAAAATTTTGATAAATCCATCCTGCAACGTATCTTCGGCATCTGCCCGGTCTTTGGAAAAACGGAGACATAATGCAAACATTTTTGCAGAAAATATCTGATAGATTTTCTCTGCTGCCTGTCTGTCACCCTCTTTGCATTTATCTATTATTCGGTCCAAATTACACATCAATATCTGTTATAGAGATGTAAGAAATTTAAAAAGGTTGCGTCCCTGATAAAAAGAAAATCAGAAAAAATGAAATGATTTACCAATGTTCATAATGGAATTGTGAACATTGGTAAATATGAGTAGAATAGAAGCCGGATCATAGTACCGGTTTGGTCTTTTCAGCCAGCCATTGAGCTTCCTCGGGAGTCAGATAAGGTGCAGTTTTTTCATAGACTGTTTTGTGATAGTCGTTCAGCCATTTTTTTTCATCTTCACTTAACAAATCAAGTAATAGAGCTGAAGTATCGAAGTAGCAGAGTGTTAATGTCTCAAATCCATACCATTCCCCGAATTCATTTTTACTGACCGGGATACATAAAATCATATTTTCATGCCGAATACCGTGCGAACCTTCCCGATACAGACCAGGTTCGTCGGAGGTTACCATACCGGGAACCACATCCTGGTTTTTCAATTCCTGGCGGATAGCCTGAGGACCTTCATGTACATTTAAGAAAAAGCCGATCCCATGCCCCGTACCATGTCCATAGTTCCGGCAAGTTTGCCAAAGAGGCTGACGAGCGATAGCGTCTATATTACAACCTTTGGTACCTTTCGGAAAAATGCATCTGCTCAGTGCAATCATTCCTTTTAATACGGTGGTGTAATCTTCTTTTTCCAAGCGAGTTAGTTCTCCAAGTGGAACTGTCCGTGTAATATCGGTCGTACCATGTGTATATTGGCCCCCGGAATCGATCAGATAAAATCCACGTGGCTGCAGTTCTGCATCTTCTCCCGGAATAGCCGAATAGTGAGGCAGTGCTGCATTGGCACCATAAGCTGAAATGTTGGCAAAACTATCTTCTGCATATCCGTCATTTTGGGCTCTGAAAGCCGAAAGTTGTTCGGAAACAGAGATTTCCGTCAAATGGTTGCCGATATTACGTTCCACCCAATAAAAGAATTTCGTCAGGGCTACACTGTCTTTTATACAAGCTTTTCTGAACCCTTCAACTTCTATCGGATTTTTGATGGCTTTTGCCAAAACAATAGGTGACTCTTGTTCTTTTACCTGAAATTCTGTAAAGAGTTTATGATAGACAGCATAATTTAAGGTGGCCGAATCCACGGTAAACACCGAATTTTTGTCTAGTTCTTCCAGGAATAAAAACAAATGATGATAATCCCGGATTTCTATACCTTCCTGACTTAATTGACTTGCGATTTCGCGAGAGACTTTGGTATTTTTTATAAACAACCAGGCTTTGGCTTTACCGACAACTGCATAACTGATGGCAACAGGATTGTAAATGATATCGTTGCATCTTACATTATATAACCAGGCGATTTCATCCAGGCAACTGAAAAGCATATAATCTGCATGTGCAGCTTGTAACTTTTCCCGGATCATGGTTATCTTTTCATTAGCCGATTTTCCGGCAGTAGCGGCAGGTACTAAAAAGAGTTGGGCATCGGGTAAGGACGATCCAGCCATATCTCTCCTAATAGATCTGTTTTTTCTACAACAGTAATCTGTTTGGGGGTTAGGGTCTCTTGCAGATTTTTCATGTCACAGACAGAAATACAGAAACTATCCAAACCGACCCGACTTCCTTCCGGTAAGTTGGTTGCCAGCCATTCCGGATAATCGACCGCTTCCGGCACTCTCAATTTATGCATCTGTATTCCCGAATCCTTCAGTTGTTTTTCCGCCTGTATAAAATAACGGGTATCTGTCCAAAGTCCGGCTTCATTTTTCAAGACGACAACCGTACCGAAAGATCCTGTGAAACCGGAAATCCATTGTCTTTGTTTCCAGGCTGCCGGTAAATATTCACTATTGTGCGGATCGGTTCCGGATATAATATATGCATCCAGTGATTCGCGTTCCATAATGGCTCTTAAAGCTGAAAGTTTTTCCTTGATCGTCATAATCCAGATTTTAAATTTCACCAAATATAATAAGAAAAATTAAAATTCTAGCAGCGGTTGTCATCGAGTAGTGCTATTTTCTAATAAAAGAATAGAAATGTCATACATTACAATTGTAATACATGGGGATTTTACAGGAATTAAAGGTTCTTGTATTACAAATGTAATCAAATTCCAAAACAACAGAAGTGAATTACAATCTTAACTCAGGGGATTTGGAATATTTTACATTTTTTATATTTTAAGATATATAGTAATGATTATCAGTATTATATATCCTATTTTGAATAAATTACTTTAATTACCTGGGGCAAACTTCAGTTGTTAAAGCGATAAATAAGGCAATTTGAAGGTATTTATATTTATGTATTTGTTTAATATCCAGTTATTTATGTTGTATCATTTCATATTTCACTTCATATAAAAAACAGAAATATAACCTTAGGAATATATATTCAAATTGTTAATTTACAGAAACTTAGTATCGAATAACCTTTTAACTGCTCACTAAATTACTGATTTTAAGGATTTAACCATACCGATAAATCATGGATTGATTGTATTATTACATTTGTAATGTATATCATATTACAAATGTAATTTTGATAGTTGCAGAATATATATTACATTTGTAATGCAATATTTTACAAGATGCAAGAGAGATTTAAGCAGCTTTTGGAAGAAAAAAATCTGACAGCAACTCGTTTTGCTGCAATGATCAAGGTCAATGCTTCGGCGATGTCACATATTCTGAACGGGCGAAGTAAACCCGGATTCGATGTATTGGACAAAATTGCACAAGCTTTTCCGGACGTAAACTTAAATTGGTTGATTTCCGGTAAAGGCTCTCTATACAATAACCGTATTTCCACTCCGGCTAAAGAGGTTGAAAAAATACCTGTTCAGAAAAATTTATTTGAAGAAGAAGAAAAACGCTTTCCTATCGAAGAAAAAAATACAAAAGCAGAAGAGATTTTACGACCGGCCGTTTCCGTCGCTTCGATACCTACAGCCAAAGGAAAGAAGGTCAAACGGATTATCTTATTTTTTGAAGACGGCAGCTTCGAAGATTATGAGAAATGAGGTTATCTTCATATAGCATTCAGACAGCCTCATTTCTGATTTGAAGTATTTATATCAGTCCGATAATTTCTTTGACAGACTTACAACCATTTTCATCCAGATAATCGTTTATACCTTCGATTATTTTTACGGTGATCGCCGGATCGATAAAATTAGCGGTTCCGATTTGAACAGCAGAAGCGCCTGCCAATAAAAATTCGATAGCATCGGTCGCACACATGATTCCTCCAAGGCCGACAACCGGAATCTTTACTGCTTTAGCGACTTGCCAAACCATACGTAGAGCGATCGGTTTTACACAAGCTCCGCTCAATCCCCCGGTAATCGTACTTAAAACGGGTTTGCGTTTTTTGGCGTCGATAGCCATTCCCAGCAGAGTATTGATCAGAGAAACCGAATCGGCTCCTTCACTTTCTACAGCCAAAGCTATTTCCTGTATATTAGTCACATTGGGGGATAATTTTACCATCAAATGCTTTTTGTATACCCGTCTGACTGCTTTTACGACTTCGGCAGCAGAAGCACAACTGGTACCGAAAGCCATTCCACCTTCCTTTACATTGGGACAGGAAATATTCAATTCGATGGCAGGGATGTGATCCAAGGCGTTGATTTTTTCTGCAGTCTCCGCATAATCAGTGATGGTAGACCCGGAAACATTTACCAGAATATTCGTTTCGATATCCTTTATTTCCGGATAAATACGTTCGATGAAATAATCGACCCCTTTATTTTGCAAGCCGACTGCATTCAACATACCGGACGGGGTTTCAGCCATACGGGGATAGGAATTCCCTTCGCGGTGTTTTAGGGTAGTACCTTTTACTATAAATCCACCCAACTTATCGAGTTGAATGAAATCTTGGAATTCTAAACCATAACCAAATGTTCCTGATGCTGTCAATACAGGATTTTTTAGCTCTAAGCCATTGAGGTTTATATTTAAATCTGCCATTTTAAATCATTTATATTAAATACCGGACCGTCTGTACATACACATTTATGACCTTCTTTGGTGTCGTTTACACAGCAAAGGCAAGCTCCGATTCCACAAGCCATCGTATTCTCCAGAGAAACTTCACAATCGATATGTTTAGAATAAGCATACCTGGCAACTGCTTTCATCATCGGTTCGGGGCCACAACAAAAGATATGGTCGAATTGTTCAGTTAGAATGGTATGCTGAGTGGGATATCCCTTTTCTCCATAAGAACCGTCTTCGGTTGTATAGTATACCGTTGCATACTTTTCATACTCTTCTTTTAAGATAATATCTTTCACTGTCCGGGTTCCGATCAGAACCACCGGGTGTAGCCCTTTATCGGAGAGTTCTTTGGATAAATGCAAAAGGGGAGCGATACCGACACCGCCACCAACCAGTAAACATCGTCCTTGTTCGGGTTGAGAGAAGCAATTTCCCAATGGAAGTATAATATTCAACTGTTCACCGGGCTTAAGCGTGGACAATTTTTCGGTCCCTTTACCTGCAATTTTTACTAAAAGATAAAGCAGGCCTTGTTTCTTATCCACATCATGCACGGATATCGGCCGGCGTAAAAAAGTAGAAGGGGAATGGTCTACTCTGACATTGACGAATTGTCCTGCCTGGATCTCCGGTAACTCTATGGAATGCAATACCAATAAAAAATTGTCTGCATTGAGCCGGCGGTTTTCTTTAACAGTAAAATCTAGTATTTTCTTCATGCTGTTTAATGAGATCTGGTGATCACTGATTTATTATTTATTGCAATTTTTCTTTCAGATAGTGCCCTGTATAGGATTCCGGACATTTTACCACTTGTTCCGGTGTACCGGTACAAACGATACGTCCACCTTCTTTTCCTCCCTCAGGTCCGAGGTCGATAACATAGTCGGCACATTTGATAACATCCATATTGTGTTCGATGATCAATACGGAATGTCCCCGTTCGATCAAAGCATTCAACGAACTCATCAATTTATGAATGTCGTGGAAATGCAGACCTGTCGTCGGTTCATCGAAAACAAAAAGGGTAGGATCGGCATTTTCCCGGCTTAAATGATAAGCCAGTTTGACCCGTTGGCTTTCACCACCGCTGAGAGTACTGGAAGACTGGCCCAGCTTCACATAACCTAATCCAACGTCTACCAATTTTTGTAACTTATCTACAATACTACGTTCGCTATGACCATTCCCCGCAGAAAAAAATTCCAGGGCCTGATTTACGGTCATTTCCAGAATATCATAAATATTTTTACCCTTATAACTGATCTCCAGTACCTCGTCTTTAAAGCGTCTGCCTTTGCAGTGTTCACACTCCAGAAATACATCCGCCATAAATTGCATTTCCACTTTAATAATTCCTTCTCCCTGACATTCTTCACAACGCCCACCGGGTACGTTGAAAGAAAAATGTGCCGGTTTAAAGCCTTGTACCTTAGCAGCTTGTGTATCTGAGAAAATTTTACGGATATCGTCCCAAGCCTTTAAATAGGTAACCGGATTGGAGCGTGTAGATTTTCCTATCGGATTTTGGTCGATAAATTCGACTCCGGTAATGGCTTTCAAATCTCCGGTGAGTTTATCGAAACTACCTGTGCGATCGGAATAATCTCCATATAATTTCTTTAAGGCAGGTACCAGAATCGTTTTTATCAAAGTACTTTTACCTGAACCGCTGACTCCGGTAATCGCAGTCATGATTTTCAAAGGAATATCGACAGTGATATTTTTCAGGTTATTCTCGGTTGCTCCGCTGATTGTTATTTTTTGTTTCCAGGGACGTCTCCGGGCAGGAACTTCGATTTTACGCTTCCCGAAAATATAATCGGCGGTTAACGTACCGGCAGTTTTCAGTGCTTTCATATCGCCCTGAAATACAACTTCACCCCCCAGGCGTCCAGCCTGAGGGCCGATGTCGATCACCTGATCGGCTGCTTTAATGATGTCTTCGTCATGCTCGACGACGATGACGGTATTTCCCAAATCCCTTAGTTTTTTCAATACTTTGATCAATTGTCCGGTATCCCGGGAATGTAATCCGATACTAGGTTCATCCAGGATATAGAGCGAGCCGACCAAAGCCGAACCCAGGGAAGTAGCTAAATTGATCCGCTGGGATTCTCCACCTGAAAGTGAAGAAGAAAGCCGGTTCAGAGTGAGATAACCCAAACCTACTTCAAGTAAAAATTCAAGTCGGTTCTTAATATCGGGAAGGATCCTTTCTGCCACTTTGTTTTGAGCCGGAGTCAAAGAAAGGGTATCGAAGAATACTTTCAGATCGGATACCGGCATTTCAACCAGTTCGGGCACCGATTTACCGCCGATCTTCACGTATGAAGCTTCGGGTTTTAAGCGAGTACCATGGCATTCTGGGCACTTGGTCTTTCCTGTATACCTGGCAATCATCACCCGGTTTTGAATTTTGTATTTTTTGGATTCCAAATAATTGAAGAAATCGTAAATTCCTCCAAAGTACGGACATCCGTTCCATAGGATATTCTTTTCCGCTTCTGTCAATTCATAATAGGGAGTATGAATCGGGAAATTAACTTTGTGTGCATGTTTCACCAATTCGTTTTTCCATTCGCTCATTTTTTCCCCTCTCCAACACAGCACAGCTTCTTCGTAGATACTGAGCGATTTATTCGGAACGACCAAGTCTTCGTCTATACCCAGAATTTTCCCATATCCTTCACATTTCGGACAGGCTCCCAAGGGAGAGTTGAAACTAAAGGTATTGACTGTAGGCACGACAAAGCTCATACCGTCTGCTTCGAAACGATTGGAAAAGGAGCGAATTTCCCCGTCGATCTCTATAAAACATTCTCCTTTTCCTTCATACAGGGCCGTTTCTACCGATTCGGAAACCCGGGAAACGGTATCTTTTTCCTGGGTGATGTTGATCCGGTCGATGACGAGATATAGATCGGATGGGTTCGAAAGAACTTTATTTTCAGCGAGGATATCGTCGATCCGGTGATATGCTTTTCCTGATTTTATACGGGAAAATCCCTGGCTCAACAACAATTTTAAAGTTTCCACATCCTGCAAATGTTCAGGACGTGCCAGGATAATAACAGTTTTGCCGAGGTGGTCTTCCAGAATATACCGGGTAATGTCGTCAGTATGATCTCTTTTTACTTCCCGTCCCGATATCGGGGATATGGTTTGTCCTGCCCGGGCATATAATAATTTGATATAATCGTATATTTCTGTAGAAGTACCTACCGTCGAGCGTGGATTAGAAGTATTTACCTTCTGTTCGATTGCAACGGCAGGGGGAATTCCTTTGATATAAACACATTCCGGTTTATTCAGACGTCCCAGAAACTGCCGGGCATACGACGACAGACTCTCGACATACCGGCGCTGACCTTCGGCATATAGCGTGTCGAAAGCCAAAGAAGATTTGCCGCTACCTGATACTCCCGTGATGACAATCAGTTTATTGAGTTCGATTTTCAGATCGATATTTTTCAGATTGTGCACCCGTACACCCTTCAAATCAATATATGGTTTATTCATATTATCTTTCACATTTAGCATACAAAGATAATGAAAATGTTGCGAAAAATAAAAGCACCCGGCGAAGGGTGCTTTTAAGCGTTTGGAATATGTTTGGAAATACGTTTATAGTCCGTTTATGACTTTGGTTAATTATTCAGAAACTACTTCGAACTGAACATCGACTTTCACTTCACGATGAAGTTTGATGACAGCGGGATAAGTTCCTACTTCTTTAATTTCTTTCAGCATGATTTTCTTCCGGTCGATATCGAATCCCTGAGCCAATAAAGCTTCTGAAATCATGATATTGTTTACGGAACCGAAAATCTTACCGGTACTGCTGGTTTTAGCACCTACAGTCAGTTTCAATTCAGCCAGTTTTGCAGCCAATTCTTCAGCTTCTGCTTTCAATTTAGCTTCCTTATGTGCCCGTTGTTTGGTATTTTCTGCAACGATTTTCTTTGCAGCTTCGGTAGCTAAAATGGCATATCCCTGAGGAATCAGGTAGTTACGGCCATATCCGGGTTTTACGTTGATCACATCGTCTTTATGTCCCAGATTTGCGATATCTGTCAATAATATAATCTGCATTTCGTGTCCTCCTTTTAATTATTTCATCAAATCGGTTACGTAGGGCAACAAAGCAAGGTGTCTTGCTCTTTTTACAGCAGTTGCAACTTTTCTCTGGAATTTCACAGAAGTACCGGTAATTCTTCTGGGAAGGATTTTACCTTGTTCGTTCAAAAATTTCTTTAAAAATTCAGGATCTTTGTAATCGATGAATTTGATTCTTGCTTTTCTGAAACGGCAGTATTTTTTCTTTTTAACATCCACCGTTGGGGGGGTCAGATATCTGATTTCACTTTCGTTCTGTGCCATAGCTTATTTCTCCTCTTGTTTAGCTGCGTATTTACTTCTTCTTTTTAAAGTATACTCATAAGCATACTTGTCTAATCTAAACGTTAAAAAACGAATAACTCTCTCGTCACGTCTGTAAGCGGTTTCCAGTTTGTCAACCAGTGCACCTTCTGCTTCAAACTGTAACAAATGATAGAATCCGGTCGTCTTTTTCTGGATCGGATAAGCCAGCTTGCGAAGTCCCCAAGCTTCCTCATGTTCAATCGTACCACCATTATCGGTGATGGTATTCTTGAATTTTTCTACCGCTTCCTTTATCTGTTGTTCAGATAAAACGGGAGTTGTAATGAAAACGGTCTCGTAATGATTCAACATAATGATTTGATTATTAGTATAAAAATAATTTATCGGCCGCAAAGGTAGTATTTTCAACTGAAACTGCCAAACAAACAGGGGGCTTT
>OGQQ01002795.1_pt1 | contig 10779 bp, 9 predicted proteins | sample 1553281 | NCBI WGS metagenome assembly OGQQ01 (sample SAMEA2579937, study PRJEB22360) | human gut metagenome | biome: human gut; feature: human-associated habitat; material: faeces | place: Denmark | collected 2008/2010 | reverse complement strand
ACCTTTTCCAGCTCCAGCGTCTGCAGCGCCTGCTTGGCCGCAGTCACATCTTCGGGCGCGGTCGCCGACAGGTAGGCGTTGATGTGCGTGGTCACGTCGCGGGCGGCCTCGGCGCCGCGGCGCTTCTCGGCGACGGCCATGTCAATCTGGCTCTTGCGCACGCGCACCAGCGCGAATTCCGCGATGACGAAGAACGCGTTCATCAGCAAGAAGAACACCACGAGCAACAGGCATATAGCGGTTTGCATACCGATCAATCATCCTTTCAGGGCAAAAACTCTGTTCCGCATTATAGAGGTGCGGGAGATAACATGAGCGAATCCATAGATGATTTTCCCAAACAGTCGCCGAACTGATACCGCAGAAGATGCCGGCGACGCTCATACTAGGAAAAACAAGCGAGAGCGGGGCGAGAAGCGAGTGAGGTGTTGTGTATGAAGCTAACGCGCAAACAATGGATGATGCTGGTAGTGCTCGTGCTGGGCGCCTTTGTGACGGTGCTGAACCAGACGCTGGTGACGCCGGCACTGCCGTCCATCATGACCGAGATGAATGTCGATCAGTCCACGGCCCAGTGGCTGACCACCGGGTTCACGCTGGTGAACGCCATCATGATCCCCATCACGGCGTTTCTGCAGGATCGGTTCTCCACGCGGAAGCTGTTCGTGTTCTCGATGAGCTTGTTTGCCGTGGGCACGCTGTTGGCGGCCGTGGGCCTCAACTTCCCGGTGCTTCTGGGAGGCCGTCTCGTGCAGGCCGCCGGCGCCGGCATCCTCATGCCGGTGACCATGACCGTGCTCATGCTGGTTTTCCCGGTTGATCGCCGCGGCTCGGCCATGGGCATCTTCGGCTTGGTTATCGCCTTCGCGCCGGCCATCGGCCCCACGGTGGCGGGCTTCGTCATCGACCAGGCCGACTGGCACATTCTGTTCTACCTCATCTTCGCCCTGTCCATCGTTATTATCGTTCCGTCGCTGTTCCTTGTGGACAACAAGGCGCCGGCGAACAAGGGCGACTCGGTGCTCGATCCGCTGTCGCTGGCCCTTTCCACCTTGGGCTTCGGGCTTATGCTCTACGGTTTCTCGGCCCTGGGCTCGGCCGGCTTCACGTTGGTGCCGCTGCTCACCACCGCGCTTGGCATCGTCGGCGTTGTGTGGTTCTTCATCCGCCAGACGCGTCTGCCGCGTCCGATGCTGCGCGTCGACGTGCTGAAGAACCGCCGCTTCCTCGTGGGCACCATCATCGGCATGCTCGTGCAGGGTGCGCTTCTGGCCGCCGGCATCCTCATGCCCATTTACGTGCAGTCGCTCCATGGGCTGTCGGCCACGGTGTCGGGCCTCGTGCTCATGCCCGGCGCTATCCTTATGGGCATCATGAATCCGCTCGCCGGCAAGTGGTTCGACCGCCACGGCCCACGCCGCATGGCCATCGTGGGCATGAGTTTGCTGACGCTCACCACCTTCGCCTTCGCCATTCTGAACCTCACGTCCAGCATCATTTACATCACCATTGTGTACACGGTGCGCATGTTCTCGATGTCGCTGGTGAACATGCCAATCACCACCTGGGGCATGAACGCCCTGGACAACAAGGTCATGAACCACGGCACCTCCGTGAACAACACGCTGCGCCAGGTGGCGGGCTCGCTCGGCACCGCTATCATCATCGCGGTGTCCACCCAGGTGCAGAACATCGCCTCGCCGGGCCTCGGCGCCACCGAGGGCACCATGCTGGGCATCAACGCCGCCTTCCTCGTGTGCACGGTGCTCTGCCTCGTCGGCCTGGTCATGACTATCGCCCTTGTGAAGGACAAGCCCGGCGAGGAGGCCGCGGTGGACGAGGAGGGCACCCGCAAGTCGCTGCTCACGTCCATCATGAAGACCGACGTGTACTCGCTGAGCCGGGAGGCTACGGTGGAAGAGGCCATGCGCCTGTTCGTGGAGAAGAACATCTCGGCGGCGCCCATCGTGGACGAGTCGGGCGAGCCGGTGGGCTTCATCTCCGACGGCGACATCCTGAAGCGGCTGAGCCCGCGCAGCAACTCGTTCACCGATCCCATCGTGCTGATCAACAGCACCGTGAACGACGACGAGGGCTACGACGAGAAGCTGGCGAAGGTCATGCAGATGCGCGCCAGCGAAATTGGCGCCGCCAGCCCCATCTGCGTGAGCGTGCACGCGAACCTGACCGATGTGTGCCGTGTTCTGTCCGAGAACCACCTGAAGAAGGTGCCGGTGCTGGAAGCGGGCCACATCGTGGGCATCATCAACCGCAGCGACATCACCCAGTACTCCATGGCCGCTTACCTGGCCGACCATCCGGAGCGCGCCGTCTACTGCGGCGAGGGCCCCTCCGGCCAGCACGAGTGCGTGGAAGAGGCCTACGAGGAGTGTTAAATTCAAGCAGCCCCGGCGAGCGAGGGCAACGGGGCTGCTTGCGTGTGGGAAGCCGCAGGGTCGGCTTCCGTGCGTATGGGAAGATGCCAGGTGCGCGGGGTGCGATTGCGCGCTTGCTTGCGACGGTGCGGGCAAGCGACGGTGCGCTGGGAGGGGGCATCCGGTATCTTTACCCCGATAGTAACTGTTTTGCGCGGTGGCGAGGGCTGCGGGCGGTCAAGCGTCTCCGATCTGCTATCCTATCGAAAACACCAGAGGCGCTGGCAACCCTTACGCCGCGGCGCCACCCTAGGGGCCGCCCGTGCCGGCAGCCCCGTTCGGAAAGGAAGGCCCATGTTCGGAGACAACCTAGAGCGCATCGTCGCGGCCATCGAGAAGAACTACGAGGCGGACGAGATCTTCTTCACCAAGCCCGGCCGCCGCTTCCCCAGCCGCACGGCTATCAAGGGGCTCATCACCGAGTTGCGCCGCGTGCTGTTCCCCGGCTATTTCGGGCCGGAGATGCTGTCGCCTTCCACGAGCCCCAGCTACTTCATCGGTCAGACGCTTATCGACATTGAATCGGTGCTGCGCCAGCAGCTCATTTTGGCGCTCACCTACACCTCCGATGATCGTGACGACCTCGTCGGTAGCGGCAATCACTTGTGCGGCGGTTGCACGAGTGACTCCATTTGCGAGCAGACGGCTGATATCTGCACGAAGTTTTTCGACGCCCTGCCCGAAATCCAGCGCACGCTGCTCACCGACGTGCAGGCGCTCTATGACGGCGACCCGGCGGCCGGCTCGAAGGAGGAGGTCATCTTCACCTACCCGGGTCTGTACGCCATCTACGTGTACCGCATTGCGCACGTGCTCTACGATTTGGGCGTGCCCATTATCCCGCGCGTGATGACCGAGATCGCCCATTCCTCCACCGGCATCGACATCGGCGCCGGCGCGCATATCGGCGAGTACTTCTTCATCGATCACGGCACCGGCGTTGTCATCGGTGAGACCACTACCATCGGCGACCATGTGAAACTGTATCAGGGCGTTACGCTGGGCGCTCTTTCCACCCGCGGTGGCCAGCGCCTGGCCGGCGTGAAGCGCCACCCCACCATCGAGGACAACGTCACCATCTACTCCAACGCCAGTGTGCTCGGCGGCGAGACGGTCATCGGCGAGGGCTCGGTTATCGCGGGTTCCACGTTCGTGACCTTCTCGGTGCCGCCCCATTCCCGCGTCTCCGTGAAGGAGCAGGAAATTCGCGTTCGCCAGCCCGGCGAGCGGGATTAAGCGACAGCAAGCAGCGTCGGAGGATACCAAACTGGCGATCTTGGCAGAGCGCTTGTGGAAACGGCGGGCGTCGCCCAGAAGCCTCTTCGCTAGTCTCGCCTTTACTGCTCGCCGCCGTTGGGTTCTACGAGGTATTCGAAGCCTTCCTGGGTGTATTCGCCGGCGATGCGCACGCGGGGAAGGGCCTCTACAGGGTCGCCCACCTCAACGCGGCGGTTCTCGATGGTGAAGGCGCACAGTACCCCAGCTTCTTCCATGTTAGCACAGCCTCGCCGACCCCCATGTTTTCACGTCTCAGGCCCAGCGAAGCAAATAAAAAGCGGGAGCTGCGGAGGGAAGGTTTGTCGGGGACTCTCGACTTACTATGGATAGAAGGTCGAGAGTTATGATATACTGCTAGCAATTCTGAAAGGGGTTGCTATGCCGAACATGCAGATGAACTTCCGTATCGATGCCGAATTGAAGCGGCGCGGGGACGAGCGCTTTGCTCGGTTCGGCTGCACTCCGTCGGAGGCCCTGCGGCGCTTTTACGAGGTGGCCGCCCGCTACGACGACGAGTCCGAAGCGGCCTTGCAGGCGGTCATCGGCCCCGAGACGGAGGAAGCCGACGCCATGAGCGAGGGCGAGAAACGCGCCCGAGCGATCGATGATTTCCTGGCATCGCTTCAGGCGCAACGCGAGGCCCTAGGTATTCCACCAGCTGCCTCGCCTCAGGAGTTCTCGGATGAATATTGGGACAATCTTTTCTACGAGGCGAAGACCGAAAGACTGGCTGAAAGGGGACTCTGGTGACGGTTGCGGAGAATGCTATTGTTGTAGACAAAAACATTTGGCTCGATTTCTATCTTCACGAGCGGCCCCTTCATGAAGAAGCTGCTCGCTTTATTCGCGTTGCGGAGAAACACAACGCCAATTTGGGAACGCCAGCGGATGCTGTCAATGAAGTTTTTTACACCATTGGGAAATTTTTGAAGCAGCAAGTACGTGAGAACGGGGGCACTGTCGACGAGTGCACGGCCCGTGCTATAAACAACTTCGCGTGGGGGTGCGTCGACCACATGACCGATCTTGCGATATCGGTTCCCATGGACGATCGTGCGGCGTGGCTAGCTCGCCACTATCGCGATATCGCCTCGGATTACGAAGACGCCTCGGTGCTTGCTTGCTGCGAGCTGAGCAAGGCAAACTATCTGGTGACCCATGACAAGCGCCTGGCTGCCCAAGCCAACATAGCCACCAAAACCGCTACCGAAATGGCCGACCTCATAACCCGCGCCCACGGGGATTAGCCTCCCTGACCAATGCGATGGCCCGGGTGCGATCCTGTGACAAGCTGCCTTGTTTGCGAAGATTGCGAGACATTTTCCGTGGTCTGACAGTTGCCTGTTTGTCAGCGATGCCCTAGCATCGACACAGAGCATGATTAGAGAACGCGCCCGACGGCGATGGTGCGGCGATGGCGATAAGGTGTCGCCCGGTCGAAAAGCAGAAAGGACTCCCATGGAAAACTTCGAATTCGTTTCCCCCACGCATTTCGTCTTCGGACGCGGAGCTGAAGAGCAGGTGGGCGAGAAGCTGGCGGCGGCCGGGGCCAAGCGGGTGCTTGTGCACTTCGGCGGCGGCAGCGCCTTGGCCTCCGGACTTATCGACCGCGTGGGCGCCTCGCTGGATGCTGCGGGCATCGAGCACCTGGAGCTGGGCGGCGTGCGCCCGAACCCCGAGATCACCCTGGTGCGCGAAGGCGTCAAACTCTGCAAGGAGGCAGGCGTCGACTGGATTCTCGCTGTGGGCGGCGGCTCGGTTATCGACTCCGCAAAGGCCATCGCCAACGGCGCTTGCGTGGAAGGCGACGTGTGGGAGCTCTTCGAAACCAAGGCCACCGATCACGATGTGCTGCCTATCGCCGTGGTGCTCACCATCCCCGCCGCCGGCAGCGAGGCCTCGAAGAACACGGTCATCTCCAACGACGAGCTGGGCCGCAAGACCGGGTACGCCAACAACGCTCACCGCCCGAAGTTCGCCTTCATGAACCCCGAGCTCACCTTCACCCTGCCGCCCTTCCAGACAGCCGCTGGCCTTACCGACATGTTCTGCCACCTGCTGGAGCGCTTCTTCGACGACGTGGGCGCGGTGCCTGTGACCGACAATCTGAACCTGTCGCTCATGAACACCATCCGCGCCGAGGCGCCGCGCGTGCTGGCCGACCCCGACAACTACGACGCCCGCGCCAACATCATGTGGGCCGGCATGCTCTGCCATCAGGGGCTCGCCGGAGTGGCCCGCCATGAGGACTGGGCCACCCACGGTTTGGAGCACGAGCTGTCGGCGCTGAATCCGGCCATCACTCATGGCGCCGGCCTCGCCGTCATGTTCCCCGCCTGGATGGAATACGTCTACACCGAGAACCCGGCGCGCTTCGCCTTCTACGGCCAGGCGGTGTTCGGCCTGACCCCCACCGGCGACGTGGAAGCGGACGCGCTTTCGGCCATCGACGAGACGCGCGCCTTCTTCGCGAGCCTGGGGATGCCCACCACCCTCGCCGAGCTGGATGTGGAAGAAGCCGACATCCCGAAGATGCTGCCGACGCTGGCCCAGAACAAGGGCGTCCCCTTCGGCAGCTTCAAGAAGCTGACCCTGGAAGACGCCGAGGCCATCTACAAGCTGGCGCTGTAGGGGGCGGGGTTCGGAAGCCTAATTCTCGAGTAGCAGTTCTCCGTTGTCGAGCTTCTCCTGCAAGTAGTCGCGGAAGTAAGGGAGGTCGAACCCCACGAGGCCGCGTGCGCGTTTGCCAATGATGCCGGCGTCGATAAGCCGCTTGCGGTACTGCGCCACGACGGAAGAGGAACGCCCCAGCCGCTCGACGAGATCGGCGATGCGGCTGTCCCCTTCATCTTCCAGCATAGCTGCGGCGAAACGAAGGTCGCCGGGGGAGAGCTCGGCGAAGGTGGCGTCCAAAATACGGTAGGTCATTTCCTGCTGTGCGATGGCGATACCGCGCGCGAAGTCGGCCGAATCGAGTGTGCTAGCCCGGGGATTTTCGTCCCAGGCGTAGTACCCGACAAGCTGGAGCATGAAAGGAAAGCCGCCGATGGACTCCGTCGCTGCAGTCAGCGCCGTTGCGTCAACGTTGCGGTTGCCTGCTTGGGCCGTGCGCACGAGCGCTGCGGAAACCTCGCCGTCGGGAATGCGGTCAAGCGCCCCGCCGTTCGAGCGCCGGAGAAACGACACGGTCTTGTTGTTGAGCAAAGATGAGATGTTGTGCGGCAGTCCCGCCATGAGGAGCGCTACCTTGCGCCCCTCCCGAACAAAGTGCTGGTAGAAGGCGGCGAGCTGAACTATTTCGTCGAGCGTCGGATCGACTTCGTCGACGGTGAAGAGCACGCCGACTCCTTGGGGTGAAAGGATTCTCCTCGATGCCCACAATGCCTCCTTCTAAGTTTTACTAAGGAGTTCTAAGTTTCACTAAGTTTAACTAAGTTCTTCTAAGGAGTTCTAAGTTTCACTAAGTTTCTCGATTCGGAATGAGGTTGACTTTTCAGCTTGCTGCTGTCGGGATACCGTTACCTATATAAAAACGTGGTGAATCCCAAAATTCTCCTATGCAAAAACGTGGTGATTTGCAAAAATAACCTATGCAAAAACGTGAATCACCCTGAAAGGATGCCATGAAGCGCCAGGCCATCGAAGATATGAAGCGCTGGAAAGAATCTCCTCGACGAAAGCCGCTCATCGTGAGCGGAGCCCGGCAGGTGGGGAAAACGTGGCTTATGAAGGAGTTTGGGCGAGCGTACTTCAGGGAAACGGCGTACATCACCTTCGATGACAATCCCCAGCTCATCGCCGCTTTCGAAGGATCGTTGTCGCCGAACAGGCTCCTTCCCATACTCCAAGCTGAAGCAGGCGTCCGCATCGACAAGCATACTCTGCTCATTCTTGATGAGATACAAGAATCCCCTCGCGCCATTCAATCGCTCAAGTACTTCAACGAGCAAACTCCCCATATTCCCGTTGTTGCGGGCGGATCGGCGCTCGGACTTGCGTTGCGGCGGGGGAAGCGAACGGAAAATAAGCCGCAGGCGCGGGCTTCATTCCCTGTGGGGAAAGTGAGCTTTCTCGATCTCTACCCTCTCAGTTTCCGGGAGTTTTTAGACGGTGTTGGTGAGGAATTGTTGGCTGAATTGGTGTCTGCTCTTGACTGGGATGCCATGGCCCCGTTCCACGACCGGTTGATCGAGCTGCTGAAACAATATCTATTCGTAGGGGGAATGCCGGAGGCGGTGCTTTCCTTCGCAGAAACGTCGGATCCAGCGGAGGCGCGCCGTGTGCACAGCGAGCTCTTGCGCTCCTACAACGCCGATTTCTCAAAGTATGCCGACGATGCGCTAGCAGAACGGATTCGTCGTGTCTGGCGGGCGGTGCCGACAAACTTGGCCAAAGAAAACCGTAAGTTTATGTTTTCCAAGATACGGGAGTCGGCGAGAGCCCGGGAGTACGAAGATGCTCTGCAATGGCTGACCGACACCTCGCTTGTGTGTCCCTCGAGTTGTGTGAGCGTGCCCGAGTCGCCTCTTGCGTCTCATGAAGACGAGGGAGTGTTCAAGGTCTATGTGCTCGATGTGGGTCTACTTGGCGCAATGTGCAACTTGAGTGCCCGAACTATTCTCGATAGCGAGGCGTTGTTCAGTTCATTCAAGGGGGCGCTTGCAGAGCAGCTCGTTGCCCAAGAACTGCTTGCGAGCGGCCAGGCGGGCAACAAAGTGGATACGAGCAACAAGCTGCACTATTTCATGAACCAGTCGACGCGCACCGAAATCGATTTCATCGTAGATGGAAACGAGCGAGTGCCGCAGCCCGTGCCCATTGAGGTGAAGGCTGGAACCAATCTGAGGGCGAAAAGCCTTGCCGCTTTCGTCAAAAAGAATCTCCCAGTACTGGCCTTGCGCACTTCGTTGGCCCCTTTCTCACGTGATGGAGTGATTAAGAACGTGCCACTGTACGCGTTCGGTGCCTATTTCCACAAGGAGATCGCAGGGCAATGACAACGCTCAGGCTGCCACGCAGGGGAGGGAGATACGTGGCGGCCTGTATGGGGAAGAGCGACTAGACGAGAGTAGCCGGCGGTTTTGGCGACTATCCTTGTTCTCGCGCTATGCGGCTAGGTAAACCGCAGCAGCGTTGGCGGCGTTGCGGCCAGAGTTGACGTTGTTGTTCCCTCGCACGGCACAAGGCGCTCGGCAAGATCCTCGACGTGGGTAATTACCACCTGGAGAAGGGTTACGTCCTCGGTGCGACAAATGTCTCCCAGAAGTCCAACTTCCTCAACAAAAATGATCCAACTTCCGCAATGAAAACGATCCAACTTCCGCAATCACCTCGCTGACGTGGTATAGTAGGCGCACCGATCGATCATTGATGGAAAGGGCGCGCCATGGTGGAGAAGGACGAAGAGCGGCAGGAGGGCTATTGGCCGCGCGTGGCCGACGCTGTGCTTCAGCGGGCGCTTCGGGCTTCCGGCGCCGTTCAGATCGTCGGCGCGAAATGGTGCGGCAAGACCGAGACGGCCAAGCAGCAGGCGCAAAGTGCTGTGTACCTCCAAGATCCCGACGAGGGTCCCTCTCTGGTCGCTTTGGCCGAAGTGCGCCCGTCGGTGCTCTTGGAAGGTGCCGAGCCGCACCTCATCGACGAATGGCAGATGGCGCCGCAGCTGTGGGATGCCGTCCGCTTCGCTGTCGACCAGGGGAAGGGCAAAGGACGGTTCATCCTCATCGGCTCGGCTACACCCAAGAAGAGGCCGAAGCACTCCGGCGTGGGACGGATATCCCGCATGCACATGCGCCCCATGTCGCTCTTCGAGTCCCGTGAGTCCACGGGCGCGGTCTCGCTGGCGGAGCTTTTCGACGGTACTGCCGAGGTGGGGGCTATGTCCGATCGCTCCATCGAGGACATCGCCTTCGCGCTCTGTCGCGGCGGTTGGCCGGAAGCCGTGCTGGAAAGTGATCCGGAGATCGCCCTCGATCAGGCCAGGGATTACGTTGCCGAGCTGCTCGACTCGGACATCGACGAGATGGACGACAAGAAGCGCAACTCGACGTGGCTGCGGGCCATTCTGCGCTCCTATGCGCGCAACATATCCACCGAGGCGAGCCAGGCGACCATCGCAGCGGATATGGGAGGAGAGCCACCTTCGGAGAACACGGTCGCCGATTACCTCGACGCGCTCCGGCGCACCTACGTTACCGAGGACTTGCCGGCGTGGAATCCGGCGTTGCGCTCCAAGACCGCCGTGCGCACCAGCCCGACGCGGCACTTCTGCGATCCGAGCATCGGGGCGGCCCTGTTGGGCGCGTCTCCGCGGAAGCTCTTGCTGGACTTTAGTACCTTCGGGCTGTTTTTCGAATCGCTGTGCGTGCGTGATCTGCGCGTGTATGCGGCCAAGCTGCGGGGAACCGTCTACCACTATCGCGATAAGACGGGTCTCGAGGCCGACGCCGTCGTCGTCTTGGACGATGGTCGCTGGGGGGCCGTCGAGGCGAAGCTCGGCGAGAAGCAGGTTGAAGAGGGCGCGGCCCACTTGTTGAAGCTCGCCTCGCGTGTTGACGATTCCAAAGAGGGAGCTCCCTCGTTCCTTATGGTGCTCACGGGCCAGCAAGCGGCCTATTGCCGACCGGACGGCGTCTACGTCGTCCCGATAACCTGCCTGGCCCCGTAGCGAGAAGGTTGTCCAAAAGCCTTTCTCCGCCTTGTTGGGGCTCCGAAAGAGTCTCGGATTTCTCAGCTGGCGGTCAGAGCGCGTCGTTGCTGCGAGCCGTCGGCGCAGCGTCTTTTGGCCCTTCTTGTCGCCGATGATTTCGAGTCTCTGGAAGCAGGCGATATCGAGGTGCTTATCGCCGGCTTTGGAGGGCATTGCGCGGCTGGGCTCTCCGAGGTGTTCGGCACCGATTGGGCCGATGGGGCCATCGTCGAGGCTCTCGGATGCGGCGAGGCGGCAAAAAGGATGGGCCACTCTGCTGTTTCGTGGGACATGCTGGGCCCAGATGCCTTCCGTGTTGCCCGACAAAACGGCTGGCTGCTCGAGCGCGCCTGCGCAGCGGGCCTTGATCGACTCGCT
>OGQQ01002794.1_pt1 | contig 10779 bp, 7 predicted proteins | sample 1553281 | NCBI WGS metagenome assembly OGQQ01 (sample SAMEA2579937, study PRJEB22360) | human gut metagenome | biome: human gut; feature: human-associated habitat; material: faeces | place: Denmark | collected 2008/2010 | reverse complement strand
ATAAAATGTTTGATTCACTCAAGATAACAACTAGCTATCTCTCGTTTTACTGTTTTAAGGTTTTGTTCTTGAATTTAAAAAGAAATTTTTTCGAGAATCGTATGTGTTTCACTGTTTAGTTATCAAGGTTCTTAACTTGCTGTCTCTCAGACAGCTCGTTTACTTTATCACATTCATCTGAGCTTGTCAAGAACTTTTTTAAGTTTTTTCGAAGTTTTTTTGATGTTTGTGTGTCGCTCTCAGGCGACTTGTTTACTCTATCACATCTTCATTTCTTTGTCAACAACTTTTTTCGCTTTTTTCAAAACTTTTCAAATTGTTTGTTCAGAAGAGACAATTCTTCGTGACAGCTCAGTTAGAATAACACTTTCTAACCGGGCTGTCAACACCTTTTTGAAGTTTTTTACAAAAACATCGACATGTATCAACAAAAGGTACCATAGACCTTTTCGGATCCATGGTCCCTTTATTGATCATTTATTAATTAAGAAATGTAAAATCTTATTTTTTTTCAAAATTTCGAAACTTTTCGGTATTCTTTTGGAGTTATTCCATATCGTTTCTTGAACTGGCGGTTAAAATTTGACAAATTTGTAAAACCAACATCCTGTGAAACATACAATATTTTATCATCGGTTCGACGCAATGCTTCTGCCGCATTTGCAAGCCGACGGTCATTTACATAGGAAGCAAAACTGTCCCCTGTCATTTTTTTGAACCAGCGCATGAAATGGCTCTCACTCAATCCGCAAAATTTTGCCATATCCAGTACTGTCAGATTCTGATTGATCTTTTCACCGATTTCCTGAAGCACTTCTTTCAGCCGTTCCCGGTCAGGCGAAGAAACCTCCTCTATAGAAGGATATTTTCTGATCAACAGGAAAATCATCTGAAGTACAGCAGCTTTTACTCCCAGTTCATAACCTTTCTCCTTTTTTTCACATAACTCTTCCATCTGGACAAGACACCTTTTGAGTGCTTCATAGTGCTCCTCCCCCTTCCGAATACATGCCGGAGGAAGCAGGCGGCCCGATGCAAGCGGCACTAAAAACTCTCCCGCACAGAGATCTGCTGCACCTTCTCCGAGAAAATCCATCTCAAAGATAATATTTTCGTACTCCATGGCATATCCTTTTATTCTGTGAATGGAATGCAGCGTACCCGGAGTCACCACAAAAATATCGCCGGGATTCCCCTCATAATTCTCAGTTTCGAGTTGAATCTGCCCTTTTCCTTTTTTTACATAGATCAATTCCATCTCTTTATGCCAGTGAAGTGAAACAACCGGAAAATCAAGCGGGATCGTACATGGATATATATTAAATGGAAACAGGCGGCTTCCATGTTGTTTCGTTTCCTGATACTCTGCGCTGTTTTGTTTTTCTCTCATGTGTCCGGTACCTCCTGTAACCGATTTTTCAAGTTCAAATGATAGGATAGTATCATTTCCTGCAAGCTTTTTACAAGAAATGACGAACGACATATGCTATAATTATAATAACTTCTGAAGTTAGAACAATTTCAACTTTTTATATAAAGAAAGGAGCAACTCTTATGAGTAAATCCATGAAAGCAACTCTTACTGATCTCTGTCAGAAAGAAATCTCTACGGCTACAGATGCCGAACTTTATACTGCCCTTTTAAAGCTTGTGCATGAAAAGAGCCAACAGCATGTCAAATCTGTCAGCGGGAGAAAACTGTATTATATTTCTGCTGAATTTCTGATTGGCAAACTACTGTCCAACAATCTGATCAATCTCGGTCTTTATGACGATGTGCGTGATACACTTGCCGAAGCAGGTAAAGCTCTTGCTGATATTGAAGAACAGGAACCGGAACCAAGTCTCGGAAACGGCGGACTCGGTCGTCTTGCTGCCTGCTTCCTGGACAGCCTTGCAACCTTAAACCTTCCCGGCGACGGTGTCGGCCTTCGCTATCACTGCGGACTGTTCCGTCAGAATTTCAAAAACAATGTCCAGAATGAAACACCTGATTTCTGGCTGACTGATCAGTGTGCTGCCAAAGCGACCGATACAGTCTTCCCTGTTTCTCTTGCCGGAAAAACATATTCCGCAAGACTTTATAAACTTCCGGTGACAGGATACGAAGGACGCACCAATACCTTAAATCTCTTTGATCTCGATACTGTCGATGAGTCTGTGATCGGTGACGGTATCTCTTTTGACAAAAAAGATATTGCCAAAAACCTGACACTGTTTCTTTATCCGGATGATTCCGATGAAGATGGTCGTCTGCTCCGCATCTATCAGCAGTACTTTATGGTTTCTGCCGGTGCACAGCTGATTCTTGATGAATGCATGACCCGAGGCTGTAACCTGCACGACCTCGCAGATTATGCGGCAATCCAGATCAACGATACTCATCCGAGCATGGTAATTCCGGAACTCATCCGTCTTCTCGGACTGCATGGAATCGAATTTGAAGAAGCTGTTCAGATTGTTACTGACACCTGCGCGTATACAAACCACACAATTCTGGCAGAAGCACTTGAAAAATGGCCGCGTCATTATCTTGACACCGTTGTACCGCAGCTTATGCCGATTATCGAAAAGCTGGATGCAATTGCAAAAACACGTACTGATAATGCCTCACTTGCTATCATCGACCAGAATCAGGTTGTACACATGGCACATATGGATATTCATTTTTCCCATTCCACAAATGGTGTTGCCACACTGCACACTCAGATTCTGAAAGAAAGTGAACTCGCCGGATTTTATCAGATGTATCCTGAAAAATTCAACAACAAAACAAACGGTATCACTTTCCGACGCTGGCTTTTGAAATGCAACCCTGCATTAACCAGTGAAATTGAAAACCTGATCGGAGACGGATTCAAAAAAGATGCCTATGAACTCAAAAAACTCCTTGCTTATACCGATGATACCGAGGTACTGTCCAAAATCCGCACAATCAAAAAAGATAATAAAAAACAGCTTGCAGCATGGCTTGCTGACAAACAGGGAATCCAGCTGAACACAGATGCAATGTTTTCTATCCAGTCCAAACGACTTCACGAATACAAACGCCAGCAGCTGAATCTTTTATTCCTGATTCACGAATATCTGGAGATCAAAGCCGGTCATGTACCTGCCACCCCACTTGTCAGCATCTTCGGTGCCAAAGCAGCACCTGCTTATATCATTGCAAAAGATATCATCCACGGTCTTCTGACTCTGTCTCAGGTAATCAGCGAAGATCCGCAGGTCTCCAGATGGCTTCAGCTTGCATTTGTTGAAAACTATAATGTATCTGCCGCAGAAAAAATGATTCCGGCATGCGACCTTTCCGAGCAGATCAGTCTTGCTTCCAAGGAGGCATCCGGAACCGGAAATATGAAATTTATGCTGAATGGCGCACTGACACTTGGAACTATGGATGGCGCCAATGTCGAAATCGCAGAAGCAGTCGGAAATGACAACATCTACATCTTCGGTCAGAGCAGTAAACAGGTCATCCACCACTATGCTGCTGCCGATTACTGTGCCCGTGACTGGTATGAAGCTGATCCGAATCTGCGCCGCGCTATCGACTTCCTCACAAGTGAGGAAATGTTGAAATATGGCGACGAAGAACATCTGAAACGACTTCAGCATGAATTGATCAGTAAAGACTGGTTCCAGACTCTTCCGGATTTCAACGCTTATGTGATTCGCAAAGAACAGGCAATGAAAGACTATGCAGTCAACCCGGAAGACTGGAGCCGCAGAACACTGATCAATATTGCAGAAGCAGGATTCTTCTCATCAGACAGAACGATTGCCGAATACGATCAGGATATCTGGCATCTGGGAAAATAAGTAACCCGATACATTCAGAAAATCACTCACCGGGGTTGGAGCGGCGGATCTGTTCCGTCAGCTCCTCACCGCCCTGCTCATACCATTCTTTTACAAACGTATCAAAATAAGAAACCGGCTTCACACCCATAATAATCTGGATGAACGAATCTTTTTCAAGCTGCTGCAGAGATTTCGGTAACTCACCATCAGTATCATCCAGATACTTCTGCTCCTGTGACTGATAGCCGCCATCTATAAGGAGTCCCACTGCGGAAATTCTTGATTTGTAGGCAGCCCAGTCTTCCGGAGTCGATGTTTTGCCATGAAGATAATTCTCACATGCGTCATAGTAAGATTTTTCCAAGCCCCATAAATTTTCTTTTTTGTCTGTTCCATTCTGAACAGCACGTATATCCTTTGTAATCTGAAATGTTGCTTCATTATAATCGACATTAATGACCAGTGGTCTTGCTGTCGGCTCTACATTCAACGCAGAATATTCATTGACGTCATCCGCATCTTCTGCTTCATATCTTGTATAATCAAATAATACACTGATAATTTTCATCACTATTTCCGGATGCTCATATCCCTTACGCACAACCACATATTTATTATCACGAAAAGAAGCATATGCATTATCATGTTCAGGCTGCTGAAGATAATATGGTTCCCAGTCTGCATTTTTATCTTTTTCATATACATCTACCAACGGATTATTCGGTGTCCACCAAAGTCCGAAAAATGCCCCACATTTTCCACTTACTACAAGATCACGCAGATTATTCTGGGCACGCAGTGCAAAATTTTGATCAATGACACCTCTTTTATATAACTCGTGAAGATAGCTCAATGCATTTTTGGTCTGCTGTGTCACGGAACCATATACAATTTCACCATTTTGATTTACCCAGCGTTGCGGACTCGCATGATACCTGTCAAACACCGGCTCTACCGAATAACTGGAGCTGGTACTTCCGACAAGATCTGTGTCGCACACCAGTCCCACCGGATCTTCACCCTCTTCTGCTCCCATCCCGTTTTCCACAAATGCTTCGATAATTTCAAAGGCATCGTCCAACGTCTTCGGTTCGTCAAGCCCAAGTTCATCCATCCAGTCTTTTCGAAGCCACAGAAGCCTCGGACCATGATCGATCACAGTTTCCGGGATTGCCATCAACTTTCCGTTGAACTTCCCCGCATCCATAAGGTCACTGCCATAACTCTCGAACATCTCCTTGATTCTTGTCGTTGTACAGCTTTCATAGACATCCGACAAGTCTTCTACAAGATCATTTTCTACCAGTTCTTTAAGTGTCTCTCTGTCAGAAACAACAAGTACATCCGGCAGTGTCTGGTCTTTTACCAGAATATTGATAAACTCATCATAACGGTCTTCCCGTTCCATATATGCATTGTCGTTCTGGATATTCAACATCTTCCGAAGATATCTCGTATAAACATTATCTTCGTAGGTGTCTCCATCCGGGAGGTTTGAATTGTTTACCCCACTCATCTGACCAAGTGTATAGGTCACCAGTTCAGGATATGCTGCATATGGACTCTCTTCTGCTTTTTGCCATGCTTCTGTATCCCCGGCAGCATCTGCACTCTGCGTTTCCTGAGTCTGCTCTTTGCCCTGACGGCCTGCGCCACCGCATCCGCTCAATGCAAAAGCGCAGGAAAGTATCAGTGCTGTTATTTTTTTATGCTTCATTTTTCCTGCCCTCCTTCGGAAATCTCATCACGACAGTCGTGCCTTCATCCGGCGCGCTGAAAATCTGGATTCCGTACTTTTCTCCATATAAAAGCCGAATACGATCATTGACGTTTTTAAGGCCATAGCCTTTTGCCTGGTAAGTAACAAGCGTCTCTGCTTTTTCCTGTGGCATTCCCATTCCATTATCCCGGACTGTGATTTCTACATCATCACCGTTTCCCCGGAAAGACAGGAATAATTTTTTGTCTCCGTCTTCTTTTTCATCAATGCCATGCTCAATCGCATTTTCAACAACCGGCTGTAGCAGAAGCTTCGGCATTTTTTCATTTTTGATCGTCGGGTCAATATCCCAGTCAACTGTAAAATTGTTATCGTGCATAGTAAGCTGAATCTCAAGATATGCCTGCATATTCTGAATACAGTTCTCAACAGTAACAACGTCCTCTCCTTTACTGAGTGCTGTACGGTAAAATGTCGACAACGCAAGCGTTACCTTGCTGATTTCCATCTGATTACTCCGAATTGCCATCCAGTTCATCATCGAAAGTGTATTATACAGAAAATGTGGATTAATCTGCGCCTGCAGTGCTTTCAGCTCATATTCTTTGAGCGCAATCTTATTTACATACACTTCATCAATCAGACGGTTGATCTCATCCATCATATTGTGGAAACTATTGATCAGGATACCAACTTCATCTTCAGAATCGCTGCTTACCGTAACTTCACGACTTCCATGATTGACCTGATCCATATTTTTGGTAAGTTCTTCAATCTTTCGTGTAAAAATTCTTGAAAAAGAAAGTCCCAGAAATAAAATAATAAAACCACAGGCAATAATCAGCGGAATCTCCTCAAGAAGAAGTCTCCGTACAGATCCCGAGATTGCATCCTGACTTTTGTAAAAGTAAAATACCCAGTCATTTTCCTCACTTTCGGTTTGCGTCCAAGTACATGTCTGACTGATTTTGCTGAGCAGTTTGTCCGCGGTCTGCGAAGTATCCTTTTTGTTATCGTCGGACAACTTAAGTTCTTTCAAGCCGGTTTTGTTATACAGCACATTACCATCTTTATCCGCTACAATTCCACCATTTTCATCGGTCAAAATATTCGTCAACGGCTGAAATATCTTATCATAATCCAACGAAATACAGAGAACCGCATTCAGCTTCTGATGGGCATAGGTCATACGTACAGCTACAACTTCTCCCCTCGTCCGATCCACTTTCCACTGAATCCGTACATCATCTTTCAGCCCTTCACTCCACCACTCTTCCTGCATTTTGTCAAGTGGAACAAGTGTATATTCATGTTCGACCTGAATACTGTCGGCAAAAAGCTGAATCCGTTTGATCGCATCGTGATAAGATTTCGGTACGGACAAAAGTGGATCCGCAATCTCCGTATACTTCTCGTAAGCAGTATAATTATCGATATTTTTTTCTTTAATGATCTCTTCAATATCCGGCGAATACGTCAGATAGTTCAGAAGGCTTGCATATACTGCGGTCTGGCTGTCGATACTCTCTTTGGTCTGCTCCATAATTGACTGCATATCTTCCAGTTCACTACTTCGTACCATCGTACTCTGACGGCTGTGACTGTACAGTGCAAGCACCGTCATCGGCACCAGGCCCGTCACGACAAGAAGAATCGTCAGCTTGTGGCGGTATTTCATATTTTTGAATATCTTACGAAGTCTGTTCATCCTCTCCGGTTCCTTTCCTGTATGATTCCGGACTGCTTCCGTAATATTCCCGGAAACTTCTGCAGAAATAAGAAACATTTGCAAAACCAACACGTTCACTGACCTGTGCCACCTTCATATTGGTGCTGCAGAGAAGTTCTTTTGCCTTCTCCATCCGGAACACACGTATATATCGGTTCAAATTCATGCCGGTCTCTTTTTTGAAGATAAAACTGAGGTATCCGGAAGACAGATAGACTTTTTCTGCCAGCATTTCAAGATTCAGATCTTCCTCATAATGCTGATAGATATAATTTTTGACTGCTGCCACTTCATTTCTAGAACTACTCATAGAACGGTCAAGAAATGCCTCGTATTCTTTGATATTATCTTCAGTTACTTCAAGGATTTCCATGATATTTCTACAGTTATACAATCGTTCTATCTCATGCTCAAGACGCCGCTCTCCAGAAAACTGATTTTCCTGAAACAGTTCCTGAATGACATTCAAGAAAACAAACTTGATATACATTGCTGAATACTGTGTATTATCATGATATTTTTCTTTCAGGCATGCGAAATGCTTTCTCAGCTGATCTGTATCCTTCCGTGTGATGTCTTCTGAGATCATCTGCATGATCTGCGAATCCTGCACTTCTCCCACCGACAGTTTCAGTACATCATCTTCATTTGAGAAAACATGTTTTTCCGGATGATAAAATTTCTCTTCCATCTGCTGTTCCAGCTGCTCAAGGATTTCCGGCAGACACTCACAACCTTCAAATTTACGGCTGACTGCCAGATAAAAACTGTCTCTGTATTTTCGTTTCATAAAATTATAAAGATGATTTGCCACCAGCTGATAATCGCAATATACGTCCTGAAAAAGGAGAAGCGACTGTCTTGCATTCAAATTCAGATAAAAGCATACTCTTCTCAACTCTTTCTGAATTTCCTCTTCCAGAGTCTCTTCAGCCGTATCAAAAAAAGCTACATCTGATTCGATCAGAATTCCGCAGTGCCATCCGTTCCATTTATCCATGTCAATCATTTCTTTTGCTTTTTCCAGAGTTTCTGCTTTACCAGAGTACAGATAATTCTGAAGAAAATACTGCTGCAGGAAATTTTTTTCTTTCATCTCGCGGCTTTCTTTTTTCTTTCGTCGCTCGATTTCTTTCTCCGCCTTCTGGATCACCTTATGGAAATCATCCGGATTTACCGGTTTCAGGATATATTCTGTCACACCATATCGGATTGCTTCCTGTGCAAATGCAAAATCACTGTATCCACTGAAGATTATGATCTGCAACGCCGGATTTTCTTCCTTGGCACGTCTTGATAATTCCAACCCGTCCATATGAGGCATTTTTATATCAGTCAAAACAAGTTGTATGTCCTCTGACCGAATAATCTGCAGAGCCTGTTTTCCGTTCGAAGCTTCAAAAACATTTCTTTCGCCTTCTTCTCTCGAAAGCAGATATTTCAGACCTTCGCGCTCTATTTTTTCATCATCTACAATAAGAACGTTTGTCATAATTCCCCCCTGTTTTGTTTCCTATAATACTTATGATTATAGCACAAAAAGTCTCTGGAAAAAATATTCTTCCAGAGACTTCCATTCTACATAACCAGAATCAGCCTTTTACGGCACCTGCTACAACGCCTTCAATAATGTACTTCTGACAAACCAGATATACGATGATGATCGGAATGATATCGATCATAATACTTGCCATCATTGGTCCCATCTGTACATGTCCGAAGCTGCCACGGAAATACTGGACTGCCATCGGAATAGTCTTATATTTTTTAATATCAAGAACCAGTGTTGGAAGAAGGTAATCGTTCCATACCCACATCAGTTCCAGGATCGCTGTTGAAATAATTGTTGGTTTTAATATCGGAATCAAAACTTTAAAAAACACCTGTAACGGACTACATCCATCAATCAGAGCTGCTTCCTCAATCTCAAGCGGAATACCTTTTACAAATCCTGTAAACATAAATACCGCAAGACCTGCACCAAATCCAAGATATATAATACAGATGTTATATGGATTATTCAGATGTAAGGTATCTGCTGTTTTTGCCAGTGTAAACATAACCATCTGGAAAGGAACTACCATACTGAACACGCAGAGATAGTAAAACATCTTGGACAGTTTTCCATTTACACGAACAATATACCAGGCTGCCATTGAACAGCATAACATGATAAGAACTACAGACATTACAGAAATTACAAGACTGTACCAGAAAGATTTCAGGAAATCCATCTGAGTAACACTCGCTACAAAGTTCGCAACACCATTCCATGTTTCACTGGTTGGAAGGCTAAATACTCCAGATGTAGTGATCGCTACTTCTTTTTTCAGTGAGTTGATTAATATTAAGACGATTGGGTACATCCAAAGGATACAAACAATTGTCAGTAAGACCGTTGCAACGGAATTTCTTTTTTTATTTTCCATTACTGCTGCACCTCCTTAGATGATGTTGCACGAAGCTGGATCAATGCAATTACAACTACCAGAACAAAGAATACAACAGCTTTTGCCTGTCCAATACCCTTCCATTGAGGTCCGCTTCTTGCATAGAATGTATCATAAATATTTAACGCCAGTAACTGAGACTGTTTTCCAGGATCACCACCGGTCAGTGAGAGGTTCTGGTCGAACATCTTGAAACCATTAGTCAGAGTCAGGAATGTACAGATTGTTACAGATGGCATAATCATCGGAATTTTAATCTTAAACAGAATCTGTCTGCTTGTTGCACCATCGATCTGAGCTGCCTCGATCAGGTCAGGTGATACATTGTTCAGACCTGCAATGTAAATGATCATCATATATCCAATCTGCTGCCACATAAGCAGAATGAGCATACCGATAAAACCATTTTTTGCTGAAAGTGAAAGCAGTGGCTGTCCCCACTTGGAAAGCAGACCATTCAGCAATGTCTGCCAGATATAACCAAGTACAATACCACCGATCAGGTTCGGCATAAAGAATACCGTACGGAATGCATTTGTTCCTCTGTATCCTTTGGTCAGTGCCAGTGCGATAAAAAATGCAAGCACGTTGATCAGAATACTGGATACGAATGCAAATACAACTGTCAGCCAGAAAGAATGACTGAATGTACTATCAAGTAAAATCTTAGAATAATTTGAAAATCCAACAAATGTTACATCCTGCACTGTTGTAAATTTGCAGAATGAAAGATAGATGCCCCAGATAAAAGGCCACAGGAAACCGATTACAAATGCCGCAAAGGTTGGTAATACAAAAACCGGCCACCACTTTTTGATCGTTCTTCCTACCATGATTTTTCTCCTCTTCCCTACTGTTAACAGAAGCTTAAGTTCCTCTGTCTTTTAACTTATGAAAGGAGGCAAGAACCTCTGCCTCCTCCCATAAACAACATGTTATTTTCTATCCTGATTATTCAGAAAGAGCTTTTTCTGTAGCCCATCCGTCAACGAATGCGCTAACTACTGCATCCCAATCGCCTGTGCCTGCCGCATATGCTGTAAGAGCTGTACCAAGACCATTCTTCCACTCTTCAG
>OGQQ01002788.1_pt1 | contig 10814 bp, 7 predicted proteins | sample 1553281 | NCBI WGS metagenome assembly OGQQ01 (sample SAMEA2579937, study PRJEB22360) | human gut metagenome | biome: human gut; feature: human-associated habitat; material: faeces | place: Denmark | collected 2008/2010 | reverse complement strand
GGCAGCGCCGCCCGCCATATCGCCCTTGATGCCCGCCATGGAGCCGCTGGATTTCAGATTATAGCCGCCGGAATCCACCGTCACGCCCTTGCCGACAAAACCGAGCCGCCTGCCGCAGTCCGGTGCGCCGGTATAGCGCAGCACGACCATCGCCGGGGCGTATGCACTGCTGTCGCCAACGGTCAGAAGTCCCCGCAGACCGAGCCGCTCCAGCGCCTGCCGGTCATAGAGCTCTGCCTCAATTGGCAGACCATCCGCCATGTCCTTCAGCCTTTGCGCCAGCATCTCGGGTCTGAGCAGATTCGCCGGACAGTTCACCAGATCACGCGTTTCCATGATCGACCGCGCCAGCTGCCATGCCTTCTGCACCTGCTCGCCTTCCGCGTCCGCGCCGGGAAAGCTGCACGCCAGCTCCGGCTCCCAGCGGCCAGACAGCGCGAATTTTTTCCGGTACGCGCCGCCGCAGACGCCCTCTGCCGCAGCAAAAAGGCCGTTCTGCCCAAGCTCTGACGCGGGGCCGAGGTCAAAGGCGCAGGCGGTGCAGTCCAGCTCCAGCGCCGTTTTGACCGCCTTGCCGTAAAGCTCCTTGCAGGCCAGCACGTCCCGGCGTTCACCGCGTCCGACGCGGATGGTATACGTTCCGTCCTCGCGGCAGATATATCTTGTTTTCAGATACGCCTCGTCCGTAAACACGGCGTTCGCCCGGCACTGCCGTTCGATTTGTTTTTCCATATGCAGCCTCCTGCTTTGGCTGTTCTGTCCTCTATTATGCAGGATGCGCCCGGCAAAATCAAGCGCCGGAGAAGGCTTCTGCCCTCTCCGGCGCTGTTTGCATTCGGGTTTATTTCCACCCGAAGGTGACCATGCCGTAAATATAGATGAAGATGATCGCAGCCGGGACGAGATAGCGGAAGATGGGCTTCATCCAGGCCTTGACCTTCCAGCCCTTGCCCGCGTTGGCCTCGGCGAGGAAATTGTCCCAGCCCCAGCCGAATTTATTGCAGCAGTAGAGCGCGAAGACGAGCGAGCCGAGCGGCAGGATGTTGTTGGAGACGAGGAAGTCCCAGAAATCGAGCCATGCGCTGCCGTCCGCAAACGGCTGGAACTTGAACACGCTGTAGCCCAGCGCCGTGGTCAGGGCAAGCACGAACACGCCCGCACCGCAGACCAGACAGCCCAGAGGCCGCTTCCAGCCGGTCATTTCGCGCACCATGGCGAGAATGTTCTCGCAGACAGCCAGAACCGTGGACATGGCGGCGAAGACCATGAACAGGAAGAACAGCGAACCCCACCAGCGGCCGCCCGCCATGTGGTTGAAGACAGTCGCCATGGTGTCAAACAGCAGGCTCGGGCCCGCGTTGACCTCAAGTCCGTAGGTATAGCAGGCCGGGAACATAATGAGGCCCGCGACGATGGCGACAAACGTGTCGAGCACGATGACGTTCGCCGATTCGCCGAGCAGCGACTGCTCTTTTCCGATATAGCTGCCGAAGATCGCCATGGAGCCCATGCCGACGGACAGCGTGAAGAACGCCTGATTCATCGCGCCGACGATGACCGGGCCGGTGATCTTGGAGAAATCGGGGACGAGATAGAATTTCAGACCCTCTGCCGCGCCGGAGAGCGTTGCGCTGTGGACCGCCAGCACGACCATCAGAACCATCAGAAGCGTCATCATATATTTCGTGATGCGCTCCAGACCGCCCTGCAGACCGCGCCCGCAGACGACAAAGCCAGCCAGCGTGATGACGACCATCCAGAAAACCATCTCGACAGAGTTCGAGAGCATCTCGCCAAAGACGCCTGCGGCCTGCTCGGAGGTCAGGCCGTCAAAGCTGCCGGTCAGGAAGCGGAAGAAGTAGTCGACCATCCAGCCGGAGACGGTGGTGTAGTACATCATCAGCAGCACACAGCCCACCATGCAGAACCAGCCGTGGATATGCCACTTGCTGCCCCCGGGCTCCAGCGCCTTGTAGGCGCTGCGCGCCGCGCCGCGGCCCGCACGGCCCACGGCCAGCTCCATCGTCAGGACCGGCAGACCCATGAGCACCAGAAAGAGCAGGTAGAACAGCACAAAGATGCCTCCGCCGTACTGGCCGGTGACTGTGGGGAAGCGCCAGACGTTGCCGAGGCCGATGGCGCAGCCGGCGGAGATGAGGATGAACCCCAGACGGCTGCCGAATCGCTCACGTTCCAATAACGTCTCCTTTAAACGAGCCGCGCCCCGACGAGCACGACCGCTGATTTTTCACGAGAGATCATGCTAACAGAACAGAGAAGCCCGCTGCTCGGGGATTTCCAAGCAGCGGGCTTTCCCTTTTCCATCCAAGCGCCCCGAACACTGTGGCCCGGAGCGTCCGGCGCGTTACTTGTCCTCGGCGGCCTTCTTGGCGTCGTCAGCCTTGTCCTTGGCGGCATCGACGGCATCGGCAGCCTTCTCCTTGGCGGTATCGGCCGCATCCTTGGCCTTTTCGGCGGCGTCGGCGGCGGCGTCCTTCAGATCGCCGGCCTTCTCGGCGGCAGCATCCTTCAAGTCGGCGGCCTTCTCGGCAGCGGCGTCCTTCAGGTCGCCCGCCTTATCGGCCAAATCGTGGGCGCCATCCTGGAACGCCTCCTTGATGTCCTCGCCGGCTTCCTTCATCTTATCGATGAAACTCATGGTGAATCTCCCTTCATCGGGTCTTGCGCGTGCATCCACCATACCGTGCCGCAGCCGTCGCCGCCTCGCGATGATCCCATCCGACGATGACCCCTTGACGACCTGTTAAGCTGCGGTCATCTGCGCCAGACGCCCTATTCTCCCCCCCCTTATTTGCAGATCGCTGAAAAAAAAGATGGCGTCCGCAAAGAACGGACGCCATCTGGGAGAGGTCAGTTAAGACGTGCTCCCTCTTGCTTATGCATTCACCTTCTTCGGCAGATACCACACCGACGGGTTCGTGCCCTCCTCGGACAATAGCTGGAAGCCCTCGGCTGCCTCGGCCTGGGAGCGAAGATCGTCAAGTTCTCCGAATACGCGAGCGCCAGCGGGACAAGCGGCAACACAAGCCTGAACGCGCCCGTCACCCGCATCGATGCGATCGGCGCAGAACGTGCACTTGTCAACGGTGCCCTTGGGCATCGTGGGATACATAATCTCCTCGTACTCGTTGAGCGTCTCGCCAAAATACCCGTTCTCATCCTCGCGGTAATAACGAGCTCCGTAAGGACAAGCGCTCATGCACGACTTGCAACCGATGCACTCGTCCTTGTTGATCGCGACAATGCCGTCCTCGCGCTTGAACGAGGCCCCGGTTGGGCACACCTCAACACACGGAGCGTTCTCGCAATGCATGCACAGCATGGGATAGGCCGTCATGCGAACGTCGGGATAGTTGCCGACGTACTCGATCTCCACATGGGCGCGCGTTACCTTGGGCGGTGTCCCATGGGCCTCTTTGCACGCAACGGCGCAGGCATGGCAGCCAATGCACTTCTTAAGATCGATGAGCATTCCATACGTCATAGCTTATCCCTCCCTAGGAAATCTTCTCAACTTTGACGCGAACCGTCTGATCGAGCGCCGAGCAAATGTAGTCAAAACGCTTGGGATCATGGCCTGGCGCGAGGTGGGCGATAGGCGTTCCCTTGCCCTTGCTGCTCGGAATAAACTCCGAATGGGAGCCCCATGATCCGCAGATGACGGCCATGCATTCGGGATGGATCTTCTCCGAAGTCATGAGGATGCCCTCAACGGAGGAATCGTGCTGGCTGACGAGACGAATCTTATCGCCATCGGCAAGCCCCTTTTCCGAAGCCACGGCAGCGTTCATTTCCACAGCGTAAGCGTAAGGGTTGGACTCGTTAACCTCGTTGATATAGGGATTGCCGAGGCCCCACGAGTCGACATTGATGGAATCGGTGTAGTAAATGGGGAACAAGGTGAAATCGGGATCGGTCACCTCCCATTCCGTGCAAGGCTTCCAATCCGGGAACGGCTGATAGTCATCAGTTTCCCAATAGATACCGAGCTCCTCAACGGTCTTTTCAACCTTCTCCTTCGCTTCAAACATGAAATCCCAGTACAACGGAACTTTACCGGGCGCATTGTTAGCCCAAATGTACACCTCATCAACGTCGCGCGGATGCGTGTAGACGCCATGCTCTTTAAACCACTCGAAGTCATGCTCCTCGTCGACGAGGCTCTTGGCAACGGAATTCGCGAACGCCTCGAGGTCGAAAGGCTGATCCATGGGAACAGAGTATTCATCCTTAACCCGGTACACCATGTTCATAAGCCCAACGTAATTCGCGGTCATGCCCCTGCGGTCGGCAAGATCGCCCATTATCTCGAAAATGGACTTCACGCCGTCCTTCGGCTCGACAACCGGCTGCATGATCGGATATGCCCACGGCACATCCAAGCCGCAGATCACCCGGTGGTTGAAGAACATGTGAGGCAAAGGATCGATTCGCTCGAGATAGTTCGCCTCAGGAAGGAACACATCATACAAGTAGGAGGATTCGTTGAGGAACAGGTCGACGCCCACGATGAAATCGAGATTCTTCAGCATTTCGATCTGCTCGTCATGGTTGCCCCACCATTTGATGGGATTGCAGCCGTAAACAAGCGCGGCCTTGATAGGCTGAGTGCCGTACAAATCGGGATCGCACTGGGCCAGGTTGAAGAAATGCGCGTCCTCTCCGAGCGGCTGGAGGGCGAGCATACTCATATCGGTCGGCTTGTACTCCTCAATCGGCTTGCGCACGCGCTCGTAGTACGAGCCGGGATAGGCCATGAGCAGCGAAACGTCGTTCATGAAGCCGTCTTCCTCCCAAATTGAGGGACGGAACTGAACAACGTTCTCAGGGTCATCGGTAATGCCGTTGCAGGCGGGATCGAATCCGATAAGGCCTCCCACCGAGTTCGCGGCACCCACGATAACATTCAGCATGATGACAGACCAGCAGGCATGGTAAGCATGTTTGTGCCGCGTCAGACCGGAGAACAGATCGACGCAAACGGGACGGTAGGGCATAGTCACTCCACCGACCTCGATAGTCTCGCCAATATGGGCGGCTTCACCAAACTCCTTGGCAATCTGACGAATAGTGGCGGCGGGAACCGTGGTGATCTCTTCTTGATATTCAGGCGTATAGCGCGAAACGTGGGCCTTGTAAAGAGTAAATGCCGTTGTGCAAGCAACGCCATCGACCACAAACGTGCCCTCCAACACTGGCTGCGCGCACTCATCGTAGGGCTTGGCGGTGTTGTCCGATGCATCCATGTAGAGTGCCTTGTTCGACTCGGGATGACGCAAGATGCGCTGCGTCTCATCGCTGACGAGAGCCGGGCCGTTCGTGCGGTTCGTTAGATACTCGGCATCGAAGATCCCCAGCTCGTTCACGAGGACGTTCGCCATTGCCAGCGCAGCAGCGGCGTCGGTGCTGGGACGTATCGGCACCCAAAGGTCAGCGGCTTCGGCGCCCGCCGACATATGAGGATCGAAGTTGACGAGACGCATCCCCTCCGCGCGACGCTTGGAGAAAAGCTCGGCCGTCATATTGAAGCCGTGACGCGTGGCAACGCCAGCATTGGTGCCGAACTGAATGAGGTAGTTGCAATACTCGTAATCGGGCTTCGCGTTGCCCGCCCCCGTATAGATGTAGCTTACCTGGTGAACGCCGGTGCCGCACAAATCGGCAATGGCATTAGCCGGCTCATAGGCGCCGTAGAGCGCACCGAGCGCCATGCCCTTGACCAAGCTGCCCGTTTGGCTAGCGACCATGGACATGCTCCCAAGAGCTCCGGGATATTCCGCAACTGCCTTCGAGAACGCCTCATCGACAAGATCGTACGCTTCGTCCCAGCTGATCTCGACCCAGCCCGGATCGATGTCGATCCCCTTTTCGGGATTCGTGCGCTTCATGGGTTTGGTGATACGGTTCGGATCGTACTGCTGCATGATGCCTGCGGCACCTTTTCCACAAATGTGGCCATAGCCGATAGGGCTATCCGGATTGCCCGTCAACTCCACGATCACGCCATCGATAACATGCGCCTTGATCGAGCAGTTGTTGAAGCACATGTTGCAAGTGGTGGGAATCCATTCGCCCGCGTTCGGATCGTAAGCCGTCTTCTCCGGCGAAGTGCTCGCCAGATCAGTCCCCTCCTTCTCTGCCGTGCCCGACGCACATCCCGCCAGTCCCGCAGTGAGAGCCGCAGCGCCGGCTCCTGCCACGAACCCTCGGCGACTGACGTTCAAGCCGTTCTCGCTCATGGTGTACCTCCCTCAAAATATAAGGGATTCCCCTGCCCTCTGCAGAGGACATTCCCCTGGCACCCTCAAATGCCTATTGTCAGGGTACACTACTCAACTATGACAATCAATAACTTAGACTATCCTATTTAGGAAATAATGCATTTCTTTTCGAGACGATGCGCATTCTCGCAGTTGAATGCGGGAAACTGCGGTGTTTGCACACGCCGTAAATCAAACATCGCACAGGACGCATCCAGTCCGTAACTCTGACACCGACGAAATTAGATCGGAACTGAATAACCGTGAGTTATTTCAAGAAACCATCGATGTTGTTGAAAGCCTCGCCGAAGGCACTTGGGGCGATAACAAGGCCGCCCTTTTCTTTCACCGACTCGTAAATAAGGTTCATCGTACGCAACTGAAGCGCCTTGTCATTGCGCTCGTAAACAGCTGCCGCCTCTACAAACATCTCAGAGATGTCCTTTTCCACCTCGGCGAGAAGCAAACGCGAGTTACGCTCTCGCTCAGCCTGGGCCTCTTTAGATAAAGCATCCTGCAATTCTGACGGAACAGCGATATCGCGAATCTCCACCGAAACAACCGTGATGCCCCACGCACGCGTTTTCTCCTCGAGAATCTCTTTCACTTCGTTGTCCAATTGCTCGCGGCGCGTCGCCACCTCGGCGAGATTGATGCGACCCACCGCATCGCGCAGGGCGGTTTGAGCAGCCCACCATACCGCTGATGAATAATCTTCCACCTCCACGCAGGCGTCTTTGGGATCCCAAACCATCCAGAACAGCACCGCATCGATGCCCAGCGGCACAAGGTCGGCCGTCACAGCCTCCTCGGCCGAAAACGGTGTGGTGATAATGCGCTGGTCAACTCGCGCAGCCACTGATTCGACAATAGGAACAACCACATATAATCCTGGTCCATCGATGCGATTGAACTTCCCTAGGCGCAGAACCACGACACGCTCCCACTGCGGAGCGATGCGAACGGTACTCGAGGCCACCAGGCCCACTGCTACGCCGCCCAAAAGGGCCACGGGCAGCGATGCGTTCCACACAAGGAACGCGAACAGACCGCCGGAAGTCAAGAAGAGCGCTATAGCGAACAGGTAAACGCTGTTACGCGACGTCTTTTTCGCCGTCGGCGCCGCCATAGACCCCGTCAATGCCTTAACGCGCGCAGGAACCTGCTCGGCCTCTCGCGCCTGCTTCGCCTTACTTCTCACCCTTCTCCCCCTTGAACTGGTGCTAGGCTACTCCACCGAGCAGAATGAGCTGCTCGGACACAAGATCATGGATATCCTCCGCCGACATCCCTGCCGTGAGCGCCTGCTGGACAAAATCAACGGCGAGCGCTTCCACGTCGCCATCAACAACCGAAAGATGAGCGTTCTTGAGGTCGGAGACGTATGTTCCGCGGCCACGTTGGGTGTAGATGTAGCCATCGCGCTCAAGATCCTGGTACACCTTGTTCACAGTATTGTAATTGACTCCCAGCTGCACTGATAGCTCTCGAACCGATGGCAGTCTCTCACCTCGCTCGAACTTGCCTGACGATATCAAGTACACCAACCGCTTGCGAATTTGAATCCAGATAGGGACGACGCTCTTCTCGTTAATGCGAAAGTCGCTAATAGGATCGGCTTCCGCCTGTGCTGATATATTCGATGCTGTCTCCGCCATGCTCATGGTATCGTCCTTCTCTAAGTGATAGCGTCATAGTATCACAGAGGACGACGACAGCAAAGCACCCTCTCGGCCTCTATGGCGCCGAAGGAGAAAGCCCCGCTAGTTCCAAAAGCCCAGTGCGCTCATGAACACAAGATTGAATCTTTCGGTAGCCATGAGCAGCGCCACTCGAAGGCACAAACCTCCCACCAACGCACAAGCACTCCCTAGCACCACAGCCACCGGCGCGGGCAGACGGCGACAGACAGCATCAACGGAGAAGGGCGCAACAAGCCCCATCATCACTACCCCAGCCCAAAACAGCGGTGCTATGTTCCCGCTCATCAGCGACTGAGCCGAGGTGCCCGCTGGCCCATCCGAGGCAAAGCAGCTGGCAAGAAAACCCGCTAAAACAAGTGCTTCGACGACGACGAAGACCATATCGAGCGGCAGCAGCGCATTGGTAGCCAGCTGCATGCCAGGCGAAGCCAAGCGGAAAAACGCCGTCACTATGAGCGCCGCGAGCCCGCACGCCAACGCTGAAGCCACGAAAAGCACGGGAACCCATCCTGTGTGAAGAAAGGGGAGCGAAGGATACATGGCGAGAAAGATGCCAGAATACACCACCACGAACAATGCCATTCCCATGGCCACCAAACTGCAGGCAAGCTCGCACACGCGCAGAACAACCTTCCCTGGAGCAAGCTCGTATTCATAGCCATTCCCTTCGCCGTCAGCAAGTGACCCCAGGACCAATGCGAGCGTGGCCATCACGCAAAATACCAGAATAGCCCACGCACCCATGGAAAGAAGACTGGAGGTCGAAGCAAGAAAGAGGTGAAACACCCGATCGGGCACACCCAAGTCGAGAAAAAGAAAAAGCGCGCTCACCGCCACAAGCACCGGACCGAGGATCAAACCGGCATCGGTAACAGCGCTCACACGCGCAAACCATCCTCCCGCTGCACGAGGACGAAAGCGCAGAACCATATCGACGATGGCACCGATAAGAAACGCGCCGGCCCCCGTGCCAGCGAGAAACAGATACAGCGCGATGTAAATGCTTACCATACTCGATTTCCCTTCCCCCTCGCAGCTCCCTCAACAACCCCATCCCTCAGCGTCTTCCGGCCAGCACGAACTCCAGGGAGGCGGTGGTCGCGTCAGCGCTCTTCAGCGTGACGGCGACGCGCTGGCCCAGCCGGTAGACCTTCCCCGACTCGTCGCCCACAAGCGTGTAGCGCACCGGGTCGAAGACGAAGTACTCGTCGCCCAAGGCCCGCACGGGAAGGATGCCCTCGGCCGTGCAATCGAGGCGCACGTAGAGTCCCCAGGCCGCCACGCCGGAGATCACGGCCGAGAAGGACTGGCCCACGAATGCGGCCAGGTACTCGACCATCTTCAGCTCCTGGGACTCGCGGGCCGCCGCCTCGGCCACCCGTTCCATGGCCGAGGAGTGCTCGGCGATCCAGGGAAGCGCCGCCACCTCCTGGTCGAATTTCTCCGGACGGCGCGTGAGCGCGGCGCGCAGCATACGGTGCACCACCAAATCGGGGTAGCGGCGGATGGGACTCGTGAAATGACAGTACGCCTCGCTGGCAAGCCCGTAATGGCCCTGGTTCTCGGGCCGGTAGTCGGCCCTTTTCATGGCCCGCAGCAGAAGCGAGCTGACAAGCTCCCCCTCGCTGCGGGGCGCGCTTGCCGTCAAAATCTCCTGGATGACCTTCGGATCCCCCGCCACCAGCCGTGCCTCCATGGGCTTTTCGAACCAATCGAACTCCTGGAACACGGGAATGAGCGAGCCCAAGGCATCGGAGGCCGGAGGTTCGTGGACGCGGTACAGGCAGGGAAAGCCGCGCCGCTCCAGGTAACCGGCCACCGTCTCGTTGGCCAGGATCATGGCCTCCTCCACCAGGCGCGTGGCATCGGTCTTGCGGCGCAGCGCGATGTCGGTCGGTCGTCCCTCCGCATCGAGGATCACCTTGGCCTCGGTCGTGGCGAAGTCGATGCCGCCGGCCCGGGCGCGGGCCGCCTCCCGGGCGCGGGCGAGCCGCGAGCATTCCACGAGCCGCCAGGCAATATCGCCCCCGGCGGCGATAGCGGCCTTGTAGTCGACGAGGATGTCGTCGGCCTCACTGTAGGAAAGGCGCGCGTCCGAGCGGATGAGGGCCGGGTACAGCGAGAAGCGCACGAGCTCTCCCTCATCGTTCAGGAACAGGTCGGCCGTCATGGAGCGCCGCTCGGCGCCGGGCGCGAGCGAGCACAGCTCGTCGGAAAGAGCCGGGGGCAGCATGGGGATGACGCGGTCGGCCAGATACACGCTCGTGGCGCGCCGACGCGCATCCAAATCGACCGAGGAGCCCCAGGGCACGTAGTGGCTCACGTCGGCGATGTGCACGCCAAGCCGCCACAGCCCCTCCCCTTCCAGATAATCCAAGGACAGCGCATCGTCGAAATCTTTGGCGTCGGCCGGATCGATGGTGAAGGTGAATCGGTCGCGCAAATCGCGGTAGCCGGCGGCCAGGGCCCCCTCCGCATCCAAGGTCGCCGCGGCCGCGTCAGCCAGAGCCCCCTCCGAGAACACCGTCTCCAGCTTGTGGCGGCCGACGATGAGGTCGATGCCGGCCCCCGGCGCGTCGGAGGTATCGGCGAGCACCTCTTCCACAAAGCCCGTGGCGGCGCTGCGGCGCGTCGGAAACTGGGCGATGCGCACGCGCACGAGCGCCCCGTCGGGTACCTCGGGCGACTCGGCGCGCATGGTGAACACGTCGTAGGGAATGCGCGGATCGGCGGGGACCACCACCCCGAAGGGCTCGGCCACCTCGTAGCGCCCCACCAGCGTGTCGTGGGCCCGGTCGACGACCGAGAGCACCCGGGCGGCGGGACGACC
>OGQQ01002781.1_pt1 | contig 10853 bp, 9 predicted proteins | sample 1553281 | NCBI WGS metagenome assembly OGQQ01 (sample SAMEA2579937, study PRJEB22360) | human gut metagenome | biome: human gut; feature: human-associated habitat; material: faeces | place: Denmark | collected 2008/2010 | reverse complement strand
ACTCAATTCTATCACTATATCTTTCCGCATTTCACTTTTTTGTAGTAACTTTGCAGCTCCAAGCTGCAATTTTTCGGAACGGTCATTTTAGTTTTGACATTCTCGTTTTTATTTCGTTTCGTCTTCGACAACTCCGGTCATCGTTACTTCGATGATGTTTTTACCGTTGAAGAGTTTCTTTGTGAATTTCTTCATATCGTCGAGCGTAATGCCGTTAACAATGTTTTCGTAATCGGTATTGTTGTCGCCGTAACCGAGAACATCGGATTTGATAATGTTCATCCAATAGGAGTTTTCGCGAAGGTTTTGAGCATGTTGTTTAAGCATATACTCTTTTACTTTGTTGAAGTCTTTTTCGCGAGGGCCTTCGGTAACAACTTTGTTTAGTTCGGCGTGAGCCCGTTCTGTCAAACGTTTTTCGTCTTGCGGGTTGGTATCGAATCCAAATAGGAATAACCATGAGTTGTTGACGGGCGATAAATTAGACGATGTCCCTACGCCGTAGGTTCCGCCTTCTTCTTCACGGATAGTTTCGGTATATACGATGTCCATGATTTGGTCGAGCATACTGAACATAATGTTACTGCGCAAGTCGTATTTTTGTTTTCCCGAATAGACGGCGTACACAGTGGATTTAGCCGTTTGCATGGGCAACGTGAAGTTGTTGTCGATAAGACCCGGTTGTATGGTGGATATTTTACCGATTTTGTCTCTATTCTTGTTTGCAGGCAGCGAAGCGATGTACTTTTCAACAACCGGTTTCAGAGAGTCGATATCGAAATTACCCACGAAGATGAAGGTATAATCGGCTGCATTGGCTGTGCGCTCTTTTGCAATTTCGAGAATGCGGTCGTAGTTAATCAGGTCGATATCTTCGGCTTTCAAGGGTTCCCGCATTATGTTATGATTGTAGAGCGTTGCTGAAAGCGAATCGCTGAAAATGAACTGAGGATCGTTCGCATAGTTTGTCAGTACCGCTTTCATTTGCTCTTTCCATGCGGCGAAGGCATCTTCGTCACGATGTATGTCGGTAAAGGTGAGGTATACCAATTGCATCATGGTTTTGAGGTCTTTGGTCGCGCAGGAGGCATTGATCATTTCCATAGGTTCTCCCAAAGAAAAATAGGTAGATACGGTTTTACCGGCTAATGCTTTCATCAAGTCTGTTCTTCCGTATTTCCCGAGTCCGCTCAATTCAACGATTTCATTGACGGCTTTCAGATTTTTAACCAAAGCACGATCTGTGTAATCATAAAGGGAAAGTCCTCCTTTGCTTACGGCTTGCATAGAGATTTCATCGCTCTTGAAGTCTATCGGTTTGAGGATAACTTTCACTCCGTTGGAAAGGGTCCATTCGGTTGTTCCAAATTTCTTTCCGGCAGCACTTTTTACAATTTTACCCGCAACCGGTTCGTCGGAAATGAGCGGTTCGTTGGATACATTGTCGACATAGGGAGTAATTTCTTCTGCTTCGACTTCTTTGATAGCGGCAAGAACTTGGTCTTTGTCGGGATAGGATACTCCTTCTTTATCGGGACCGGTCAGTGAAATTACCATATTGTCTTCGCTAATAAGCGTTTTGATGTATTGGTTTACCATATCTACCGTAATGGCCGGAGATATTTGTTTGAGCAGGTTGTATTCCATTTCGATACCCGGAATATATCCGCCGTCGATGAAGTGTCTGATGTACTCTTCGGCGTAGTCGATGTTTTTGTGATTGTTGCGTTCTTTGTACATGTTTTCATACCGAGAAAGTAATGTAGCCCGGGCACGGTCGTATTCGGAAGCTGTGAATCCGAAACGGTCGATACGTTCTGCTTCGCGCATAATACCTTTTATGGCATCGATCGCTCCATTGTCTTTACCCAAAGCGATAAGAGTAAATGCATCTTTGGTTTTGGAAACGAAGAAATCTCCGTCGAAAATCGCTCCGGCAATGAAGGGAGCATCCGGTTTTTGAGTGATTTCGGAGATGCGGTCGTTAAACATGATACCGACAACTTGTCCCATATAGTCATTGATGGCCCCGTTGATAGTTCCTCTCATTTCGCGGGGCATGGGGTCGTGTTTCATATAGATATCCACCCGGGTGTATGTGGCTTCTTTGTCTTTGTGGAATGCAAAGATAGGTTCTTTGTTGTCGGGTACGGTGTAGTAGATACGCTCTGCCGCGTTTTCGGGCATTTTGATTTTACCGAACAGTTCTTTGATCTGAGCTTCCATTTTGTCGGCATCGAAGTCACCGATAACGATAATACCTTGTTGGTCGGGGCGATACCATTTGTGATAGTAGTCGCGTAGTGCCTGATAGGGGAAATTCATGACAACTTCCATTGTTCCGATGGGCATACGGTTGGCATATTGGCTACCGGCAAACATGACAGGAACCGTGACTTCCCATGTACGCCAGTTGGCATCGGCACGAGTTCTCCACTCTTCATGGATAACTCCGCGTTCTTCGTCGATGTCTTTGTCATTCAGAGAGATGGCACAAGCCCAATCGTACAGAACGAGTAGACAGGAGTCTACCAAATTTTGATTTTGAGTGGGGACATTGGATATACGATACACGGTTTCATCGAATCCGGTATAGGCATTGATGTCTACGCCGAATTTGATACCCTTGTTTTCGAGGTAGTTTAACATGTTTTTACCGGGAAAATGTTCTGTCCCGTTGAATGCCATGTGTTCGAGGAAGTGGGCCAATCCGCGTTGGTCTTCGTTTTCGAGAATTGAACCTACCTTTTGTGCAATGTGGAATTCTGCACGATTCTTCGGCGTTTCGTTGTGACGTACATAATAGGTGAGACCATTATCGAGGACTCCGTAGCGTACGTTGGGATCGATGGGCAATGCTTCCATCTGAGGAGCTTGTTGTGCCGATACCCATTGGGCAAGGGCTACACAGGCAAGCACTAATCCCGATTTTACCATTTTTAGATTCATTTTTGTTTGATTTAAAGTGAGTTATATTGTATTTTCTTCGTCTTGGTATTCTAGTATATCTCCCGGTTGGCAATTCAGTTCTTTGCAAATAGCTTCGAGAGTGGAGAAACGTATAGCTTTGGCTTTCCCTGTCTTTAAGATAGAGAGATTGGCCGGAGTGATATCTATTTTGCCCGAAAGTTCATTAAGCGAAATTTTTCGTTTCGCCATCATTACATCGAGATTGACAATAATAGGCATGGTCGTTATTTATATAGTGAGGTCTAATTCTTCGCGTTGTTTATAGGCTATATTCAAAATTTCGGCTAGTAACAGCAAAATAAATGCAATAGTGACCGAAGCGCTCAATTCGGGATAGCAAATTTGATTGTCTCCCAACGAGAGGTGCGAACGATAATAGCTCGTGGTGATAAAGGAATCTATATAGCTAACGAGGTAGAATGTAATCATGAAATAGGAGAGTAATCTCAATCGTTTGATGTTTCTACGGTTCATGAGTCCATCTGAGGCAACCGATTTTATCAATTGCACTAATTTAATAATCATACAAATAAGGGCGATGAAAGAAAGCCCAGTCAGTATTACGGAACTTATACTCAGTGCTACGGGTGTCGTCGATGCCGGAAGGTAGAGAATATTGTCGGACGAGAGATTGAGACTTGGGATCGTTCCTATGTGGTTTAATTGCAATGAGTCCGGTTTGACTGTGCAAATCTGAAAAGTCGATTCTTCCAGCCCATTTTGGAATCCGATGACAGAGGAATTGAGCCCCATCATAAATCCTTTGGAGAAATCGAGAAGTATGGGAATGAGAATGAGTAATGCGATTAGCAAATTCAATAATTGTATTTTTCTCTGTGTTCGTTTGTCGTAAAACATATACGTCATATTCTATATTGTCAGGACAAAGAAATAGAATATTTTCCGAACGAACAAGAAAAACAGTATATTTTTATCGAAAAACGATAAAAATAATTATATTCAAAAAATTGTACGGTGTTATTTATCGTCTATATCCGATATATAACCGTTCATCATTGCATAGAAGCTAAGCCCCGATACGGTCTTGATACCTAATTTGGCCGTTAGATTTTTTCGATGGCTGAGTACTGTGTTTATACTTATATTCAGGCGATCGGCTATTTCTTTATTCATGAGCCCTTTGGCTACCAGCCTCAATACTTCGGTTTCCCGAGGCGATAATTCGTGAGGCAGGATTTCGGATTGTTTGTCTAAATGCTCGATGAACTGTTGTATTTTTTCGAGCAGAGATTCTTCGCTTTCGTGTATGTCTAACGAAGTCATTGAAGTTTCGGGCAGGTGAGACCCTTCGGAGGCGAGGAGTATGATTTTGCTTTTGCGAGGGAGGAAAAAATCGCTGTATCCGATGATTGTATCGGCGAAAAGAATATAGGCATCGAATTGTTCGGGCGCGTTATCGAAAAACTCGGAAATCTCGTTGTATAATATAGGAGTGGTGTCGAAGTATTTTTGTAGTAAATGCTTCAATCCTAAGTTAAGTAACGTGTATGGTGTAACGATGGCGATACGCATGGACTTCGATTACTTGAAACTTTTGTTTCGGCAGGCTTCCAACATACCGTCGGCAATGGGACGGAGTATTCTGTTTCTTATCCGGTTGTGTTGTTTGATATCTTTTTCGAGGCTGTATATTGCGAATATGACACCGTGGCAAAGATTGAGATCGTATTCGCCTTTTAGATGAATAACAAACAGGCTTTTAAGATCGTCTAATTTTTCTTCCAAAGAATCGTTTTCTTCTGTATCGGGTTGAAATTTTTCTCCGTAATATTCCCCGTGCAGGGTTTCGGCAGCGACTTTGATAGAGGGAAACCAGCAATTCTTGTCATTTTCTATGCGCGACAACAATTCTTTTTTCAGTTCGTCGAAGAATTGCTTCATAAGTTCGAGATTGTTGTTCTCGCTGTCGCTTTGGTTTATCAAGAAATTGAAATGTCGTTCTATATTGGGTATCTGGAATTGTTCATAGTAGGCATTCGTTTGGGTGAGGTAGTTTACTATTTGTGTAGCGCAAAATGATTTGAGCCGGTTTTCCGGAAAATAGTCTTCGTTGATAAAGGTGTTGAGTATGGTCACGAAAAACTCGCAGTCTAGATTTTTTTCTTCGCATACGGTACGTATGCTTTTGTCGCCGACCCCCAGAATAATACCGAATCGATTGATAACCGGTATGACGGAGGGTTCGTGCAAGATAACGTCGCAAAGCTTTGTCTCGGCGTTTATTAGTGCCATAATTCGTCCTTTCTATGAATGATATTGTTTTCGGTAATTATAAAGTCCATTTTTATGTCGTGGGGCTCTGCCGGTATTTCGTCGAACAGTTGCAGTTCATAGCAGATTCCAATTTTTGTGGCGGAGGTCTGGACGAGCAGTTTGTCGTAATATCCTTTTCCTCGTCCCAATCGATTCAGCTTTTTGTCGAACGCTACTCCGGGTACGATTATCCAGTCTATCGAACCGGGATCGGTTTCCCGGGTGTTACCCGGTTCCCAAATACCGAAAGCCCCTTGTTTAAGGAACCGAGGATCGTAGGGGCTGACGATGAGATTGTCGCCGTTCACTATGGGTAGGTACAGTTGTTTTTTTTTGCTCCATCTGGATAACATTAAACCGGTATCGACCTCGTCAGTCAAGGCGTGATAAAGCAGTATGCGCGAGACTGTTTCGAAACCGGGTAGCTTTTCTATTGCCGAGCATATATTTTGTGATAAAGCTACTCGCTGTTCCGAGGAGATAGCCTGTTTCAACTGTTTGACCTGTTGCCGCAGTTGTTGTTTTTCGCTCATCGAGGAACTTGATTTTCTGCCGGCAATTCGGGATATCCTTCGCCTTTATTCACTATATCCCGAGCCTTTCGCAAGGTTTCGTCATCTCGTAGTAGCAGTTTGTAAAATGCTTCTTCTCCCAATATGTTCCGGGCTATGTATGCCTGCAACGTGTTTACGATTAATTTTCTTGAAATATTGATGTAAACGGGACGGGGGCGTATTCCTTTTTGGGCGGCGTATTGAACGAAACTGTTTAAGAGAGTGTTGGGTTCAAGTATACTCAATAGGGATTCGACATCTTTTGCTGTTGACAATTTGTCGCGGTATTTATCTGTGTAGTCGAATGCGTATTGATAGAGCAGACCTTCGTTGGCTACGTTGTTGAAGTAGGAGGTGACACCCGTCGTGTCTCGTGGAACGAATATGTCGGGCATAATTCCGCCTCCGCCGTATACTTCACGCCCGTTGACCGTGTGGAACACCAACTCTTTGTTCTGTTTGATACTGTCGGCATTGAAAAATTCACCGTGCATATATCTGTTTACGATATCCATGCTATAATCTTCGGATTTCCCTAATTGATATTCTTTTTGGATACAACGGCCGGAAGGTGTATAGTAACGAGCTACCGTCAGTCGAATGGCCGATCCGTCACGGAAGGGGATTTGTTGTTGTACCAGTCCCTTGCCGAATGTTCGGCGTCCGATTATCAAACCTCTGTCGTTGTCTTGTATGGCTCCTGCGAATATTTCACTGGCCGACGCGGACCATTCGTCCGTGAGAACTACGACTTGTTCTTTTTGGAATGTTCCCGTGCCGTTCGAAACGGCGTCTTCCCGTTCGAATGCTTTTCCTTCGGCATAGACTATTAACCGGTTGGCAGGAAGGAATTCATTCGCCATATTGATTGCAGCGTCCATCAATCCTCCGCTATTGCCACGCAAGTCGATAATGAAGTTTTCGGCTCCTTGATTGTGTAGTTTGGAGAGGGCTGTAATAAATTCGTCGTAAGTGGTTTTGCCGAATTTGCTGATTTTTATATATCCCGATTTGTCGTTGAGCATATAAGCCGCATCAACGCTGTTGACGGGAATATCTCCGCGCGTTACTTCATAAATGAGCGGATTTTTCGCTGTTTTGCGTAAGATTTCGAGTTTCACGGTCGTTCCCTTAGGTCCCCGCAAATTTTTCATGACTTTTTCGTTACTAATGTTTTTACCAACGAAAGCAGAATCGTTGACCGAGATGATGCGGTCTCCGGCCAGTATTCCTACTTTTTCGGAGGGGCCGCCGGAAATGACGCTGACAACGTTGATGGTGTCGTTCAGTATATTGAATTGTATCCCGATTCCACTAAACGAGCCTTCTAACTCTTCATTGACGCTTTCCAGATCTTTTGCCGGAATGTAGGCAGAGTGGGGATCTAACTCTCCTATGACTTTGGGCACGACATTTTCTATGAGATCGTTCCTGTTTACCGTGTCGACGTATTGTTGCTCGATGCATTGCAACAAACTTTCGATTTTGTCATACCTTGCTGTTTTGCCGAAAGAGGTATCGGCAGAGAAAAATCGTCCGATTAAAATTCCCCCGGCGATAGCCACGGCTATTAGTAACGGGACCCAGACGAAACGAGCTTTTTCGTTATTCATATTTAATAGGATAGTTTAGCTTTTTACTTTATAGATTCATCGGCTTGCGGATCAATGAAATCCACTTGTATGCCGGCTTTTTGCAGAAGTTCGATACCGTCTTGGAGCCGGTAGTATTCCGAAAATACGACACGACTGATACCTGCTTGTATAATCAACTTGGAACATTCGATACAAGGCGAGGACGTCACGTATAGAGTCGCTCCGTCGCTGCTGTTGTTGCTGCGAGCGACTTTGGTGATGGCATTTGCCTCGGCATGCAAAACGAAAGGATATGTGTGGCCGTTTTCGTCTTCGCAGCAGTTTTCGAATCCGGCAGGTGTACCGTTGTACCCGTCGGAGATTATCATCTTGTCTTTTACAATTAAAGCTCCGACTTTACGACGCTGGCAGTAAGAGTTTTCAGCCCAGATTTGCGCCATTCGTATATAACGCTTATCCAATGCCAGTTGTTTGTCCGTGATATTTTTTTTTGTGTCCATATCTTGACGCTAATAATTTACAAAAATAGCTGTTTTGCGGAGATTTATGTCCTTTTTTATTATTTTATAACGAAGGTTCGGTTCGGTACATCGGGGAATCGGGTGAAGAGGTTCCGTGCTTTTGTTTTTCGAGATACGGTTAATCGATGAATCTTCGCAATATATCGTTGTACGAGTCGATACGGCGGTCTCGCAAGAACGGCCACCAGCGCCGAACGTTTTCGGAGCGGGTTAAATCTATTTCTACGACTTCACACCATTCGCTGTCGTCGGGAGCGGCGGCCAGCTTGGCGCCGAAGAGCTTCTCCAGGTTCTCGCAGCTCGCGGCGCCGCTCACGCCGAACGCCGTGTCGAACTGGCCCTTCATCTCCGCAGCCTCGGGATGTTTCTCGAAGAACTGCGAAAGCCGGTCGTACTCGGCGATCACCTCGTCGGGCATCACCTCGTCGGTGTTCTTGTAGTCGTCGCAGAGGTTCGAGAAGTAGGCCACCACGGTCTCCGGATCGGCATTGTCGCCGCCGGCCTCGAGGGCCTCGCGGAACGCCTTGCGGATGCCGGCGCGGTCGTTGGGCTTATAGGCCAGGTACTCGCGGGCCTTCTGGTCGAGGATGAAGGCGAGCCCCTGCTTGGCGTTGTCGCCGAAATACTTGGCGCGCAGGTCATAGATCTGCATCAGCGAGTCGATATAGGCGTTCTTCTCGGTCACGTTCTTGGCACGGTTGATCTTCTGCTTGTAAACATTGGCGCCGCGCTGGTAAATGGCCACCGAAGCGTCGGGGCAACTGTTGAGCAGGTCGCGCAGGTAACGGGCGGCCGCATCGTAATCGCGGTTGTCGTACGACTCCTTCAGGAAATTGCTGTTCAGAATGTTCTTCTCCCGCTCTTCCGGGGTGTCGCCCCATTTCGCGTACTGGGGGCCACTGAAATCCTGTTGTGCCATCGCAGCCACAGCGAACAGCGTACAGGCCGCGGAAAGCAGAAATTTAACGTTTTTCATCGGTCAGATTAATTTTTGTGCGTTTTATGTTTGTTTTTTGTTTACCTGTCCGTATTCGTTTGCCGGCTCCGTCCCGGTTAATCGTACTTGGGCCGCGAGAACCAGTACTCGCCGTTCTCCTGGGCTCCGGCGAAGAGCGTGAAACCCACGGCGAACTTGAAGTACTGCTGCCGCACCAGTCCGACGCGCTCGGCGACGTTATACCCGCGGCGGCCGTACTCCACGCCCACGTCGATCGAAGAGATCGCCCAGAGCTTCACGGGAATGCCGAATCCGGCGGTCACGGCATACTGCGCGAGCCGGTCGCCGTTGAAGGTCTGGTTGTGGTAACCGTAACGGAATCCCGCCCGGTAGGACCAGCGCTTGAGAAAACTGCGCACGTCGTAGCGCGACGGCGTGTACTCCACGCCCACCTTGAACGTGCTCGTATTGGTATAGGCCACCTCGTAGGAGGTCCTTGCGTCGCCCGAGCCGCTCACGCCCGTCATTTCGGTCGCGGTGTTGCTGTCGCCCCAGTTCTGGTAGACGTAATCCACGCCCACGGCCCACTTGGCCGTCTGGTAGTAGATGCCGGCCGAAAACTGCCGCGGCAGCACCATCTTCAGATGCGTCGTGTCGCCCTTGACCGTCGTATTGTAAATGTCGCCGACATAGATGCGCTTCGTCACCTCGGGATTCAGGTCGCCGCCGATGTCGAACGCCGCGCCGATCGTGAGGATGCGCTTCTGGGTCAGCACGGGGCTCCACTGCACGCCGACCTGCCCCTTGACGCTCGAAATGCTGTAATTGTCCAGTCCCACCGACGAAGTGTAGGTTCCCTCGCCCGTGATGGCCGTCGGCGTCATCGTGAAGGTGCGGTCGATGCTGCCCCAGTAGTATTGCGCGGCCACGCCGACCGAGAAGTTCTTGAACACCTCCCAGCCCAGGCCGAGCTTGACCTCCGTCACGTCGCCCTCGCCCTCGTAGTTGTACTGCACGCGCCCGACGTTGCCCCACACGGGATCCGACGGGTCGTACTCGTGGTAATACTTGGTCCGGTAACCCACCGAACTGTACGGCGTGAGGCTGAACCCCAGACCGAGTTTCCGCGCCACGGGCATCTGAAAGGCGATGTCGTGGAAATTGAACGTATTGTAAGCCGTGCTTTTCGACTGCCCGGCCACCGTCTGCGAGTTGTAGTAGTTCTGCCCCTCCAGCCCGAAGTTGAAGAGGAACGTCTTCTGCGGAATCGAACTGTACGCCGCCGGATTGAGCAGATTGACGACTCCCGTCGAACGCATAGCGACACCCACGCCGCCCATCGAGCGCATCGGCAGCGTACCCGGAGTGTTCAATTCGCCGATGCCGTACATCGTATAGGGGGAAAAGGCGTTTATGCTGCTCGTCTGCGCCCATACGGCGGCGGGAAAGAGCGCCGCGGCCGCGACGAGAAGCTTAATCAAGGTGTTCTTCACTTGCATTGTACTCTAAAATTCTGTTCAATCCCCAAAAGACGAGATTACAATTTGCAAATATCGTATTTTTAATTCTTTTCGCAAAGAAATTCGTGTCCCCTCCGGTAAAAATTACGCACAAATCCTCAATTTCGCCCTGCATGCGGGCGATATAACCCTCGATTTCGAAGGCCAGCGAATTCATCACCCCGAGGCGCACGGCCTCGTCGGTGGTCCGCCCGAGCAGCTCCGCGGAATCGGTGGCGTCGCACAGCGGCAGCGCGGCCGTGTATTCGTGCAGCGCGCGGAACCGCATCGCCATACCGGGCGAGATGCAGCCGCCGCGGAACACGCCGTCGGCCGAGACGAAATCCAGCGTCACGGCCGTCCCGAAATCGACGATCAGCGCATTGCGTCCCGGGTAGAGCGTCGCGGCTCCCACGGCCGCCGCCAGCCGGGCGCGGGTCTTTTCCATCTCCACGGTGTCCACGTCCCTGGCGGACCGGTGGGCCCGGGCCCGGCCCCCGGTA
>OGQQ01002776.1_pt1 | contig 10874 bp, 9 predicted proteins | sample 1553281 | NCBI WGS metagenome assembly OGQQ01 (sample SAMEA2579937, study PRJEB22360) | human gut metagenome | biome: human gut; feature: human-associated habitat; material: faeces | place: Denmark | collected 2008/2010 | reverse complement strand
GGCCGCTACGAGGCCGAGCGCGCCACGATCGTGACCAGCCAGTACACCCAGGCCGGCCTCGCCGCGGTGCTGTCGGAGTACGGCCGCAAGGAGGACGCCCTGGCGATCGTCTCGCGCCTGGCCGAGATGACCGAGCGCGTCAAGGTCGACGGCCCGGACCGCCGCATGGCGCCCTGCGACGCCGAGGGGGCCGGGCGATGAGCCGCCGGGCCCCGCAGGAGGGGCGCAGCTATGAGCAGGCCCTCTACTCCGTCGTCCTGCTGGTTCCGCGCCTCCCGAGGCCCGAGCGCACCCGGACGGTGAGGGTCCTGCTCGACTTCATCGCCGGCCTCTGGGAGCTGGACCGCTCGCGCGTCGATGCGGATTTCGCATCGCTCGTGCGCGGGCTTCCCCGCTGATGTCCGCATAGGTATGTGCATGAGCGTCCGCATATCTGCGCGTTTGCGCATGCACATACCCGCACAGAAGCACAGATGCGAGGGCGCGTATCCGCGCGCCCTTCTTGATGGATTGAGGTTTCCCATGGAGAGGATCGAGGAGATGTCCGCCGAGCGGGCGGAGGGCATATCGCCGGGCTCTACGGCGACGAGCTGTACGGCCTCGAGCTCGACGGCGAGGTTTCGGGCGAGGGGGCCATGCGGTGCCGGTACGCACCGGTCCATGATGAGGTGAGGGGCATCTGCGATGCGCTGGGGCTGGACTACGACCGCATCGCGACCGATCGTGCCGGGATGCTCTGGGCGGGCGAGGGGATGCCTCACCGCTTCGACGCATGCTGCGAGATCAGCGACATCGCGAGGCGCCTGCGCGCCCAGTGCCGCGATGTCGCTTCCCGTTCGGAAAGCCCCGGGCCGCGGCGCGCGGCGTCATCGCTAGCAGGCGCTAGCATCTTGCGGAAGGACACGCATGGGCCGAATGTGCCCGGACAACGGAATGGAGCTTCAAGATGGACAGACGAGAGCTCGAGATCATGTTGAACGATGCCTTCGACCGCGGCATCGTCACGGCAAGGGCGGTAGAGGGAATCTATCCCCCCGCCGTCACGGTGGGAATCCTCGACGACCTCGGGCGCGAGATCGACTTCGGGCATGAAGGTAGCGGGTTGACGGTGTTTCTCCCTGGCATCGAGGACGATGCCCGTTTTGCCGGCTCGTGCAAGGCCCTCGGCGGCAAGGTGCCGCAGAACACCTATCGCATGGAACTTGTCTCGGCGATCGCCGGCGAGCTCATGGGCGCCGAGTCCGCCACCGCGCTCAGCGCCCTGGAATCCGCCCTGGACCGCGCGAGGCGAAGGGGCTACTGCGTGTTCGACCGCGGCATCCATGACGACGTCCCGGATCCCGGGCTGGTCTACCTGTGCTCGACCTACCCGGCGGCCGTCCGCCTGAAGGACTCCCTGGACTTCGTCCGGGCTCAGGGCAACGAGCCGGACCGTCACGCGCTCGGCACATACCGCATGGTGGACGGGTACTGCATCATGGGAGGGTTGGACGAGGTGCCGCTGGCGGACGCATACGCCGTGGATGCGGCCCTTATCGAGGACTGGGGTGTCGGCGATGCCGTCTTCCGCATCACCGACCTCAAGGCGAAGACGTTTTCGTATGCCGTCGACGCCGACGGCGGGCAGAAGGCGTCGACGCTCGTCTACTACACCGATGAGGGCTCCGACCCGGTCCTCTTCCAGCAGACCGGCGGCGGTTGGCTCCTGGCGAGCGACAACTTCCTCGCCGAGAACTCGATCGTCGAAGACTTGGAGCGCGTCTATACCGGCGAAGTCTCGCCGGTATACCTCGATTCGCGAATCGTCGACATGGAGGAGATGGCCGAGGCCTACGGCTGGGTGAGGCCGGAGAAGACCCCGGCCTCCATCGCCGCCGTCGCCCGGAAGGCCGCCGCGTCCTCGGCAGCCGAGAAGCCGTCGCCCGGCAAGGTCGCCGACGCTGCCCGCGAGGTCTCGAAGGGCTCCGCGCCCCGACACTGATACCATGGGGGGGTGCGGATGCGCCCGCAGGCGCTTTGGCATACACACGCAAACGCTCAACCGCGCATCCGCATATATGCGTAAAGGTGGCACGCCATGATCAGGAACGTTCTGAAACCCGACGGCACGGCGCATATCGAGCAGCAGGTCGGCAACATGCGATACGATCTCACGACGGGGCAGGTGGATACGGTGGTCCCCGGGGCAGGCGCCACGAACCTCGTCTTCGGCGCCGACGGCCGCCCGCACGTCGAGCTCACGACCGGCAGCATTCGCCAGGATCTGGGCAGGCCCGGTTTCGATACGCTCCTGTAGGTTCCGCAATCGCACATACGCATACACGCACACATACGCAGTTGCGCATACGCACACTCGCACAATGGAACACATGCACGTCGGCATATCTACGCACATGCACATAGCCGCACACGCGCCCATCGGGCTCCAGCCTCGGTGGGCGCCTTGTTTCCGGCCGGCCGCCGGATACGGGGAATAACCACCTGAGGGGAAACGGACAGCGCCGAGGGAGGGCGCGCCCCGAAAAGGAATGGAGAACGGAAATGAGGATACCCGCAAGGGCGGCAGGGCCGCTCGTCGCCATGGCCATAGCCGCAGCATCGTTCGGCTGCATCGCGCCCGCGGCTTACGCCGAGAACGCGACCGCCGCCGTGATCTCCGACGACGGCGGCCATGTCGTCGTCGACGTCGACCTGAACGGAAGTGCGCCTGTCGGCGACGCGACCGAACAAGCCGATATGAAAAGCAGTCAGGGCGAATCGGTTTCCGATGCGGAACCAGACGAGGCCTTGAAAGCATTCGAGGCCCTGATGACGGCCAACGACATCATTATAAGATCAGCGTTTTACTACATCTTACTGCCGTCTCTCTTCGCGATGGCCTTGCCTCTCCTCTTATACGAATTGCTGGAGCTACATGATCGCCGCCGTCTTTGAGTCCCGACGGTTGGACTGAACCGGCGTCGTGCCGATCGTGAACCCGGTCCGCCCCCGACGAAGTTATCTATAACCGGGCGGCTCTGCCCGAGCCGCCCTTGAAGGGAAGGAAACCCTATGATGCTTTTCGAATCTTTGATCTTCAACCTGCTCCCCGCAGCCGTCGGCATCATGGCCGTCGTGCTGGTGTTCGAGAGCTGCTGGCGCAAATGCCCGCCGGATAAGCTCATGCTCGTCTCCGGCGCCGGCAAGATGCGCTCCGTCTCCGGCAAGGGAACCTTCGTGATCCCGCTCCTCCAGCGCGTGGACACCCTCTCGCTCGGTGCCGTGCAGGTGCAGCTGACCACCGAGAACGATATCCCGACGCAGGACGCAATCCTCATCCACGCCTGCGCCGTGGCGAACTTCCAGATCGGCCAGACCCCCGAGCTGATCGAGACCGCGTCCAAGAACTACCTGAATTTGGACAAAGAGGAGATGACCCGCCAGGTCACCGAGGTCATGCTGGGCAAGATGCGCGAGGTCATCGGCCAGATGGACCTCAAGGAGCTCATGCGCGACCGTGAGAGCTTCAACGCGAAGGTCTTCGGCGGCTCCAAGGACGACCTCGCCAACCTCGGCCTCGAGCTGCGCACCTTCAATGTGCAGGACTTCTCCGACTCCCAGGGCATCATCCGCTCCATGGGCGCCGATCAGGCGGCCGAGATCAAGAAGGAAGCCGAGCTGGCGCAGATCAAGGCGGCCGAGGAGGTCGCCATCCGCCAGAACCAGCTCGACTTGAAGCAGGCCGACCTCAAGAAGCAGGCCGACAAGGCGAAGGCCGAGGCCGATATGGTGAAGGCCACCGTGACGGCCGAGAAGCAGCGCGAGCTCTATATCGCTCAGCAGGAGGCCGAGATCGCCGCGGAGACCAAGAAGGTCGAGCTCGCCGAGCGCCAGGCGGACGTGAGGGAGCGCGAGCTGAACGCGACCGTGAAGAAGCAGGCCGAGGCCGACCGCTACGCCGCAGAGCAGGAGGCCGAAGCCGACCTCTACAAGCGCACGAAGCAGGCCGAGGCCGCCCGCATCGAGCGCCAGAACCAATCCGACGCCGAGCTGTATTCCGCCCAGAAGGACGCCGAGGGCATCCAGGCCCGCGCGAAGGCCGAGGCCGAGGCCACGCGCTTGAAGGGCGAGTCCGAGGGTGTGGCCGAGAAGGCCCACGGCGAGGGCGTCGCGGCGGGAATCAAGGCCCAGGCCGAGGCGTACAACGGCATGGATAACCCCTACCTGCTCGCCAACCGCTACATCGACATCATGCCCAAGGTAGCCGAGCAGGTTGCGAAGCCCCTCACTGCCGTCGATTCCATCAAGATGTACGGATCGGGCAACGCGCAAAAACTCGTAAAGGAGACCACATCGATTGTCGACCAGGTCGCATCCGGCCTGAAGGACAGCACGGGAATCGACCTGCCGTCCCTGCTGAACGGTCTGATCTCGAACCCCGATATCGATGCCGGCTCCGCCGAGAACTCGGTGGAGTGATGGTCGTCCCGCTGATCGCCTCGGCCTTGCTGCTCGATTTCTTCGGCTGCATGATGCCCCTGGCATTGGTCGAGGACACCAAGGCATTTAAGGTCGGCGTGTTCCTGATTTGGGCGGCGCTGGTGGCGGATTCCGTCCTGATGGGCTTGTTCTATCCGAGGGAGCTGGCGGGGGTGAATCCCCTGTTGGCGGCAGGTCTCGAATCGATATGCCTCATCTGTGCCATGTATCCCCTGCATGGGTTCGCATCGAACTTGGCCCCCTGTGGCATCCGGGTCGATACTGCCGCGGCCCTCGCCTTCATAGACTTCCTCGTGACCGCTGTGGGATATGTCTCCCTGCTCTTGGGTACGATCTGGCTTATATTCTTCTAGGCTCGCAGGCATATGGACCTGTCGACCATCAAGCCGGTGCCCTTCCGGCCCCGCAAGCCGGAGGGTTCCGAGGAGTAGTACCGGGGCGGGCCGCCCGCACGTCGCGCAGACCGTCGGGCGGCTTTTTACATCGAAGGGGAGTGTGCCCCATGGAGGGGAAACGAAACCGCGGCGAGGTGACCGCCGAGCTTTCCGAGAAGGTATGGGCGAGGCTGTGCCGCGAGAACGCCCTGGTCGCGAGCGAGGTCTGGGTCGATGACGCCCGCCGGGTCGATTTCGTGGCCTACAGGCCGCATCGTCCGCGCGACCGATCGTCGAACCATGCGACCGCCGCCGAGCTCGAGTCCGGCACCTTCACGTTCGTCGAGGTCAAGTCGTGTATGGACGATTTCACGAGCGGCCACGGCAGGACGTTCGAGGGCGATGAGAACTGGCTGGTGTGCCCGCTCGAGCTCGCCGACTCGCTGGCTTCCAAAGGTATGCTGCCCAAGGGGGCGGCCGTGTACTCGCCCGACGCCCGCGGCGCCCTGCGGAAGCGCTACGACACTTCCGAATTCCGGCAGGTGCGCGTCGCCCCGGCAATCGAGCTGATATGGGCGATGCTGAGGCGGAAGAGCTCATGCGAGACCGGCGCCGGTTTTCCCGTATAGATCACCGGCGCATCTGTCCGGATGCATATCCGCACATCGGCATACATACGCCGAGGCACATACGCGCACACGCATATATACACACCAGCACCATTGCACATATGCGCGCACGCATAAAGACATAGACGCACAGATGAACAGGCCGCGACCCCTTACGAGATCGCGGCCTGTTCTCGGACCGAAGTCCCACCCATGAAAGAAATCCGCGATGCCCGCATGGGAAAGACAAGCCGTTCGGCTGCGCGGGACCCACATCATTCTGAGGCTATCGTACCCGTCTGCGCATCGGGGTATACGGGCGCGCGGGGAAATGCGCGGAAGCATATCCGCCTCGCCTTCAAAAACTTCCTATAGTTTCTGCGAAACCCCCGTTCGGCGTATATTTTTTCGCTTGCGCGGGTATCAATTCCCCGTTACTGGTCGAACGGATGACGGGATATGGAAATGGCAGACGGTGACCGCTTTACACCGGAACAGGCCGAGGCGCTGAGCGCGCTGAGGGACGGGAGGAACGTGTTTCTCTCGGGCAACGCCGGCACGGGTAAGAGCTACGTGCTCAACGCCTTCATATCGGACCTGAAGGCGCGCAACGTCGATTTCCTCGCCCTGGCGCCCACCGGCATCGCCGCGCTGAACCTCACGGACGGCTCGACGATCCACCGCACGCTGAAAATCGCGCCGGGGGTCTGCGCCCCCGATGGCCCCAAGGGATCCCGCAAGGTGCTCGACGCCGCGAAGGTAATCATCATCGACGAGATCTCGATGTGCCGCATCGACCTGTTCGACCACGTGATGGGGATGATCTCCCAGTCCATGACGCGCAACGGCGCGAAGCAGGTGGTCCTCGTCGGCGATTTCTTCCAGCTGCCGCCGGTCGTGACCGAACGCGACTCCGCGCTGCTGATGAAGTTCTATCCCGGAAACCTCCAGGGCTGGTGCTTCAAGTCGAGGTACTGGACCGGCTTCGATTTCGAGCCGCACGTCCTCAAGACGGTCGTGCGCCAATCCGACCCCGATTTCATCGACAACCTGAACCGCGCCCGCGTCGGCGACGCGTCGTGCCTCGATTACTTCAACGCGCACTCGAAGAGCTCCCGCGCCTACCTGCCGAAGGACACGCTGGTGCTGTGCGCCAACAACCGCATCGCCGATTCGATCAACCGCGAGAACGTTGACGCGCTCGACGCACCGAAGGTCGAGTTCGCGGCCGCCGCGACCGGCACGGTGTCAAACGGCGACAAGATGGCGCCGGAGAGGATCGTCCTGTGCCGCGGCGCCCGCGTGATGTCGCTCGTGAACAGCCCTCAGGAGGGTTACGTCAACGGCACGCAGGGCACCGTCACCGACGCGTCCGCGGACGCCGTGACGGTCAAGTTCGACGGGGTGGACGAGAAGGTCCGCATCGAGCGGCACAGATGGGAGATCAACAAGTCCGAGGCCGTCGTCGAGATGGACGATGAGGGCAGGCCCGTCAACAGGGTCAAGACCGCCGTCGTGGGTGCCTATACCCAGATCCCGCTCAAGCTCGCCTACGCCATCACCATCCACAAGTCGCAGGGCCTGACGTTCGATGCCTGCTGCGTCCACACGAAGGTCTTCGCCGAGGGCCAGCTGTACGTCGGCCTGTCCCGCGTGCGCTCCGCCGCCGGCCTCACCGTGTTCCCCAAGATTGAGCCGAACCGCCTGATCGCCAGCCGCGAGGTCGTGGAGTTCTACGATTCCCTCGAGCACAGGATGGAGGAGCCGGTCCAAATCGAGTGCCCGCGCCGCTACGAGTCGCGGGTCCGCGCCTACATCCGAGACCTCATGGACGGCAGGGACCCCGACGCCCCCACGCCTCCCGCCCTGGAAGGCGCCCTGGAGAACAGCAAGGGAGGTACCCCGGAACCGGGGACCGAAAGACCGGCTCGAACCCTCGAAGAGAAGATTGGGGCGGATATAGTTGCCCGTGCCACCTTCGCCCTCAAATTTGCAGTTTCGGGTGCCATGTCCAAGGACCATCTTGAGGCCAAGATGCTCCTAGCCGGGTACGTACTTGATTGGGGACGCGCTCCGCATGAGCTCTATGTCGTCTGCAAGGAGGGCGGTTATCGCGTCAGCGCATCGGAACTGGGCATCCGACGCTCCGAGATTGAGGCGAGGATTGCGAAAAACTCCGGCTTCGACTTGGGCTCCGCTCGTCGTCAGCCGAGCCCGTCCGACTCTCGTCCTGGGAAGCGGAAGGGCTCGGCGAAAGAGTCCGCCGGTCGCACCCGAAATACACGCAAGGCGAATAAGCGGTAGCGACAACGGAAATGGGAAGGCCGAATCTCCCGGCCTCCCCATTTCATTTTCGCGGGCGGATCGCTACCGTCTGCCGGTGAGCTCCCAGTCCCAGATATACTCCTCGACCTGCCCGGCGAGATGGAGCGGGGCGGGAAGGTTCACCCTCATATCGTTCTTGTAGAGCTGCACCATGCAGCCGCGCAGGGCCTCGGCGTATTTGACGCTGGCAAGCGCCTCGGCCTCGCCACCGGGCGACAGAAGGCAGTACTCGTTGATCGTCTTCTCGCAGAACGCCGCGGTGGGCGAATCGTACTTCGATCCGCGTGCGGACCATTTGTACTGGGCGTCGCCCGGTCGCGGGGCCAACGCGAGGAAGTAGCCGTCCATCTTGAAGAGTCCCTGCTTGTCGCGCCTGTTCGGCACGGTGCCGTCGTCTGCGCCGCCCGCGGCCACCTCGTCCGTGAACCAGTCGGGGACCTCGCCGTTGAGACCGGAGCGTATACGCAGGATGCGCAGCTTGCTGCCCGCGAGGCCAAGCGGCTCCTCATAACCGGTCGGTCCGTAGCTCAAGGGTCCCGACTCGAGGCCGGAGTCGCTGATGCCGGGCCACCAGTCTCTCTGGCGGATGCGGCCGTAGGAGTTGACGAGGAGGAGTTCCGGCCTGTCGCCGGTGGCGCGGACTATGCCGTGGAGCATCCTCTTCAGGGCCATTCCGTTTGCCCGCTTGCAGGAGTCCGGAAAGCCCTCGGAACCGCTCAGCCGGGCGAACTCGATGAGGGCGCGCCAGTACGGTAGGCTTCCGTCAGGTAGGAGGGGGCAGTACACGGTGACGGCACCGCTTCTCATGTCCTGTCGGACGCAATAGGGGAAGCTCGCCCGCGCCTTGCCGTTGCCGGAGTTGTAGACCTTCAACCCTATCGCCGGGATCGAGGTATCGATGCCGCGCGAATTGCGTGCCGGTTCGGGTACGAAACCGAGCTGGCGCATGAGGTCGCGGACGGCGACGCACGCGCGGATCTCGGGACTGTCCTTCGAGTCCTCGGGTTCGATGAATTGGGTCAGGCGCCCGGTTTTCGCGAACGCGATGCGCAGGGCGCGCTTGGGGTCTCCGCCGTCGTCTTTGCCCTTGGGCTTGTAGCTCTCGGCGCCCGGCAGGACCACTATGCACGCGGTCGGGTCGGTCGCCTCGGGAAGCGCGGCGGCGACTTTGCGCCAGCGGATCTTCGCCTGGCTGTCGCCGGTATTCTCCATGCGGTTCAGGAGGTCGTTTGCCGGGATGTTATCGATCTCGACCTCGAAGTCGTCGACGGCCCCCTCCCCGCCGAGAAAGCGGGAGATCTCGGCCCTTGCCATATCGAGGAGCCGGGCATCGTCCTGGTTGCCGATCAGCTGGAATACGGCCCTGTCCCTGCCGGTGCAGCGGGCGAGTCTGGCGCGGTTGGCCCGGCCCCAGGCCTCCTGTCTCGCCCGTGCGCTGACGGGGTCCTTGTCCCAATCCGCCTGCCTGGGTTCCTCTATGGACGCCTTGAGATGGGTCAGTTGAAGCGAGTCGAGCGCACCGACGGGCTCCGCGATATCTTTGAGCCGAGCCGCGACGGCCTCGAAGAACATGGCCTTGTCGATGACGGATGCCCCGCTTGCGACCGAGGGCTTCGATGCCCAGGAGGCGGTCATCGCGTAGGGGGATAGGATCTGCGGCTGCGAGCCGTCGCGGGCGTACCTGCCCATGTCCTCAAGATACTCGCGGACTGCGGGCAATCCGGTCCCGCTGGCGAACTCGTAGTTCGCCAGGGCCGCGGGGTCCCAGGCCAAGTCGCGCTTCTGTTTGTCGTAGCCGTAGGGGACGACGCGGAGCGTGCCGCCTTCCGTGCGGACGTAGGCGTTGACATCGTGTTTGAGGAACGGGTCGTCCTGCCATGGCTTGCCGATGAAGCGGCGGACGGCGACATCCATGTTGAGCCTTGCCTTGCGGCCGACCGGCAGCGTCTCGACGTGGAATCTGAGGGCGAACGCCCACGGGTCCTCCTTGTGCCAGTGGATATCGGAAATCAGCTCGTAGACGTTTCAGTTTCCGCGTGAGACTCTGCTGAAGTTCTCGACCATGCCGTTGGCGAGTTCGAGGGGGATGCCGGCGATGACGTCGGCGACTTGCGCGGAGAATGCGGGGAAGGTGAGCCCGCCCGCGGGACGGCCGTCGCCGCTGAACAGGCAGATCTCTTCGCCACGCACGGCCTCTTCGAACGTCTCGGGGTGCAGCATCCCCATCACCTTGCGGTAGGCGGGGGATTGGGTATCGATGTCCTTGCGGGAGGAGATCCAGACCGCGATGACGTTGCATAGCTTCGCGAGATCAATGGGGGCGAGGGCGATAAGCCAGCTGTCGGTATGCACGTTGGGGCGTACGGGGTTCAGCTCGACGGCCCGGTCGAGCCAGCAGCGCAGGTCGTCCTTGAGGACTTTGGTGTTGAGGTAGCCGCCCTCTTTCCTCGGGGGCATGAGCGTGAAGAGGGCGTCGCGCAGGCTGTCGGGCAAGCCGACGACGTGCACGGTCGTCTTGGTGTCGGGGACGGGTGCGAATGACATGAGGTGCAGCTTAGAGTCCGACATTTCCGATTCCTTTCCTGAACGACTCGTAGAACGGCCCGTAGAGGGCTTTGGCGACCTCCGGCTGGTCGCTATCGTGCATGAGGCGTTCCATGTAGGCGCCGAGCTCTTCCAGGGTCCTGAACGAGAGCTTCCCGTCGCCGCCGCGGAAGGCCGCATCGGCGAAATAGACATGCGGCGCGGGCCTCTCCTTATCGGCAAGCCTCGCCAGACGCCCGAATATCTGGATGATCGTGACCATGAGCGTGGAGATCGCGTCGTCTACGAGGAATTGCCTGCCCATGGTCCTCCATGCGCCCATGGGAAGGTTCTCGTCCCGCTCCATGGTCTTCCATGTGCGCCAGGCGGAGGCCCTGACCTCGGTCGCGAACTCCCCGGGATTGGCCGGGTAGTCGCCGACCTCCCTTTCGATGAGGCCGTTGAGCTTGCGGTATCGCCCGCCGAGGTCGTGCGGTGTGCCCATCGGGCGCACCGAGAAGATGAGGCTCGGGGAAACGGGCGAGCCGCCGCGGGACGCGGAGGG
>OGQQ01002775.1_pt1 | contig 10883 bp, 13 predicted proteins | sample 1553281 | NCBI WGS metagenome assembly OGQQ01 (sample SAMEA2579937, study PRJEB22360) | human gut metagenome | biome: human gut; feature: human-associated habitat; material: faeces | place: Denmark | collected 2008/2010 | reverse complement strand
TCCGCCTGTTATCGTCCGTATACAAGGGGGCTGTGATGGAATACCCGTTTGATGCTCTGCACGCCGGGATAGAAAGCCAGATTCTCAATCTTCCCGCCGGAATTCCCGACTCCCAGGCAATCAGGCAGGCAAAGTCCTTGCCGGACTCCGTTGAAAAATTCCGTGCATTGGGGAAGGCTCTTTCCAGGCAGCTTCGCTACCGTGAGGCCGTTGCAGCTTATACGGAGGGGCTGAAGCTGGAGCCGGAAAATCTGTCCCTGCTCCGCCTTCGGGCGGGACGGTACCTGACGACGCTGCAAAGTGATCCTGCCATCGCTGACTTCGAAAAATGCCTGACTTTGGGTGCGGAAAAGCTGGACTGCCTCTATCGGATCGGCCTTGCCCAGTATTACGCCGGGCGGTACGAACAGGCAATGGAAGCTTTTGAGGGCTGTATGCCTTTATGCGATGATGAAATGGGGATTGCGGTTCTTTACTGGCACACGCTGAGCGCTGTCCGGACAGAGAAAGCGCCGACTCTTCTGAAGTACTATCGCCCGGATATGGCGGTGGGGCATCATACTGCTTACGAAAAGGCCATGCGGGTCTGGAGCGGTACAACGCCGCTTGCAGCGGCGCTGGAAATGCTGGAGAGGGAAGAAGACGATCTGGAATATGGCATTACCTTGTACGGCCTGCTCTGGCATCCCGACTGTGCCGAAAGAGAGCGCCTTTCCCAATCGCTTCTCCGCCGGGACGGTTTCTGGCCCAGCTTTGCGTACCTCGCTGCATGGAAGGATTGGGCAGGAGCCCAGTAAGCGTCTATCTTGATATTGGGATCAACCGAAATGAATATAAAAAACGGGGCTGTCTCAAAATGAAGCATTTCCAGAGGTTAGAGAAATAATCTTTATAAAAATTGCTCAAGCTGCCGAGAGGGTTTACTGTCTGTGAATTGCAGGCGACAAGCCGAAAGGCATCGCAACGGCGAAATCGACCGGGAGGACTACGATAAGTGGCGGTATAACTACCCGAAATACGACGAAGCGTCCGGCTATGTGAAAGTGCCATCCCAGCAGCTTAGCAATGCAATGGTGGAGGCGTTCAAGGACCGGCTGAAGGCTGACTAAAAAACAAAAGAAAAAGCGCTATCTGACTTGGCTTCAAATCAGATAGCGCTTTTTGTTATCGCAATCATTCAAATAATGTTGCCATTTTGTTGCCACAGCGGGCACTCATGGCGAAAAAGCCTTGGTATGACTGGACTTTTTCCGGGATGCAATCATTCCCACTCGCTCCCGTCAAGCCTATTCTAAACAAGTTTGCTTATGGGATTTAGCACAGATTATTTGTATTGCTTTCATTATTCAGGTAGCATGGGCTCTCTGATTTTTTGTTGCCATAGCGTTGCCACAGCTATGGTTATTTGCAGTGTTCATCATACCATTCATCCATCGCCGTATTAATTACATTCCCTTCGTAATAGGTTGTCCAATCAATAGTTGTAGTATTGAGAAGTTTTTGGTTGTGTTCATTAAGATTGGAATAAATGCAGCTTGAAACCACGAGCGTTTTCTTTCCATCACGCCCAGCTTTATTCGCTATATGGCAAGCAGAATTTACAACATCACCCATCCATATTATATCATTCAAACCACTTCCAGAATAGCCCGCTTTCACCATAAGAGCTCGTCCATAATCCATACCAATCCCAACTGAAATCTGACTATATCCTTTTTTGCGGAGTTTATAGTTCAAAATTTTGATTAGACTGTTTAACCGTGCAGCAATGCTAAATACTGTATCAATGTCTGATTTATACGGAGTTTCAAAAACACCCCATACGCAGTCACCGTTGATATTAATTTCTTTACAGATTGTTTGAGAGTTCATAAGTGCTGTACACTCAGAAATGAAACAACGATATATTTTTGCAAGCGTTGGCCGCTTGTGTTCATCTGTCATATCTGAAGATCCAATAATATCAATAAATAAAGCAGTGACATTAACATAGTATCCGTTCGTATAGGTTAGTAATGACCGTTGCGGAATAGAATCAGAATCAGAAAAATTACCGTTTCCTGCTCCAAGAATGTCATCCATTCTCTGAGAGCTTTTGTCTATATCATATGCAATATGATTGGTTGTTTCCATTATACTCACGACTCTCTTTCCAAAGCTGCATATTTATATTAATACGGCTCCAATAATTGCCATTATAATAAATACAATAAATCCGACAAGCGAGCATATCAGTCCCTTTTTATATAGTGAAAACTTCTTATCGCAAACTAAGGAACAGATATAAATCTGCGAAATAATGTCATCATTCATTTGCTCAGATGAGCATTTTCTTAGCTTTCCTCTATATTTTGAAAAGGTCTTATTCTTGGCAATAGATGAGAAAAAAATTAGAGAATCACCTTTAACGCCTCGGCCTTCAAATTCTTTCGGGTTAACTCTAGCAAAGAGTACCCTGATAAGAAGAAATACGCCATATAACAACAAACCGAATGAAAGAAAGCTGATGATTAAAAATATTGTAGACGATACAGTTTTCTTTTCACACATATACCGGAAAATTGCTGTGAACTTTGATACATAGTCTGTAGCTAGGAGAATACCAGCGAAGACTCCTATTCCACTCAAGATTGTTGATACTTTGGAGTCGCAATTCTCGATCCAACTATTGACCCTATTAAGAGTCTCGGACAACTCTTCGTACTTAAGATCCATAGGTGTATAACCTCGCTTCTTCTGTTCATCACAGCTTAAACATTCTCGTCGATCCACTTGTCAAATTCTGTCTCAACTATATTACAATGATAGTAGTCAATGTTCCCATAATAACTTGTTGAATGGGGTTTAATCCATGTTTTATAATCCGCATTTTCTTCACATAAATACTCAAATATATTCTCGTGAAATAAGGGACTCATTGCTATTGCAGAAACACCATTTCTGTTCGCTTTATCTGACAAATGCGCTGCATCGACAACTGCCTTGCCAATCCAAATTTTATCATTTATTCCGGTTCCACTTTGACCAGCCTTAATAATTAAATCTTGACTACACCCCAAACCAATACCGGCTTGAATAGTTGGATAATCATTTTGACTGAGTAATTTATTCAACATCTTTAGAAAGGAATTAATGCGGTACGCGTGGCGAAAAACGCTGACCAAATCTTTTTGGTACGGAGTAGTATAAATGCAATAAACACAATCGCCTCTAATACCAATCTCACGATAATTGTCATCATCCTTGAGTATGGAGATTATTTCTGAGCAAAAACTTCTGATAATCCGGGCTGTGTCTTCATTTGCATATTGAAACAGCCTGCTCGAATTGACGATATCAACAAACAAAGCTCCTACCCATGTTTTTATGCCGTTTTCATAGGTAAACTCAGATTCAGACGCTGGGATAGTTGTTTTTTCTACAATTTTCGTAGGTGATTTTAATATCGAAACTATGGATTCTTTGGATTTTGCATACTCGTACATCAGTGTCTCTCCTTATCCCCGCATCTGAAAGTAATAACTCTTCAAAGAGTGAAATTGCAGACATTTACACAGACAAATCCAGCGGCAGATCGGAAATATCCTTCAGCCGCTTGCCCTGCACCAAGGTTTCCAGCGTTTCTACCGCATCCTCAGAACCTGCCTCTTTAACTGCTCGAATCAGTTCATAGAGTGCAAAGTGATATACGCAGTCAATATCGCCAGTGCCGAGCGCAAGAGATGCCAAGCGATTCGGCATAGGCTCAGCCGTCACAACAACGATGTGCGGCAAATGTCCTTTCCGATTGCGGATCAGATTCAAGGCCTCTGTCCGGCTATTCTGTGCACGGTCGCTACGCATCGTGTACTTTGCAGAGACACTGGCATGAAGAATGGGTTTTCCGCCGTTAGACTTCCGAATATCAGCCATTTTGCAGATTTCGTCATCAACAATGGTCTGAGCGGCATTGATCTCGCTGTCCTCATAGAGATCGCGATAAACAACAACGTCAGGCGCAACGAGGTAATCATTCCCGAGTGCAGCAGCCAACTGTGCGTTCTGTGTCGTAAGCGCATTTAAGTAAGCGAGGTGTTCATACTGGGCAAAATCGCTTGTTTTCAGCTTGTTGTTATTGCCGAGCTGAAGAATGGTCCAGTTTCCGGGACGGAGGTTCTGCAAATAGGGAAAGGTTTCACGCAGGAACTCCATTGTCAGCGTTTCAAATTGCTTTCCGAGAGTTTGCCCGGAAATTTTGTCAACCGTGGAGACAGCATGATGCTGTTCCTCTACAAGAATGTCAACGATCCTCCGCGCAATCGCCTTAGAGCCGCGGCTGCTGGTGTCTGCATTGGATGCGACACCTGCCGTGGTCAACGTCAGTGTGTTGGTTTCAAACAACTGCTTGTGAAAGTGGAATCTCGCGTTTGCTATCAATGCATCCATGCTCCAAACACTCCTTTATTTTTTCTCCAACTGCCCGGGCAACCGGGGGCGGGAATGCATTTCCAATCATCCTGCAGGCTACGGTTTTCCGATTTCCAAACGTCCATGTATCGGGGAAACCTTGAATCCGTGCCATCATTCGGCTTGTCAACCGGGGCATACCCTCAAATCCGGGAGCCGGTGCTTCGTTTGCAATTCCTCGGCCATCTACGCCAAGCTCTGCCCATGCATTACGGGCGCGTGTGGGACCAAGATCGGGACCACCATGCTTTTTAGAGCCGCCCACAAGAGTTGGGGCAATTCGGTTTGCGTTAGATGCCCACCGCTTTGCACCTTCCCATCCATTCTGAGCCATCAAATCACGGAGCGTATCACCAACAGTCGGGGCGCTGTCTGGCCGTTCATCAGGATAGGCAAATGCTCCAATCTGATCCTTCCGAATGCCGATGATAACCACTCTGGGACGTAGCTGCGGAACACCATAATCAGATGCGTTCAAGAGTTTGATATGGGTTACATAGCCGAGCTTTTGAATCGATGTGAAAATGTGGTCGCGGTATTCATCAAAACCCGAATCAAGAAAGCCACGGACATTTTCAAGCATGACAGCACGCGGCTGAATTTCTTTGATAAGGCGGATGGCTTCAGGGAACAGATCTCTTTCGTCTTCCTGCCCGAGTTGCTTTCCTGCTACGGAGAAAGGCGGGCAAGGAACGCCGCCAGCCAGCAGATCGACACCGTGGTATGGGCGTCCGTCAAAATCGTGAACATCTGCGCAAATGACGTTCCACTCCGGGCGGTTCTGCTTTAATACCTTGCAATAATCTTCTTCATACTCGACAAGCGCAACATGGACAAAACCTGCCATTGCAAGCCCCAAAGCCTGTCCACCAGCGCCAGCGCATATTTCAACACAAGTCAACGGTTGCTGCATTTTCTTTTCACTCCTGCGTAGTTCGATTGAAATCATGACTGTTCTGTATCTCTTCCATCAACGAACTCCATGATGTCTCCTACATCACATTTGAGCGTCAAGCAAATCTTATGCAGGCTTTCCATAGAGACAAATTCGTTTTTCCCCATCTTTGCAAGCACATTGAAGCTGATACCGGAGGCATCTTTCAAATCCGTCCGGTTCATTTTCTTATCGATCAACAGCTTCCAGAGCTTATCGTAGGAAATAGGCATCGCAATTCTCCGTTCCAAATTTAGACTGATTGTATTATAGCACAAAGCGACAATGTTCACAAGATAATCTCATCAGAACGTGAGATATGATTGCTGCTAATTCAGGTGGAATAAACTTGGACAAATGATGTTCAAACGCTCTTGACAAATTATCAAAGTAATATTATTATAATATTACTTTGATAATTTCGGAGAGATAATACATGGCAACTAATCTGATGAACGTATTCAAGAATGTAGACCTTCAGGGAGTTGGCAAAACCGCTGCAAATATTGTTTCTCTTGCGTTTAAGCCAAACAAAGAACAGGGGCTAAAATTGCACGAGCTGTATTAGATGATGGAACAACTTTAATAAAGACCGTAACCGCTTCTGGAGTTGTTTCCGAAACAATTCATCGACTTCCTGAAATCACCTCAACAGTTCAAAGAAACGAAGTAATCAAAGATCTCTGCAAACAAAAAAAATCAAGAAACCATTGCAGCAATGCTAGATATTTCACAATCCACCGTTTCAAGTGTTTTGCGCAAGAGATAATACTCTTGACTAAATAAAAAAGGCTCTGCCGACCTTCTTAGAAAGTCAGCAGAGCCTTTTTCGCTCTCAATATAAGATTGGATGCGATAGCAAACCTGCAAACCATTCGCTCGCCAAAATAAGAACAAACAAAATGGCTTTGGTATCTGCTATCATTTTGCTATCAAACGGGAAATGAGATTTTCAAAAAGTAAGTGTTTTCAAGGCTTTTCAGCCCATCATATTCACTTTTTTCTCATTCCCACTCCACCGTTGCCGGCGGCTTGGAGGTGATGTCATAGCAAATTCTGTTGATGTGCTTCACCTCACCCACGATCCGGCCGGAGACCTTGTCCAGCAGCTCATAGGGCAGGCGGGACCAGGTGGCTGTCATAAAGTCCTGACTCTGCACGGCCCGCAGCGCCAGCGTGTAGTCGTAGGTGCGCTCGTCGCCCATGACGCCCACGCTCCGCAGATCGGTCAGCACTGCGAAGAACTGGCTGGTGGTGCGGTCCAGACCGGCCAGCTTCATCTCCTCCCGGAAGATGGCGTCCGCCTCCCGCAGAATGGTCAGCTTTTCCTCGGTGATATCGCCGATAACGCGGATGGCCAGACCGGGACCAGGGAAGGGCTGCCGCCACACCAGCTCGTCCGGCAGACCCAGCTCGGTGCCCAGCTTCCGCACCTCATCCTTGAACAGCCGCCGCAGCGGCTCCACGATCTCCTTGAAATCCACGCAGTCCGGCAGGCCACCCACGTTATGGTGGCTCTTGATGACCACGCTCTCTCCGCCCAGGCCGGACTCCACCACATCGGGATAGATGGTACCCTGAGCCAAGAAGTCCACCGCGCCGATTTTCTTGGCCTCTTCCTCAAAGACCCGGATGAACTCCTCGCCGATGATCTTCCGCTTGTGCTCCGGCTCGGTAACGCCAGCCAGCTTGCTCAGGAAGCGCGGTCCCGCGTTGACGCGGCGCACATCCACGTGGAACTGATGCTTTATCACCTGCTCCACCTGGTCGCCCTCGTCTTTTCGCAGCAGTCCGTGGTCCACGAAAATGCACGTCAGCTGATCGCCCACCGCCCGCTGCAAAAGCGCTGCCGCCACCGAGCTGTCCACGCCGCCGGACAGCGCCAGAAGCACGCGGCCGTCGCCGATCTGCCGCCGGCACTCCGCCACGGCTTCGTCCAGATAGGACGCCATGCTCCACTCGGCACTGAAGCCGCATACCTTGTACAGGAAGTTTTCCAGCACCTGCATACCGTACTCCGTGTGCTGCACCTCCGGGTGGAACTGCACGCCATACAGCTTCCGATCCGCGTTTTCCACAGCGGCGAAGCCGCAGCCGTCGGTGGTCGCGATGACCTTAAAGCCCGGGGCGATACGCTCCACCTCCACGCCGTGGCTCATCCAGCACATGGACGTCTCCGGCACACCGGCAAACAGGGGGGAGGCCGTGTGGGTCAGCTGAATCTTGCCGTACTCCCGCGTCTCCGCCTTGCGGCACTGACCGCCCAGCAGCTGCATCATCAGCTGCTGTCCGTAGCAGATGCCCAGCACGGGGATGCCCATTTCAAACAGCGCTCTGTCCACCATGGGGGCGTTGGGCTCGAACACGGTGGCGGGGCCGCCGGTGAGGATCAGCGCATCTGGCCCAAAGGCGCGGATATCCGCCATGCTCAGCCGATAGGACTTGATCTCGCAGTATACGCCGCACTCACGGACACGCCGTGCCACCAGCAGGTTATACTGCCCGCCGAAATCCAGAACCAGCACCTTTTTCATGTCAGTCGTCCTCCCGGAAGCGGATCACGCCGTTCTCGGCGCTGTCGATAACGGCCAGGGATTTGATGGGATAGCCCTCCCGGCGCAGGCTGTCGCCGCCGTCCTGAAAGCCCTTCTCCACCGCCACGCCGATGCCCGCCAGCTGCGCGCCGGCCTTGTTCACGATGTCGATCAGGCCGCGCATGGCGTAGCCCTTGGCCATGAAGTCGTCAATGATGAGAACCTTGTCGTCCTTGGTGATCCAGTCCTGGCTCACCAGCAGTGTGACCTTTTTCTTGTAGGTGTAAGAAAAAATATCACTCTGGTACAGACCGCCCTCGATGTTGTCGCTCTTGGCCTTCTTGGCAAAGACCATGGGTACACCATACCGTTCGGCGCAGATCGTCGCCAGCGCAATACCGCTGGCCTCTGCCGTAAGCACCATCGTGATATTTTTTACGTCAAAATACTTGGCAAACTCGTCCGCCAGATCCCGCATCAGCGCCGTGTCGACGCGATGGTTCAAAAAACCGTCCACCTTGATGATGTTACCGGGCAGGACGCGGCCCTCCCGCAGGATACGCTCCTTCAGCTGCTGCATGACCACCACTTCCTCTCGTGAGATATAGTACACCTACTATACCTGATTTCGCAGGGAAAAGCGACAGGGAAAAACGGAGAACTATTTAGGCGTGTTTTGCTGTTTTTTGTGGGTTTTACCGGAGCGAAAAGCCCTGCTCATAGCTTGGATAAGCTGTCCTTGACAAAGTCCGTGAACCGCTCCGCGGCAGCGGACTGGGGCACATCGCTCAGCAGGCACATATCCACACTGCGGGCCGGTATCTCAAAGGAGGTCTTCAGCTTTTTCAACCGTCCGCTGTCCAGCTCCTTCCGGACGAACTCCTCCGTCACGCCGGCCACACCGAAGCCGATGGCCGCCAGATCCACCAGCAGGCTCCGGGCGCCCAGCTCGATCTCCGGGTTCAGCTTCAGCCCATTCTGCAAAAAGAACCGTTCCAGATACAAACGGCTGGAGGCCTTGCGCTCCAGCAGGATCAGCGGGAACGCCGCGATCTCCTCCAGCGTGTATACGTGCCGGAAGTCGCAGGGATACTCCGCCCCCGCCACAAAGATGGCGTGGGTATCGAAGCAGGGATATATCCGCAGTCCGGCATCGTCCGCTGGCGTGCTGGCGAAGGCGATGTCCACCTTGCCGGAGCGCAGCAGCCCCAGCACCTTGTGGCTTCGCCCGGATACGATCTGGATGTGGATGGCCGGGTGCCGCTTGTGGAACGTGTCCAGATACGGCAGCAGGAACTGGCTGGTCACGGTGTCGCTGGCGCCGATGGTCAGCTGTCCCATCTGCAATTCCCGGGTCTGGCTCAGCTTTTCCTCGCCCGTCTCCAGCAGGCCCATGGCGCTGCGGACGTACTCATATAGCATCTGCCCCTCGGCGGTCAGCGTCACGCCACGGCTGTTCCGCGCGAACAGACGGGTCTGCAGGTCGCGCTCCAGCTGCTTGATGGACTGGCTCACCGCCGACTGGGAGATATACAGTGCCTGTGCCGCGGCCGTGATGTTGCCCACCTCAGCGACCTCCTTAAAAACCCGGTACAGCTCCAGCTTTACGGACATAAAAACCGCCTCCTATTAGTTCCGGTGATAGCACCGCAAAAAAATCGTTGCTCTGATTATAGCAGATTTTTTGCCGAATACAAGAGGAAATTGTACCGCGCATGGCAATTTCCCTTGCATACGCAGCCGCGGTGTGGTAAGATGAGTGCTGTTGAGAAAAGGAGGGCGCTTATGAACCGACTGAAAGATATCTGGGGCGGACAGGATGACATGAACCGTGTGCTGTTCCTCATCGCCGTCGCCGTCTTTGTCTGGAGCCTGATCGAGGGCCACGGTATGTACGGTGCCCTGCTGGCCGTCGTGGTCCTGTTCCTGATGGTCAGTCGTCACGGTCAGCGCATCAAGCGCTTCGGCCGCCTGTACGGCACGCTCTATTTCCCCATGCCGGACGGAGAACTCGTCCCCCGTACCTTTGAGCAGGTGAAGACCGAGTATCTCCACGGCGCCCAGGGCCGCTATGCCGGCCGCGCGGTGGAGCTGCGTTTCCCCTGGTGGTATCTGAACAGCGCCGGGGAGATCGACACCGGATTCGGCCTCACCGTCCGCCTTGCGGGCAGCGCAGAGCTGCTGGACGAGGCGAAGCGCCTGCGCCGGGGCGACTGTGTCCGCCTGACCGGTACCCTGGTGGCTGAGAGCAAAAACTACTTCTGCGTCGGCGAAGTGGAGACGCTGGAACGCATCTCCGAAAAAGATCTGTACCCACTCAAAAAGAAATAAACGCAAAAACCACACAAAGGAGAGTATCACTATGAGCTTTATGATCGAGACGTCCGCACGTCACATCCACCTGACCCAGGAGACTGTGGAAAAGCTGTTCGGCGCAGGCTATCAGCTGACCATCCGCAAGCCCCTGTCCTATCCCGGCCAGTACGCCTGCAACGAGCGCCTGACCATCGTCGGCCCCAAGAAGGAGATGGCCAACGTGTCCATCCTGGGCCCCACCCGTAAGGCGGACCAGGTGGAGGTTTCCGCCACGGACGCCCGCACCCTGGGCATCGACGCCCCCATCCGCGAAAGCGGCGACGTGAAGGGCTCCGGCGCCTGTAAGCTGATCGGGCCTGCCGGCGAGGTGGAGTTGTCCGAGGGCGTCATCGTGGCGAAGCGCCATCTGCACGTCACCGAGGAGGATGCCGCCGCCATGGGCATCAAGAACGGCGAGATCATCAAGGTCGCCTGCGGCGGCGAAGGCCGCAAGCTGATCTTCGACGATGTAGTTGTCCGCGTCAATGTGGGCGGTGCTACCACTATGCACATCGACACCGACGAGTCCCAGGCTGCCAATGGCCCCACCGTGGGCGAGCTGGTCCGCTGACAAGCGCAAAAAATGACCGCCCGTACGCGCGGGCGTCAGCGGC
>OGQQ01002768.1_pt1 | contig 10900 bp, 10 predicted proteins | sample 1553281 | NCBI WGS metagenome assembly OGQQ01 (sample SAMEA2579937, study PRJEB22360) | human gut metagenome | biome: human gut; feature: human-associated habitat; material: faeces | place: Denmark | collected 2008/2010 | reverse complement strand
GGAGATTCGATGCCGGAGCAGTCGACAAAGTGTGGAGCATCCGCCAACTCTTCAATAATGAATTCATGGTTGTCCTCATGGGCGCGGTTTCCGGCGAAGGACGTGATTACCTGACGGACCGGAACGGAAGGCACGGAGCGTCTTGCTGCGCTGCAGACATGGTCAAGTCCCTGGCGGGTGGTGTTGGTTGCCTCCTTATCGTCGTGATCGTCTGCGGTAGGGCCGATCAGCGTATTGCCGTGAACCGTCGGGGTTACAAGAATGCCCTTGCCGTATTTGCCCGGAAGCTGGAAGATGGTCTTGTCGACCAGACCGCCGGTTGTTTTGTCGAGCAGGCAGTATTCGCCGCGGCGCGGGGTAATGTGGATCTTCTTGCTGCTGACCATGTTGTGAAAAACATCTGCATACACACCGGCAGCGTTTACCACGCAGCGGGTCAGGATGTAACCGCGGTTGGTGGAGAGTTGATAGCCGTCGTCCTTGCGGCAGATGTCTGTCACTTCTGTGTTAAAACGGAATTCGACGCCGTTTGTGGCAGCATTTTCTGCGAGTGCAATGTTCAAACCGAACGGGCAGACAATGCCGCCGGTTGGTGCCCAGAGTGCGGCGACGGCGTTTTTCGATACGTTTGGTTCCAGTTCGTGCAGGCGCTTTGCGTCTACGATCTCCAGCTCCTTTACGCCGTTTTTTACGCCGTTTTCATACAGCGCGCGCAGCTTCGGCAGGTCCTCCTCGGACATACACACAACAAGCGAGCCGTTCATTTTGAACGCAAAATCAAGATCCTTCGCAAGCTGCGGCATCATGAGATTGCCTTCGAGATTCATTTTTGCCATCAGGCTTCCGTGCGCGGCGTCGAACCCTGCGTGGACAATGGCGCTGTTGGCCTTGGAGGTGCCGCAGCACACATCCTCTGCCTTTTCCAGCACCAGCATCCGTCCCTCATAGCGGGACAGGTACCGCGCGACCGCGCAGCCGGTAACGCCTGCGCCGATAATGATGATGTCGTACAAAAAGATTCCTCCTTCATCTGCCAAAGAAAGTCGGGCAGCCCAAATAAGCCTTCCGGTGGGAGGGTTGGACTGCCCGACACATTCACTTAGAGCAGAGTATATTCAGATGCGTGGGCAGTACTTACACAGCAGCCCAGGGGATGACGTTGTACAGCAGGACGGCGAGAAGACCACCGATGATGGGCCCAAAGATGGGGACGATCAGGCCGTACTTGAAGTTGCTGGAGCCCTTGCCCTTGATGGGGAGAATGGCGTGCGCGATACGCGGGCCAAGGTCACGCGCCGGGTTCAGCGCATAGCCGGTCAGACCGCCGAGGGACATACCGATGGACACGATGATGCCGAAGACCAGGAGCTTGCCAACGCCGTCGTTGAGCTCCGGAACCTGGTTCAGACCGCAGATGGCGAAGACCAGAACGAAGGTCGCAATGGCCTCCTGCACGATGTTGCGGACAGTGTTGGGGATGGAGGGGCCGGTGGAGAAGACGCCGAGCTTGGTGCCGGGATCTTCCGTCGCGTCAAAGTGATCCTTGAAGAGAATGTAGACCAGAACGCCGCCGACGATACCGCCGAGGATCTGCGCAATGACGTAGCCGGGAACCAGCGCCCAGTCGAACATACCGCCGGCTGCCAGTGCGATGGTCAGCGCGGGGTTGAAGCTCGCACCGGAGGCTTTGCCGAAGATGAACGCGGGAACCATGACTGCAAGGCCCCATGCAATGGTGATCTGGATAGAGCCTGCGCCCTTCATGCCGGACTTGTTGAGGGTCACGTTTGCAACGACGCCGTCGCCGAGCAGGATCAGCATCATTGTGCCAAGGAACTCACATAAGTACTTTAAGAACATGAATACTCCTCCCTGTCATACATCAATATTTGGTTGTTTTCCGTTTCTTCTCCTGAAAAAGCTTTTTTATTCGTCCTTCGCCCAGCCGTAGGAGCACTTGACAGCTTTGCTCCAGCCCTTTACCTTGGCTGCGCGCTCTTCTGCGGTGATCTCCGGATGGAATACACGGTCAATGGCGCGGTTGCGGACGACGTCCTCCTTGCTGGCCCAGTAGCCGACGGCAAGACCAGCCAGATACGCAGCGCCCATCGCGGTCGTCTCGACACAGGTCGGACGCTGGACCGGAGCGCCGGAAATATCGGACTGCATCTGCATCAGCAGGTTGTTGGCAGAAGCGCCGCCGTCAACGTTCAGCGCGGCCAGCTTGATGCCGGAATCGGCCTGCATGGCGACAAGGATGTCGTTGACCTGATAGGCGAGGGATTCCATTGTTGCGCGGATGATGTGGTTCTTGTTGACGCCGCGGGTGATGCCGACGATGGTGCCGCGTGCGTATTGATCCCAGTGCGGTGCGCCGAGGCCGGTGAACGCCGGGACGACATAGCAGCCGTTGGTGTCCTTGACCTTGCCGGCATAGTATTCGGAGTCAGGTGCGGACTCGATGATCTTCAGCTCGTCGCGCAGCCACTGGATCGCGGCGCCCGCAACGAAGACGGAGCCTTCGAGCGCGTATTCGACCTTGCCGTTCAGGCCCCACGCGATGGTGGTGACGAGGCCGTTCTGCGAGATGACCGGCGTTTTGCCGGTGTTCATCAAAAGAAAGCCGCCGGTGCCGAAGGTGTTCTTCGCTTCGCCCGCCGAAAAGCAGGTCTGGCCGAAGAGGGCGGCCTGCTGGTCGCCCGCCGCGCCTGCAATTTTGATGCCCGCGCCGAAGTGCATAGGGTCGGCCTCGGCGTAGAAACAACTGGAGGGCATGGGCGTGGGCAGCATTTGGCGCGGGATGTTCAGCTCCCGCAGGATCTCCTCATCCCACTCCAGCGTGTGAATGTTGAAGAGCATGGTGCGGCTGGCGTTGGTGTAATCGGTGACGTGGACCCGGCCGCAGGTCAGCTTCCAGATGAGCCACGTTTCCACGGTGCCGAAGAGCAGCCGCCCGGCTTCGGCCTTGGCGCGGGCACCGGGGACGTTGTCGAGGATCCACTTCAGCTTGGTGGCCGAGAAGTAGGCGTCGATGACGAGGCCGGTCTTTTCCCGGAATTTTTCGGTCAGGCCGCGGGCCTTCAGCTCGTCGCAGTAGGCGCTGGTGCGGCGGCACTGCCAGACGATCGCATGGTAGACCGGCTCACCGGTCTCCTTGTCCCAGACGATCGTGGTCTCGCGCTGGTTGGTGATGCCGATGGCCGCGATATCCGCCGCGCCGGCCCCGATCTGGTTCATGGCCGAAAGGGCCACGCCCAGCTGGGTGGTCCAGATCTCGTTGGCGTCATGCTCCACCCAGCCGGGCTTCGGGAAATACTGGGTGAACTCCTTCTGGGCCACGCTGCACATCTCGCCCGCTTGGTTGAACAGGATGCAGCGGTTTGAGGTAGTCCCGGCATCCAGTGCCATGATATACTTCATAGAAACGTTCCTTTCTTACACCAGACTGCGGCAGATGCCCACCGCCAGCCCTTCCACAGCCATCTCCTCCAACTGGGTGCCCGCGTAGACCATGGGCGGGCAGACGGCGGAATTTTCCGCGATGAGCTGAACGACGTCGCCGCTGCGGTAGAAGTGCTTGAGGGTGGCTTCGTCCCCGATGCGGACGGCCGCGACCTGACCGGACTCCACCTCCGGCTGGCGGCGGATGCAGACGATGTCGCCGTCGCAGATGCGGGGGGCCATGCTGTCGCCGTGGCACTCAAGGGCAAAATCTGCCCGCCACGCCGCCGGGACGCCGATGTACTCCTTGATGTTCTCCTCCGCCAGAATGGGGGTGCCGCAGGCGATGGAACCCACCAGCGGCACATTGGTCATCTGGGGCAGCGGCTCGAACCCCGCCGGGATGGTGCCGGGCGCTTCGACGCCGGTGATGGGCACATCGTACCCCATCAGCCACGATACCGAGACGCCCAGCGCCCCGGCAAGGGCGTACACAGCCTCCTGCTTGCCTTCCCAGTCGCCTTTGAGATACCGCGAAATGCTCGATTTGGAGATGCCCGACCGGATCGAGAGTTCCGTCTGCGTCATGCTCTTCCGGTCCAGCCCGATCCGCAGCCGCTTGGAAAAGCTTTCGACCTTTTCTGCCATAATGGTTCCCATCCTTTCTGTTGCTTCTGCGTTTATTATAGCGCACTCGTTGAGGGAATGCAATGTTTTTTCTATGAAATGGCGAAATCTCAATTTTCCGCTTGACAACTGTGTGTTGTTGCAGTATACTGGCATCACAATCGTTGAGGTTCAGCAATCGGAGGCGGGACTGCAGGGCCTGATGCCGCTGGCTCTGCACAGCACCGCCTCCCTGCGCGATCCCACGGCGACGCTGCACAAGCCAAATTTTTATGGCAGCTTTTCCGACGCATCCGATCTTTTTTTGCAGCGTTCCGTTTTCGCAAAGCCAAGGGCTGCGGTGCCATGTGTGCCGCAGTCCTTGGCTTTAACGAACCCCCGTCTGCTGTGTGAAAACAGAGCCGACGGGGGTCGTTTGCTGTACGGCCCCTATTTTAAAAGGAAGCAACCTGTGTCAGAATTGTAAAATCTAAAACTTTTTAACTATTTGTCTTGACTTATCCAACGATTTCGCTATAATGGTCGTGTTCGCAAGAAACATCAATCTTTTTAGATAACAATATTTATCAATCAAAAAGGAGAACACTACCATGACGTTTGAAGAAATGAAGAAGATCGTTGTCGATACCCTGAACTGCGAGGAGGACAAGGTGACCATGGAGGCCAGCCTGACCGAGGACCTCGAAGCCGACAGCTTGGACGCGGTGGAGCTGAACATGGCTCTGGAAGACGCCTGTGGAGTGTCCATCCCCGACGAGGAGCTGGCAAACCTCAAGACCGTGGGCGACATCTACAACTACATCACCGCACATATCTGAGGCAGAGAACCATGAACGATATCCGAGATCTCTTCCCCGGCCGGATGCGGGAGCGCACCTTCCAGCTCAAGGCCAAGCGGGACGCCGGGGCCGTCTGGCACGAGCCGCAGTTCGTAGAGTGCAAGCAGTGCGGCCGCCGCGCTGCCCGCACCCTGTGGGCGAAAAGCTTGTACGTCTGCCCCAACTGCGGCTATCACATGCCCATCGGCGGGTACTACCGGCTCAGCTTGGTGCTGGACCACGGCAGCTTCCGGGAACTGGATGCTGACCTTGCCCCGCAGGATGTGCTGGATTTCCCCGGCTACGGCGAGAAACTTTCCGCCGCCCAGAACAAGACCGGGCTGCGCGAGGCCGCCGTCACGGCGGCAGGGCGCATGGGGGGGGTGGCCTGTGTGGCCGCCGTGCTGGACAGCCGGTTCTTCATGGGCAGCATGAGCACGGCGGTGGGCGAAAAAATCACCCGCGCCGTGGAGTACGCCGCGGCCAAGCGGCTCCCGCTGGTCATCTTTTCGGCCAGCGGCGGAGCCCGGATGCAGGAGGGCATTTTCAGCCTGATGCAGATGGCCAAGACGTCTGCCGCCATCCAGCGCTTTTCGGCCAAGGGCGGGCTGTACGTCAGCGTGCTCACCCACCCCACCACTGGCGGCGTCACCGCCAGCTTCGCCAGCCTCGGCGACATCATGCTGGCCGAGCCGGGAGCCCTCATCGGCTTTGCCGGGCCCCGTGTCATTGAACAGACCATCGGCGAAAAGCTGCCCGCCGGGTTCCAGCGCAGCGAGTTCCAGATGGAGCACGGCTTTGTGGATCAGGTCGTGCCCCGCAGCCAGCTGCGGGATACGCTGATCCAAGTCTTGCAGCTCCATGCAGGAGGAAAACACGAATGATCAAGGAAATTTTAGAGCAGCTGGCCCCGCTGGACGCCCAGATCGCCGCGCTGAAAGGCAACGGCAATGACATGGACGCCCTGACGGCCCACGCTTCGGAACTGGCCGAGCTGGCCGTGGAGGAGGACGAGATCCTTCGCACCTGCGGCCCGCTGACAGCGGAAGACCGGGTCTTTTTGGCCCGGCACCCGGAGCGCCCCCACATCGACGAGATCATTTCCGCCCTGTTCACCGATTTCTTCGAGCAGCGGGGCGACCGCCAGTGCAAGGAAGACCCCGCCATTCTGGGCGGCGTGGCCCGGTTCCACGGGATGCCCGTGACCGTCATCGGCCACCGGAAGGGCTCCACGCTGGACGAGAATCTGGCCTGTAACTTCGGGATGCCGGGGCCGGAGGGCTACCGCAAGGCCCTGCGGCTGATGAAACAGGCTGAAAAGTTCGGCCGCCCCATCCTCACCTTCATCGACACGCCGGGCGCATACCCCGGCAAGGACGCCGAGGAACGGGGTCAGGGCGAGGCCATTGCCCGGAATCTTATGGAAATGAGCGGCCTGACCGTGCCGGTCCTTGCCGTCGTCACCGGCGAAGGCTCTTCCGGCGGCGCGCTGGCGCTGGGCGTGGCCAACCACATCCTGATGCTGGAAAATGCGGTCTACTCCGTCCTCAGCCCCGAAGGCTTTGCCAGCATCCTGTGGAAGGACGCCTCCCGCAGCGGCGAAGCCTGTGAGATGATGAAGCTGACGGCGCAGGACCTGTACCGGGGCGGCATCGTGGAAGAGGTCATCCCGGAGCCGGTGGGCGGGGCCCAGCGCAGCCATGCAGCTCTTTTCGAGCGGCTGGACGCCGCTTTGCGGATGCACCTGAAAGAGCTCTGCCGGATGAGCGAAAAACAGCTTACCGACCAGCGCTACAAAAAATACCGCCAGATCGGAGAAACGAGGAACGCATGAACGGTTTACTACTGACCGCTACCGGCGGGGCCCTGCCCGGCCGCACGGTCACCAACGACGAGCTGAGCCAGATGGTTGACACCAGCGATGCGTGGATTGCAAGCCGCACCGGCATCCGCACCCGGCACTGGTGCACGGCGGAAGAATCGGCCGCCACGCTGGCCATTGCCGCCGCCCGTCAGGCGCTGAAACGCAGCGGCCTCTCTCCTTCTGATATTTCCTGCTGCGTCTGCGCCACCCTCTCCGCCCCGGACGCCACCCCAAGCGTGGCCTGTCAGGTGCAGGCGGCGCTGGGTCTGCCGGAGGACCGGCCCGCGCTGGATATCAACGCGGCCTGCTCCGGCTTTTTGTACGGCATGGCCGTGGCGCGGGGGCTGCTGGAAACGCTGGGCGGGCAGTACGCCCTTGTCATCGGGTGCGAGGCTCTCTCCCGCCTGATGGACCCCGCCGACCGCTCCACCTGCGTCCTCTTCGGCGACGGGGCCGGAGCCGCCATTTTCCGGCTGGCTGACACCCCCTTCGCCCTGACGCTGGGCGCACGGGGCAGCGATGTCCTCCACGCCGGAGGGCCGGACCGGAACGGCTCCGCCCCCATCACGATGGATGGCCGGGCGGTCTTCCGCTTTGCAGTGGAGACCCTGCCCAAGTGCCTCCACGCGGTGCTGGACGAAACGCAGCTCACCCTCGGCGATCTGTCGTGGGTGGTCTGCCATCAGGCCAACAGCCGGATCATCGACCACTGCGTGAAAGCGCTGAACGCCGACCCGGCCAAGTTCTACAAGAACATGGATCGCCACGGCAACACCAGCGCCGCCAGCATCCCGGTGGCCCTCAACGAGCTGGCCGAGCGCGGACTTCTGCCCGCCGGGCAGCCGCTGGCCTGTATCGGCTTCGGCGGCGGCCTGACATGGGGCGGCGCGATTTTTCAGTATAGAGAGTGAATATGAAATTGTTGAACGAAATTCTGGGGACGAAGTACCCCATCATTCAGGGCGGCATGGCCAACATCGCCACCGGCGAGTTTGCCGCTGCCTGTTCCAATGCAGGAGCACTGGGCCTCATTGGCGCGGGCGGCATGAACGCCGACACCCTGCGCCAGAATATCCGCCGCTGCAAGGAGCTGACCGACAAGCCCTTCGGCGTGAACATCATGCTGATGCACCCACAGGCCGATGAATTTGCCAAGATCGTGGTGGAGGAAGGCGTCCAAGTCGTCACCACCGGTGCGGGCAACCCCGGCAAATATGTGTCCATGTGGAAAGCCGCGGGCATCAAGGTGATCCCCGTGGTGGCCGCAGCCGTGCTGGCCAAGCACTTGGAGCCGCTGGGCATCGACGCCGTCATTGCCGAGGGCACCGAGAGCGGCGGCCACGTAGGCGAAATGACTACCATGGCGCTGGTGCCGCAGGTAGTGGACGCTGTGAACGTGCCCGTCATTGCGGCGGGCGGCATCGCCGACGGACGGCAGCTTGCCGCCGCGCTGGCGCTGGGGGCTTGCGGCGTGCAGGTAGGCACCTGCCTCCTCGTGAGCGAGGAGTGCCCCATCCACGAAAACTACAAAGCCGCCCTGCTCAAGGCCAAGGACAGCGACACCATCGTGACCGGCCGCATCGGCGGCTCCCCCGTCCGGGTGCTGAAGAACCGGATGAGCCGGGAATACGTCCGGCAGGAAAAGGCCGGGGTCGACAAAATGGAACTGGAAAAGTACACGCTGGGCAGTCTGCGCCGGGCCGTGTTTGAAGGCGACACCTCCACCGGCAGTCTGATGGCCGGTCAGGTGGCCGGAATGCTCCACGAGGTGCGCCCTGTGGCGGACATTCTGGATGACCTGTGGAACGGCGGGAGGCAGCGTATCCACGCGCTGAGCGAGGAATGCTGACGCTCGGAAAGAAAGCCCTGTCCGTGCCCATCCTGCAGGGCGGCATGGGCGTGGGGGTCTCCCTCGGCGGGCTGGCCGGTGCCGTGGCCGCGTGCGGCGGCATGGGCTGTATCTCCACCGCCGACGCGGGCTACCGGGAGCCGGACTTTGCCCGCGACCCGGCAGCCGCCAACCACCGCGCACTGGCGGCAGAGATCCGAAAAGCGAAGGAAATCGCCCATGGCGCGGGCATGGTGGCCATCAACGCCATGGTAGCCACACAGGACTACGCCGCCGCCATCCGCACCGCTGTGGAAGCGGGGGTGGACGCGGTGGTCTCCGGCGCGGGGCTCCCGCTGGAACTGCCCGGCCTTGTGAACACGCCGGACGTTGCCATTGCGCCCATCGTTTCCAGCGGAAGAGCGGCGAAGCTCATCCTGCGCCGCTGGGCCAAGGCCTTTGGCCGCACCGCAGACTTTGTGGTCATCGAGGGCTGCAAGGCGGGCGGGCACCTCGGCTTTGCCGAGGAAGAACTGCTGGCCGGGACCTGCCAGCCCCTCGACACCATCCTGCCGGAAGTTCTGGCCGAGGTGAAGCCCTTTGCGGGCGGCCTTGCCGAGACAGAGCTGGACTGCCAGCGGATGGAGTCGGAGCGGGCACGCAACACCAGCTTTGAGCCCAGCACCGAGGGCTACCAGACCGTGGAGTTCGACCTGGCTCTGACCGACACCGTGCTGACCCGCTGGGTAGACCCCACCCCCTTTATCCCCCACAATGAACAGTTGCGTGCCGAGCGCTGTGAGCTGATTTTGAAGATGCAGGCCGATGGCCTGGCCAAGCGGCTTGAGCACGCCCGCGCCAAAACAGCCGTCATCGGCATTTCGGGCGGTCTGGACAGCTGCCTTGCCCTGCTGGTGGCTGTCCGCGCCATGAAGCAGCTGGGCCGCCCCACCACCGATGTGCTGGCCGTGACCATGCCCTGCTTCGGCACCACCAAGCGCACCCGCAGCAATGCGGAAATTTTGTGCGACGAACTGCACGTCAGCTTCACCGAGATCCACATCGCCAACACCGTCCACAGCCATTTTGCCGACATCGGGCAGGATGAAAGCGTGCTGGACGTGACGTTCGAGAACGGTCAGGCCCGCGTCCGGACGCTGGAGCTGATGGACACCGCCAACCGCACCGGCGGCCTCGTGGTGGGCACCGGCGACCTTTCCGAACTGGCGCTGGGCTGGGCCACCTACAACGGCGACCATATGAGCATGTACGGCGTGAACGCGGGCGTGCCCAAAACGCTGGTGCGCCATCTCGTCCGGTACGAAGCCGACATTGCCGCCACGGCAGAGCTCAAGAACGTCCTGCTGGACATCCTCGACACCCCTGTTTCCCCCGAACTGCTCCCCGCCAAGGACGGCGAGATTGCGCAGAAGACGGAGGACCTCGTGGGTCCCTATGAGCTGCACGACTTTTACCTTTATTACGTGCTCCGCTTCGGCTTCGGTCCGGCGAAGATCTTCCGCTTGGCCAAGGCGGCCTTTGCGGGCCGTGCCGAGTACCCGGACGAAGTGCTGTACAAGTGGCTGCGCAACTTCTACTGGCGGTTCTTCGCCCAGCAGTTCAAGCGCAGTTGCCTCCCCGACGGCCCCAAGATCGGCAGCGTGACCCTCTCGCCGCGCGGGGACTGGCGGATGCCCAGCGATGCCTGCGCCGCCCTGTGGCTGGCCGAGCTGGAACAGCTGTTCCCCCAGAAGGATGCCTGAGCCATGAAGCAGAAAAAAAATCTCTGGGTCAATTTACTGTTCGCCGCTGTTGTTCTGGTGATCGCGGGGGTGCTTTTTTACCTCCGCAGTGCCGGGCAGAGCGGCAGCACCCTGGGCGCGGAGCTGATCTACGGCGATGCAAACACGGTGCAGAAGATCTCCCTGGACAAGGATGCCGTCTATGACATCGACACCGGCTATCTGACGGTGCACATCGAGGTCAAAGACGGCGCGGCACGGTTCATTGATTCCCCCTGCCCTGACCACATCTGCGAGTCCTTCGGCTGGCTCAGCGAGGAAGACCAGACGGCCACCTGCCTGCCGGCACGGGCCGTTCTGACCATCGTGCCCCTTGCCTGAGGACATGTCAAAAAGGAGAATTCCTATGTTTGATGAAACTTCCCGTTCCCATATGGACGATGACAGCACCCGGCATATCCACCGGGGTCACCGCCCACCGGAAGAAAAGACTGTGGAGGTAGACAGCGCGGCCTTTTTTGCGCCGGAAACTGCCGCTCCCACCCCGCCGCCTGCACCGCCCAAGCCGCCGAAGCATACC
>OGQQ01002758.1_pt1 | contig 10917 bp, 8 predicted proteins | sample 1553281 | NCBI WGS metagenome assembly OGQQ01 (sample SAMEA2579937, study PRJEB22360) | human gut metagenome | biome: human gut; feature: human-associated habitat; material: faeces | place: Denmark | collected 2008/2010 | reverse complement strand
CAGCGGGCAATGGCCTCCCGGTAGGGGCATTCCCCAATGTCGCAGAAGGGTGTGCCTGGATACACCCGGAATGTCTCCTTGCCTTTCATATCTCCCCCTCTTTCTGGGCATATTCCCCTTATGATGACCTGATTATATCGCAGAAGAAAAGGAGAGTCAACTACATTTTACTAGTGTTTTCTATCGCCAATGTAGTGTAATCTAGTAAAGAAAGGCAAGGAGGGGGCAACGCTGTGGACTGCTTGGAACGCATTCGAACACTGCTGGAGGAGCGGGGCTGGAGCGTCTACCGCCTGGCCCAAGAGGCCGGTGTGCCCCAATCCACCTTGGCCAACTTGTTTTTGCGCAACAACATGCCCACGGTGCCCACCCTGGAGCGCATCTGCCAGGCCCTGGGCATCACCATGGCGGAGTTCTTCTCCCAGCAGCCCACCTTGCCCCCCGAGGAGGAGCTCACCGCCCAGCTGCTGGAGGCCTTCCAGCGCGGTGCGGCGCAGCTCGTTGACGGCGCTGCCCGGCACAAACCACGGCCCGCCGTCCATTTCCACGTCGATCTTCTCCACCGCGAAGGGGGTGCCGCCCGTCTTGGACAGGCTGCGCTGCAAGCTCTCGGTGGGGTCGGTGCGGGCGGGCTGAGGCTCGGCGTCGCCGTAGGCAAAGGCGCGGTTGCCCTCGTCGTCGGTGACGGTCAGCTTCTCGCCGCCCTCCTCGATCTCCAGCTTCATCCGCACCGGCACGCGGGAGCGCTCGCGGCGGTAGAGTTCCCGCAGGGCGGGCAGGGTCTTCTTGGTCAGCTCCGCGTCGGCCTCGCTGCGGACGCCGAACATGGTGCCGTCGATCTTCCCATCCAGATAGCCGGAGGTGAAGCCCGACCGGCTGAAGGCATTTTTCAACAGATCTCGGTCGTAGGCACGGCCCTCGCGGCCCGCCAGACAGGCGCTGACCGCAGCGGCCACGTACTCCGGCGTGCGGAGGCGGCCCTCGATCTTGGCCGAGGCCACCCCGATGGCTTGGAGCTTGTCCAGCTTGTCGATGACCGAGTTATCCTTGAGGGACAGGTGGTGCAGACGGCCCGGCTTGCCCTCCGGCAGGGCGTTGGCCTCAAAGGGCAGACGGCAGGGCCCCGCACAGGAGCCGCGGTTGCCGCTCCGCCCGCCGAGGAAGGCCGACATATAGCACTGGCCGCTGACGCACATGCACAGCGCACCGTGCACGAAGCACTCGGTCTCGATGCCGCAGTGCTTTGTGATGTGCTCCACCTCAGGCAGGCTCAGCTCACGGGCCAGCACTACCCGGGTGAAGCCCAGCTCCTTCAGCTCCAGCGCGCCCTGCAGGGTGTGGACGCTCATCTGGGTGGAGCCGTGCCGGGGCAGCTTCGGGGCAATTTTACCAATTAAGGTAGCCACTGCCAGATCCTGACAGATGACTGCATCCGCACCGCTGGCTGCTACCGCCCGGATAGCCTGTTCCAGCGCAGGCAGCTCGGTGCCGTACACGGTCGTATTCAGCGCAACGTGCACCGCCACGCCCCGGGCGTGGCAGAAGCGCACCGCCTCCTGCAGGCTGTCTGCATCAAAGTTGCCGGCACCCGTGCGGGCGTTGAAGCCCGAAAAGCCCAGATATACTGCGTCTGCGCCGCTGAACACCGCAGCGCGGAGCATTTCTTCACTGCCCACCGGGGCTAAGATCTCGATCCTTGCCATAGTTCTCCTTCTGACTTCTATTTATATAAGGTACATTCAGTTGGTCTCGTCTGTCTGCGCACTGTCTGCCGCCGGGGCTTCCGGGGCGGGCTGCTCCTGTGCCGTCTCTGCCGCAGCGCGGGCGGCGCGCTCCTCCCGGCGGGTCTCGCGCTGGCGCTCCTTGGCCAGCTGCTCCCGCAGGGCGGCAGCTTCCCGGCGCAGCACGGCGTTTTCCGCCAGTGCCTTGTCCTCAGCCAGCTTTGCCCGGGCTGCATCTGCAATGTAGTCCTGAATCTGGCTGCGCATATTCTCGGCGCTGCCGGTGCTCTTGCGGTATTCGTCCAGATAATCCATCGCGCAGAACACCGCCGCCTTGGTCACCGAGAGGTTATCGTTGGTGTCCAGCAGCTTTGTGATGTCCTCGTCCAGCTTTTTGGCAAGACCCAGGATGTACTTTTCCGAATCTGTGGTGGCGATGGCATACGGTGTGCCTGCAATGTTGACCCTTACCTTGTTTACCATGGTGTTTTCCCCTTTTTTATCCTGTATCTGTACGGCGCAAGGCCGTTTGTTCTGCATCCTACCGGGATTTGGCACCGTTCCCGGTAACGTTTCGGCTTCCGAAAACGTTTCGGCGGAGTTTCCTGTGCCATTACTGCCGGAATTACTCCCCGAAAAACGTTTCGCGGCTCAGTTCTACCTTCTATTATAATATAAATACGCCGCAAGAAAAAGTGGATTTTTTGAAATTTCGGCATATTTGTCAGAAAGTGGCCTGAAAAAATAGCAGTTACGGAAAAAAAGCGCCTAGTTCCTTGCATTTAAAAATCGTTCATATTATAATAACTTTGTTATGTTGGCAGCCGGGCGAAAGAGGGAACGTTTCTGCTGCTATTATCTACTCAATTATTTTAGCAAAGCAAACGCTTATGCAGATAGGAGCACACTATGACATCAAAAGAATTTGGCAAAATTCTTCAGGACAAGCTCACCAGTGAGTACAGTGTGGAGCTGAATGTTGCCTCCAACCAGCAGATCTACCGTTCTCTGGCTCTGATCTGCCGTCAGATGATGAGCGAGAACCACAAAAAGTTCCAGTCCAAGGCTATCGGCACCGGCACCAAGCAGGTCTACTACCTCTGCATGGAGTTTTTGATGGGCCGCAGCCTGAAGATGAGCCTGTTCAATCTGGGTCTGGACGAGGTTGCCAAGAAGGCACTGGCCGACGCCGACATCAATCTGGACAGCATTTTTGAGGAAGAGCCCGATGCAGGTCTGGGCAACGGCGGTCTGGGCCGCTTGGCTGCCTGCTATCTGGACGGCATGGCCACCACCGATATCTGCGGCACCGGCTACTCCATCCTGTACGAGTACGGCATCTTCAAGCAGAAGATCGTGGACGGCTGGCAGCAGGAGCGCGCTGACAACTGGCTGCCCGGCGGTCAGGTCTGGCTGAAGAGCCACCCCGATCAGGCCATCGAGGTCCGCTTTGACGGCGAGATCCACGAGAACTGGGATCACGGCTTCCACTATATCCAGCACACCAACTACAACAGCGTCATGGCCATTCCCTCCGATATGTATGTGCAGGGCTACGATGGAAAGGGCGTTGCAAAGCTGCGTCTGTGGCAGGCAAAGGCCCCGGACTTTGATATGTCCAGCTTCTCTCTGGGCAACTACAACACCGCCATGAGCAAGAACGCCAACGCGGAGCTGATCTCCAAGGTCCTGTACCCCAACGATAACCACGTCGAGGGCAAGATCCTGCGTCTGCGCCAGCAGTACTTCCTGTCTGCCGCTTCCATCGGCGATATCGTCCAGAACCACCTGTCCACCTACGGCACGCTGGAGAATCTGGGCGACAAGGTCGCCATCCAGTTGAACGATACCCACCCGACCCTCGCCATCCCCGAAATGATGCGCATCCTGCTGGACGAGTGCGGCTTCGACTGGGACAAGAGCTTCGCTATCTGCCAGAAGGTCTTCGCCTACACCAACCACACCGTCATGGCCGAGGCTCTGGAGAAGTGGAATGTGGACATCTTCAAGATGACCCTGCCCCGCATCTATCAGATCGTGGTCGAGATGAACCGCCGCGCCCGCGAGGAGCTGGAGAAGGCCTTCCCCGGCGACGAGGGCAAGATCAACTATATGGCCCTGATCGGCGACAATCAGGTGCGCATGGCCAACATCTGCGCCTACACCGCCAACAGCATCAACGGCGTCTCCAAACTGCACAGCGAGATCATCAAGGAGAGCGTCTTCCACGATTACTATCTGTTCAAGCCGCAGGCCTTCAAGAACGTGACCAACGGCATCGCTTACCGCCGCTGGCTGCTGGCCTCCAACCCGGAGCTGTGCAAGCTGCTGGACGAGACCATCGGTGAGGAATATAAGCACGACGCCTCCAACCTGTCCAAGCTGAACAAGTACGCTGACGACAGGACCGTTCTGAAGCGGATCAACGAGATCAAGCTGAGCAACAAGAAGAACTTCGCCGCTTATCTGGAGAAGAGCACCGGCCAGTCCATCGACCCCAACTCCATCTTCGATTGTCAGGTCAAGCGGATGCACGAGTACAAGCGCCAGCACCTGAACGCGCTGAACATCGCGGCACAGTACCTGTACCTGAAGGAGAACCCCAACGCCGACTTCATCCCCAAGACCTATATCTTCGGCGCAAAGGCGGCTCCCGGCTACTATATGGCCAAGCAGATGATCCGCATGATCTGCAAGCTGGGCGACCTGATCAACAACGACCCCGCTGTGCGCGACAAGCTGCGCGTGGTCTATCTGGAAGAGTACTGCGTCTCCCTGAGCGAGCACCTGATGCCCGCTGCCGAGGTCTCTGAGCAGATCTCTCTGGCTGGCACCGAGGCTTCCGGTACCGGCAACATGAAGTTCATGCTGAACGGTGCCATCACGCTGGGCACGCTGGACGGCGCAAACGTCGAGATCGCCGACGCTGCCGGCAAGGAGAACGAGCTGATCTTCGGTATGCTGACTCCTGAGGTCAACAACCTGAAGCAGGTCGGCTACCACCCCAATGCGTTCATCATGGGCGACGATGTGGCCAACGCAGCTCTGAACTTCTTGGAGCGCGGCTGGAACGGTGAGAACTTCCACGAGGTCACCGAGAACCTGCGCAGCAACGACCCGTATATGGTCATGGCCGACTTCAAGGATTACCGCCGTGCACAGGCCGACCTGCAGCGCCTGTATGCCGACCGCGAGACTTGGGCCCGCATGAGCCTGAAGAACATCGCCAACAGCGGCATCTTCAGCGCAGACCGCTCCGTGCTGGATTATGCCCGCGATATCTGGCATGCACCTGTCGTGAAGTAACCCCTTAAAGACATGAAGCAAAGCTCCGGACTGTACAACGGCTCCGGGGCTTTTTTTGAGAAAGGAACGACCCCATTTTGTCTTGTCTGTTCAACAGCTTCGACCCCTATTTCAAGCAGCCCTTCGGCGCGGTCCGAGCAGGACAGAGCGTCCGGCTGTCCCTCTGCGTGCCGGAAGACCTCGGCTATGTGGACCCGCACCTTGTCCTCCAGAAGGAGGGCAAGTTCGATGTGCCGGTCTACTACCGGATGAACTTTGATGGCCAGACCCCCAAGCAGAACCACTTCTCGGTGGAAGTGACCCTCAACGACCCCGGCCTGTACTTCTATTATTTTGACCTTTACACCGACTTCCGCCGCATCGTGCGCGGGCCGGACAACTGCGGCGTGGTCAGTTGGCAGGACGGCGAAAAGTGGCAGATCACGGTCTACGATGCCGCCTTCGAAACGCCGGGTTCCATCAAGGGCAAGGTGTTCTACCAGATCTTCCCCGACCGCTTCTGCGAGGGTGTGGAAAATAAGCCCATGCCCTTCCCCGACCGCATTTATCAGGCTGACAAGCACGCCGAGCCCTTCTGGCAGCCCAACGAGGTGGGCGGCCACCTGAACGAGGACTACTTCGGCGGCGACCTCAAGGGCATCCAGCTCAAGCTCCCCTACCTGCACGAGATGGGAATCGACTTCATCTATCTGAACCCCATCTTCGAGGCCCACTCCAACCACCGGTACAACACCGCCGATTACCTGAACGTGGACCCGCTGCTGGGCACCAACGAGGACTTCGAGACCCTCTGCGCCGAGGCCAAGAGGTACGGTATCGGCATCGTGCTGGACGGCGTGTTCAGCCACACCGGCTCCGACAGCCGGTACTTCAACCGGGAGGGCCGCTACGGCGAGGGCGGCGCCTACCGCGACCCCAACTCCCCCTACCGCTGCTGGTATGACTTTGACCCCAAGTACAAGGGCGGCTACCGCAGCTGGTGGGGCTTCGAGACCCTGCCGGAGGTCAACGAGGAGACGCCCTCTTATGTCGAGTTCATCACCGGCGAGGGCGGCGTCATCGACACATGGCTGCGGCGGGGTGCCGCGGGCTTCCGGCTGGATGTGGCCGACGAGCTGCCGGACGAGTTTATTGAGAAGATCCGCACCGCCGTCAAGCGGGTCGGGCCCGAAAAATTCCTGCTGGGCGAAGTGTGGGAGGATGCCATCACCAAGTACGGCTTCAACCAGCGCCGCACCTACCTGCTGGGCAAGGGGCTGGACAGCGTGATGAACTACCCGTTCAAGAACTCCGTGTTGGATTTTGTCAAGGGCAAGCCCGCCGAACAGGCTGCCAATGAGATTTTGACCATCTGCGAGCACTACCCTGCCCCCGCCATAGACACCGCGCTGAACTTCCTCTCCACCCACGACACCGAGCGGGCGCTGACCGTTATCGCGGACGAACCCGCCAACGGCCGGGGCCGTGAGTGGCAGAGCGGCCGCTGCGTGACCGGCGACGCCTACGAGGAGGGTCTGCTCCGGCTGCGGATGGCCTACGCCATCATCTACACCCTGCCGGGCGTGCCCTGCCTGTACTACGGCGACGAGATCGCGATGCAGGGCTACCGTGACCCGTTCAATCGCGCCTTCTTCCGCTGGGATGCTCACGAACAGCGGCTGCGGCCCGTGCTGGCCCAACTGGCCCAGCTCCGCCACACCTGCGAGGCGTTCCGCACCGGCAAGCTCTGGGTGCTCCGGGCTGAGGGCGGCATCCTGCACTACCAGCGCATCGGCGAGGTGGAGACGGCAGAGATCATCGTCAATCGCACCGAGCATATCATCGTGGAGACGCTGGCCAGCGGAAAGAGCACCGAGGTGAACCCCATGGGCTTCACCATTGTGGTGGAAGAGGTCGGCCATAACCCGAACCATAGTTATTACGATTATGTTTAACTCCCTCCGGCATCGCCCGCGCGATGCCGCCTCCCTCATGGAGGGAGGCTTTTGGCCCCCTCTCCGAGGGGGCTGCCGCCAAAGACTGCTGGGGGAGTTATGCGTGCGCTTAAATCACGACATCTTGTAATTCTGCGAACTTTGTTATACAATAGACAAAGAAGGAGGGAGTGCAAATGTCCATCGACCCTATTTTCTGGCTCATTGCAGCGGTCGGGTTCCTCGTGCTGGAGGGGATGACCTTCAGCATGGTGTCCGTCTGGTTCGCGGCGGGCAGTGCCGCAGCCCTGCTGAGCTGTCTGTTCCATCCGCCGTTCAAGGTTCAGGCCGTGGTGTTCATCGTGGTCAGCGTCCTGTGTTTGGCGGCCTTCAAGCCGCTGACCCAGCGGCTGCGCCAGAAGCCTACCCCCACCAACGGCGACCGCAGCCTTGGCCGCGAGGCCAAAGTGCTGACCCCCGTCTCCGCCGAGGAAACCGGCCGCGTCCGGCTGGACGGCGTGGACTGGAACGCCCGCTGCGCCACCCCCGGCGACACCCTTGCCCCCGGCCAGAGCTGCCGCGTGACCGAGATCCACAGCACCCTGCTCATCGTGGAACCTGTCCTCACCGAATCATCCACTCACTGACAAAGGAGCGTATCTATGCCTATTATGCTATTTGTGATCCTTGCCCTGATCTTCGTGGTTCTGGTGATCGTTGTCACCAATATCGTCATCGTGCCGCAGTCGATGGTCTACGTCATCGAGCGTCTGGGCAGCTACTCCGCTACATGGACGGCCGGCCTCCACGTCAAGATCCCCTTCGTGGAGCGGGTGGCCAAAAAAGTCAGCCTGAAGGAGCAGGTCGCAGACTTCCCCCCTCAGCCGGTCATCACCCGCGATAACGTCACCATGCAGATCGACACCGTCGTGTTCTTTCAGGTCATGGATGCCAAGCTCTACACCTACGGCGTGAACCAGCCCATCGCGGCCATCGAGAGCCTGTCCGCCACCACCCTGCGCAATATCATCGGTGAGATGGAACTGGACCACACCCTGACCAGCCGTGACGTCATCAACGGCAAGATCACCGCCATCCTTGACGAAGCCACCGATAAGTGGGGCATCAAGGTCAACCGCGTCGAAGTCAAGAACATCATCCCGCCGCGGGAAATTCAGGAGGCCATGGAGAAGCAGATGAAGGCCGAGCGCGAGAAGCGCGCCGTCATCCTGAAGGCCGACGGTGAGAAGCAGGCGGCCATCACCGCCGCCGAGGGCGAAAAAGAAGCCGCCATCCTCCGCGCCGACGCCGTCAAGCAGCAGCGCATCCTCGAAGCCGAGGGCGAGGCGCAGGCCATCCTCGCCGTGCAGAAGGCCAACGCCGACGCCATCCGTCTGCTGAACGAGGCCATGCCCAACGACAAGGTGCTGGCCCTCCGCAGCTTGGAAGCTCTGGCCAAGGTCGCCAACGGCAAGGCCACCAAGATCATCATCCCCTCCGAGCTGCAGAACCTCGGCGGCGTGGTGCCCAGCATCAAAGAGCTGCTGACCGACCCGAAGGAAGCCGAATAACCGCGTTCCGCCCCTGCGTGATCCGCTCCGCAGGGGCTTTTTGTTGCAAAACCGCCGGTTCTGTGGTAGGATAAGACAAAAAACGAAGGAGCTTTCTATGATCTACGATACCCTGAACAACCTTCCCAACTACCTCGGCATGAGCGACAACCTCGACGCTGTCATCGAATTCGTCATGGCACGGGACATCAACAACCTGCCCGCCGGGAAGACCCGCATCGACGGTGAAAAAGCCGTTGTCACCGTCAGCACCGTGACCCCGCAGGTGGGCGGCAAGGTGCCCTTCATCCGCCGGGACGCTCACCTGACGCTGGAGACCGACCTTGAGGGCAGCGAACTGTTCGAGGTCTCGCTGGGCGAGTTCTCCCCCACCAAGCCCACCGACGAAGCCGCCGACCTGACCGTGGGCAGCGCGGACACCAGCATTGCGGGTATGCTCTGCGAGGGTCGGTTCGCGCTTTATCTGGCCGGGGAACCCTATCGATCCGGTCTGAAAGCGCAGGGCTGCGGCAAGCTGAAAAAGGCCGTGTTCAGCATTGAATTGGACGCCGATGAAGAGGACGGTGCCGAAGAAGAATAAGCGAACTTCTCTCCTCCACGCAGCGTAGGTTGCGTGGAGTGTTTTTGTATGGTATGACTCGCTGGACAGAACGCTGACCCAGCGGTATTGGATCTCCAACGTATAAAACGAAAAACTCCGGCACGTGATGTGTGCCGGAGTTTTTCGTTTTATTCACTTTACCCCAGATGGAAAATATCGATCAGGACGATCATGGCAAGGCCATAGTAGACGACCACAGCAACGAGGTCGTTGATGGTGGTGATGAGCGGGCCGGAAGCCACGGCGGGGTCGATGTGGATCTTATGGAACAGCATGGGGATGACGGTGCCCACCAAGCTGGAAACGACCATTGCGATGATGAGCGCGACGCCGACGCAGCCGGACAGCAGGAAGGCCTCGCCCCACGCATACGCTTTGAAGAAGTGGATATAGCAGCCGAGGAAGCCCAGCGCCATGACAGCCAGCAGAAGGCCGTTCACCAGACCGACCCGCATCTCCTTCCAGAGGAGCTGCAGCTTTTTCGCGGGGGTCAGGTTCTCGTCCACCAGCACACGGATTGTCACGGCCAGCGACTGCGTACCGACGTTGCCGGCCATATCCAGCACCATGGACTGAAAGCAGATGACGACGGGCAGCACGGCCACCACCGACTCGAATGCGCCGACCACCGAGGAAACGAGCATTCCAAGGAAGAGCAGGGCGATCAGCCACGGCAGACGCTTTTTCACGCTCTCGAAGACGCCCTCGTTCAGATCCTCCTCGCTGGTCAAGCCGCCCAGTTTTGCGTAATCGTCGCCCATCTCGTCATCCACCAGCTCGACCACATCGGACGAGGTGATGATGCCGACCAGCTTGCCCGCATCGTTCAGCACGGGGAGCGAACGCTCGGCGTAGTCCACGATGCGGTCGATGCAGTCGCTGATCTTTTCGTGGTCGGTCACGTAGGGGTAGTTCCGGGCGATCAGCTTTTCCAGCTTCTCGTCCGCGCGGGCAATGATGAGATCCTTCAGGTCGATGGCACCGTAGAACCTGTCTTCCTCGTCCACGACGTAAAGGGTGGAGATGTTGTCGTTCTCGCCCGCCTGTTTCACCAGCTCACTCATGGCCTGACGGATGGTCATATCCTTTCGGATGCAGATGTAGTTGGTGGTCATGCTGCTGCCGATCTCGTCCTCACCGTAGGAGAGCAGCATCCGGACATCCTCGGCGGAGTCCTGATCCAGTTGTTTGACGATCTTGTCCTTATCCTCTTCTTCGAGGTCATCCAGCACGTCCACCGCATCGTCCGAGTCCATGTTCGAGACGACCTTCGCGGCCTTCTCGGAGGGCAGTTCTTTCAGGTACGGCTCCGCATCGTCGAGGTAGGAGAAGATCTCGGCCACTCGCTCGACACCCAGCACCGCGTACAGCTTCTGACGCTCCTCCGGCGTCAGGGCCGCCAGCGCATCGGCAAGGTCGTTCTCGTGGTAGTCGGACAGACGCTCAGCCAGTTCCTGCTGCGGAAGGCCGCTGTGGATGAGGTTCAGGATCTCTTCTTGGTAGTTTTTCTTCTGCATCTTGGTTCCCTCCCTGCCCATTCCGGGCATAAAAATACACCGCGTCAGTCGGGATCGACCTCCTGCGGTGTATCATGGGCACATGCAGTTCAGGACGCGGCAGACTCGTTCGCCTTGCCCGCATCGCAGGAGGAGCGTTGTTTAGGGTGATCCGTATGGTCACTGGACATGGAAATCAAACGCCTCCTGTAAAAAGATTTGCCCTTCGGCCCCGTTATGATACTACGGCCGGGCGGATTTTTCAACCCCTTTTACAGTTTTTTTACCAGATTATTGCTATATTGCACA
>OGQQ01002753.1_pt1 | contig 10926 bp, 14 predicted proteins | sample 1553281 | NCBI WGS metagenome assembly OGQQ01 (sample SAMEA2579937, study PRJEB22360) | human gut metagenome | biome: human gut; feature: human-associated habitat; material: faeces | place: Denmark | collected 2008/2010 | reverse complement strand
ATTCCGACGCCCAGCTTTACAAGCAGGCAGGCAACGGCGTGACGATTCCCGTTGTCTATGCGGTCGGGAAACGGATTGTTGAAATTCAAAACGAACTGAATAAGGAGGCGGTTACAGTATGAGAAAACGCAATGTTCATATTCAATTCTGGCTGGATAAAAAAGAGGCCGAAGCCTTTCAGAAGAAAGTCAAGAAAAGCGGTCTTTCTCGTGAGGCGTATTTACGGCATTTGGTAAATGGGCTGGAACCGCAAGACGCCCCGCAGCCCGACTACTACGCTATGATGAGGGAACTTCACGGGATCGGCAACAATCTCAATCAGATCGCCGTCAAAGCCCATACCTTGAATGTGCTTGATGTGCAGAGATACGACGAGGCTTGCCGCAAGGTCGATACTGCCGTTCAGAAAATCACCGAGGCGGTCATTCTGCCCCGGCCGATGAAATAATGGCGGTAACTTCAATTTGGCGGGTAAACGGCTGGCTCGGTAAGGTGGTGATCTATGTGGAGAACCCCGAAAAGACGGCGAACCCGAAATTCTACACCAAAGAGGATATGAGCGAACAGGACGGGCAAGAGCTTTCCGATGTAATCCGTTATGCCGTCAATTCAGAGAAAACACAGCAGACCGACAATGAGGATTGTGCAGTTGTTCACAGCTTTGTAAGCGGTGTCAACTGTTCTCCCACGACCGCCCGTGATGAAATGCTTGCCGTGAAAAAGCGGTTCGGCAAGGAAAACGGCACGGTGGCCTACCACGGCTATCAATCGTTCGCCCCCGGAGAGGCCACCCCCGAAATGGCCCACGAAATCGGAATGAAGCTGGCCGCCCGTCTTTGGGGTGACCGCTATCAGGTGATTGTGGCGACCCACCTTGACAAAGAAAATCACCTGCACAATCATTTTGTCCTAAACACGGTTTCTTTTGTGGACGGAATCAAGTATCACCGCACGAAAAAAGACTATCACGATATGCAGAAAACATCGGACGCCTTGTGCCGTGAGTATGGGTTGTCGGTGATTGAAAATCCGCAGTACGGTAAATCCAAGCATTACGGCGAATGGCGTGCGGAACAGGAACAGCGCCCTACTTGGCGTGGATTGATTCGAGCCGACATTGACGAGGCTATCCGTCAGTCTATGACCGAGCGGCAGTTTTTTGAACATCTGCGGAAAAAGGGCTACGAGGTGAAGATCGGCAAAGACATTTCGGTAAGACCGCCGCAGAAAGAACGGTTTGTGCGGCTTATGCGGAATTTCGGAGAGGACTATTCGATTGAAAATATCCGTAGACGGATTTTATCACAGAGCCGTCCCGAACGCCCTGCTCCCGAACCGACCCGCACCGTTATACGGATTCGGCTGTTCGGCAGCTTGGAAAAAGCGCGCAAAATCACAGGCTTTCGGGCATTGTATTTTCATTACTGCTATCTGCTGGGTATCTTCCCAAAGAATAAGCCCCGCCAAAATCCGAAACGGCTTCATTTCCTACTGCGTGAAGATCTCCGTCATTTAGACGCCATAACCGAAGAAACAAGGCTGCTTGTGCGACATCGTATTGATACCGCCGAGCAGCTTTTTTCATACCGTGGCGAGGTACAGCAGAAAACGGAAGCTCTGCTTGCAGACCGCAAAGGGCTGTATCGTCTGTCCCGGACTTCGGCGGTAAAATCCGACGAAAAAAAGACAGTCGAGGTCAAAAGCCGCATTGCTGCCGTTTCCAAAGAAATTGCCCGACTACGCAATGAGGTTTCTCTATGTGACGGAATCGCCCTGCGGTCGGGCGTTATCAAAGAAAAGTTAAAATCCGTCCGAGAGGACGAGCGAATCAAGGGAAAGGAGAAAAACGACTATGAACACATCAGGCGATGCAGCAGAACAGATCGTTAGATTGAGTTTAGAGGGTACGGAGGTAGCCTTGAAGCTCACCGGCTCTGCGGCAAAAAATATCGCCGCTATGATTTATTCCATTCTGAAAAACAGGGACAAAAACAAGACCAAAGGACACCAGCGTTTAACCGCTATGCTCAAAAGCGGCAAGGAACTTAAAGTATTTACCGTCAGCGAGGAACATTTGAAACAGTTTGCGGCCGAGGCCAAGCGGTACGGCGTTGTTTACTGCGCCCTGCGAGGCAAGGGAAAATCTACGGACGGTTTGGTCGATGTTATGGTTCGCGCCGAGGACGCTTCAAAAATCAACCGTATTGTGGAGCGGTTCAAATTGGCTACGGTCGATACCGTTTCTATCAAGCGTGACATTGAAGCGGCAAAATCCGAAAAAACCGCTCCGGCTGCTCCCGAACAGGAGAAGCCCGACAAGGCGGCCGACGACCGCCTGCTTGACGATCTGCTGGGAGCTCCCATTCAAAAGGAGGAAAACGCACCCCCAAACCCCGAAGCGGCAAAGTCGGAGAAATCCCGTCCGTCCGAGCCTATCTCAAAGAAGCAAAGCAAAACCGCCGAGGGTACTGCTAAATCTCCCGAAGAACGCCCCTCTGTCCGTGAAGAACTGCGGGAGATTCGGGAGAATAGGCAGAAAGAGGCGGCAGAGCCCAGCGTTCCCGAACCTACCCCGGCAAAAGAACCGAAAAAACAGCAGACGACCACCCATAAACAACCGTCCCGAAAAAGGGCGAAGAAATCAAAGGAGAGATAACCGATGAACAATTTTGATGATATTTTTGAACCCGCCCCGCAAAGCAATGAATTTGACAAAGAAGCTTGGGCGGCAAAGAAAAAGGCAGAGCGTGACGAGATTTATTTCCTTGCCGATACCACCGCAGAGGAAGTCGCCGCAGACGGCGGCAAGTTCCGTGACTATCTCGATGTGCAGGCGAATTTCCGTCACTACTCCGCTACCAACGCCCTTTTGATTCTGGCGTTCAATAAGGAAGCAAGTAGGCTGGGCGACAAGGATTTTTGGCGAGATCAGGGCGTGTATATCAAACGGCAGGAATTTAGCCGTCCCATTAAGATCGTGGAATCAAACGGCGAGTACACCCGTGACGACGGCAGTATCGGCATATCGTATAACATTAAGCGTGTGTACGACATTTCGCAGACCACCGCCCGCCCACGGGCAAAACAGCCTATTTTCCACGATCAAAGGGCTTTGCTTAACGCCCTTATTTACAAGCGCCCCGTGGACATTCGTTCCGTCGATGAGCTCCCGAACCACGCTTCCGCTCTTTACGACCACGAGCAGGAAGTGATTTTTGTCTGCCGTGGCCTTGACGCCGATAACCTGTTCTGCGGTCTTTCAAAAGCCATTGCACAAGCCGAGCTTGCTATGACGAGTGATGAATATATCCCGGACAATGCCGCCTACAAGGCGCATTGCGTTTCGTATATTCTCGGCAAGGAGTTTGGTTTTGAGGTGAGCGATTATAATTTCGGAAACCCCTCTGAATTTTTGCGTACCGACGACCCGCAGGAGATTCGCGCCGAGCTCTCCGAAATCAGGGACACCGCCTACGACATTTCCGCAAGAATGGTGCGCTCTCTGGAAAAAGACAAAGCGCCCCGAAATAACGAACAGGAGCGTTGAATATGGAGAAACAGGAAAAACGGGTTTTAACCCTCGACCGTTACGAACACGGCGTTGTCATTAACGCCCTGAATGAAATGCGAAACGATCTGCTGGAAGAAGAACGCCCCACCGATATTGTAGACGAGGTTCTTTTGAAAGCAATCGACGCACCCACAAAAAAATCAAGGTGGAAAAGCAATGAGGAAAGGGAGTAATCCTCTTATCCTCTGCCTGTTCGGGATTCTCACCGTCGTGTGGCTGGGGCTTTTGATCGCCCCCGCCGCACACGGAGGCTTGCCCGAAATCGTTGCCCGGTTTCCTGCGGCGATGATCGACCCGTTCAAAATAGAACTTTGCGAGGACAGCCTAAAAACTGTCCTCTTTCTGCTTTGTGCATACGGGTTAGGTATCGGGATATTCTTATCTTCCCGCCGCCATTACCGCAGAGGCGAAGAACACGGCTCGGCACGCTGGGGCAATGCAAGAGCCGTGAACAAAAAATACCGGGCAGCCAAGCCGGAGGAAAATAAGATTTTTACGCAAAATGTCCGTATGGGCTTGGACGGCCGAAAGCACCGCCGCAATCTGAATACGGTGGTAGTCGGCGGCAGCGGCGCAGGCAAAACAAGGTTCTACGCCAAAGTCAACCTGTGCCAAGCCAACACGAGCTTTGTTGTGCTGGACCCGAAAGGCGAATTGCTGCGAGATACGGGTTATCTGCTTACCCAAAAGGGCTATGCTGTGCGTGTGCTTGATCTTCTGAATATGGAGAAAAGCCATTGCTACAACCCCTTTGTCTATCTGCGGGACGATAACGATGTGCAGCGTTTGGTAACAAACCTGTTCAAATCAACCACCCCCAAAGGTTCTCAGAGCAACGACCCGTTTTGGGACACGGCGGCAAGTATGCTGCTCTTGGCACTCATTTTCTATCTGAAATACGAGGCCCCGCCGGAAGAACAAAACTTTCCTATGGTTATGGAAATGCTGCGGGCGGCTGATGTACGAGAGGATATGGACGAATACACCTCTCCGCTTGACGAACTGTTTGAACGGCTGGAAATGAAAAATCCCGACCACATAGCGGTCAAGTATTACAAGGACTATCATTCCGGCTCGGCAAAGACTTTGAAATCCATTCAGATCACTTTGGCGGCAAGGCTTGAAAAATTCAACCTGTCCTCACTGGCAGCGTTGACCGCTACGGACGAACTGGATTTGCCGTCTTTGGGCGAAAAGAAAGTGGCGCTCTTTGCACTCATTCCCGACAACGACACGAGCTTTAATTTCCTCGTTAGCATTTTATACACGCAGCTTTTTCAGCAGTTATTCTATTTGGCCGATCATAAATACGGCGGGGCTTTGCCCGTTCCCGTTCATTTTCTAATGGACGAATTTAGTAATGTGAGCTTGCCTGATGACTTTTCCAAAATTCTGGCGGTTATGCGTTCAAGGCAGGTTTTTGTTTCGATTATCCTGCAAAATATAGCGGCGCTGAAAGCTTTGTTTGAAAAGGAATGGGAAAGCATTTTAGGCAACTGTGATGAATTTCTCTACCTTGGAGGAAATGAAACCTCGTCCCACAAACTGATTTCAGAATCCTATCTCGGCAAGGCGACCATAGATACCAACACCTATGGCAAATCGTCAGGGCGTAACGGGAATTACAGTACGAACTATCAAATCTCCGGGCGTGAGCTTATGACGCCGGACGAGGTTCGGATGCTGGATAACCGCTACGCTCTTTTATTTATCCGAGGGGAACTGCCGATTATGGACGAGAAATACGACATTTTGAAACACCCGAATGTGGCACTCACCACAGACGGGAAAGCAAAACCCTATGAGCACGGCGGGACGGAAAACGCCGTTGCAACGCTTTCTCTTACCGGGATTCCTTTTGACGGGATTCCCGATATGGAAGAAATACAAACTGATTACGAGCTTCTTTCCGACGAGGATATAGAGGCTCTGTTTTCAATTTAAGGAGGATTCGCATAATGAAAAACTTTAAGAACAACACCAAGACCACCAAGAAGCTGCCTATGCCCGGAAAAGTCAGAAAGGGATTCCGGTTTTACTGTATGGCGGTTCTCACCTTTACCTTTGTTCTCGGCTGTTCTATGACCGCCTTTGCTGCCAGCGACCCGTTGGCTGTTGTAAACAACCTGTCCGATTTCATTTTCGGCCTGATTCGTGCAGTCGGCTTGATTCTGCTGGGCTGGGGTATCGTACAGGTTGGTTTGTCTTTTCAATCCCACGACCCCAGCCAGCGGTCTAACGGTTTTCTCACCCTCGCCGGCGGTATTGTGATTACTTTTGCCAAAGAAATTCTCACTTTGATTACGGGCTAAAAGGAGGTCGCTTAAATGGAAAAATGCGAGTGTTATATCCACTCTCTGAAACAGGGAGAAAAGCACGTGCTTGGTGAAGCAACAATTTTGAAACGCTTGGGTGATAACGACTATCTGGCAGAGTATAACGGCGTGAAATGTCACGCAATATTCAATCCCTTTGCCGGACGGTATTTTGTGGACGATGTGTACGGCGTTATCCGTAATTCGCCCGACCGGGACAGCAGATAATCAGAATATGGCACAGGGGCAGGCTGGGATTCGGTCTGCCCCTTATCTGCCTGAAAGGAGGAAACCGATGAAGAAATATAACATCATCTATGCAGACCCGCCGTGGCGATATAAGGTTTATTCCAAAAAAGGCTTGGGACGTTCCGCCGAAAGCCACTATCCAACGATGAGCCTTGAAGATATGCAGGCGTTGCCTGTGAGAGATTTAGCGGCAGCAGACTGCATTTTATTTATGTGGACGACGATCCCGCTCTTGCGAGATTGTTTTTCCGTTATGCGTGCTTGGGGATTTGATTATAAGACAGTTGCCTTTGTGTGGATTAAGCAGAACAGAAAATCTGACAGCCTATTTTGGGGTATGGGGCACTGGACGAGAGCTAACGCCGAATTTTGTATGCTTGCTACCAAAGGACACCCGAAAAGAAAATCCGCAGGTGTTCATCAAGTTATCATTTCCCATATTGAGGAGCACAGCAAAAAGCCTGATGAAACAAGAGAAAGAATTATTCGACTTGTGGGCGACCTGCCCCGTGTAGAACTGTTCGCAAGAGAAAAAACGGACGGCTGGGACGCTTGGGGAAATGAAATCGACTGCGACCTTGAAATTGAGGGCTACCGTGAAAAGACGGGAGGTGATTCACTTGTCGGATAACTGGGTCGTGCAGAATCTTCAAAATGCACTGGAAACTTGGAACAGCAAACTTGCCGAAATCTGGCAGCTTATTACGCAGTCGCCCCAGCAGTTTAAGGGCGGGACGATTTGGACTGTCATTGTCAACATTCACGGAGCAGTACAGGCGATAGGGCTTGCTTTACTTGTCCTGTTCTTTGTTGTCGGCGTAATGAAAACCTGCGGATCGTTTGCCGAACTGAAAAAGCCGGAGCACGCCTTGAAACTGTTTATCCGTTTTGCTTTGGCGAAAGGCGTTGTCACCTACGGTCTGGAATTGATGATGGCCCTGTTTAATATCGTACAAGGGCTTATCAGCACCATAATGACCGCCGCAGGTTATGGCTCGGCAACACAAACTGTTTTACCCGCTGAAATCGTAACCTCTATTGAGAGCTGCGGATTTTTTGAGAGCATTCCGCTATGGGCGGTGACGCTGATCGGCGGCCTGTTCATTACAGTATTGTCTTTCATTATGATAATGACCGTGTACGGGCGTTTTTTCAAACTCTACCTTTATACGGCGATTGCCCCCGTGCCGCTTTCGGCATTTGCGGGTGAGCCGTCGCAGAATGTCGGCAAGAGCTTTATCAAGTCTTACGCCGCCGTCTGCTTGGAGGGTGCGATTATCGTCCTCGGCTGTATTATCTTCTCTCTGTTCGCTGCGGCCCCGCCCGTGGTTGACCCTAATGCGGCGGCTGTTACGCAGGTGTGGAGCTATATCGGGGAACTTGTTTTTAATATGCTCGTCTTGGTCGGCGCTGTCAAAATGGCCGACCGTGTTGTAAGAGAAATGATGGGACTGTAAAGGAGGTGTGCAGAGTATGGAAGTAAAAATCAACCGTGAAATCCGCAACTACACGGAATCTATGTTTTTCGGGCTGTCTATGCGGCAGTTCATTTTTTCTCTGCTGTCGGTCGTTGTCGCCGTGGGGCTGTATTTTCTTATAAGACCCTACGCCGGGACGGAAACGGTCAGTTGGGTATGTATTCTCGGCGCTGCCCCGTTTGCAGCCCTCGGCTTCATCACCTACCACGGTATGACCGCCGAGCAGTTTATCTGGGCGTGGATTCGCTCGGAGCTTTTAGAGCCGAAAGAAATTCGCTTTGAATCCTCAAATTTCTACTATACGGCGCTCAAAGATACAATCGAAAAATCACAGCAAGGAGGCAAAGTATGATTAAGACCCTTAAAAACCTGCTCAAACAGGACAAGGAGCGATACACCGTTCCCCGCAAAGTGCAGGATATAATCCCGATTCAGCGTATCTGGAAAGACGGTATTTTTCAGGTGGGAAACCGTTTTTCCAAGACCTATCAATTTACCGATATAAATTATCTCGTGGCAAGCCGTGAAGATAAAGAAACAATGTTTCTTGCCTATTCCGAACTGCTTAACTCTCTGGATTCCGGCGCTACCACGAAAATCACGATCAACAACCGCAGGCTGAACAAAGCAAATTTTGAACAGTCGATTTTAATGCCTATGCGGGGCGATTCCCGTGATGTGTACCGTAAGGAATACAATCAAATGCTGCTTGACAAAGCCACCGGCGCCAACGGCATTATGCAGGAAAAGTATATCACCGTTTCGGTGAACCGAAAAGATATTGAGGAAGCCCGCACCTATTTCGCCCGTGTGGGCGCAGACCTGATTTCTCACTTTGCCGCCCTCGGTTCAAAGTGTTCGGAGCTCGACACCGGCGAAAAGCTGCGGGTACTTCACGATTTCTACCGACAGGGCGAGGAAGCGGCGTTTCATTTCGACCCGCAGGATATGATGAAAAAGGGACACGATTTCAAGGACTATATCTGTCCCGATTCTATGGAAAAGAACAGCGATTATCTGAAGCTCGGCGAGAAATATTGCCGGGTTCTTTTTCTGATTCCTTTGTCTCAAGACTTTCTGTGACTGCCTGCGTCTGATCCTGAAGCTTTCCATTCTTTTCCTTAATCTTTTCGTATGTCTTTCTCGTATCCTCTAAATCTCCGGAAACGATTTTGTACTGGCGCTCATTTTCCTCCTGCTCTTTTTTCAGTCGTTCATAATCATAAAGGAAAAGATGAATATCAATATCTTTTTCTTCATCACGAAGTTTTAAATATTCCTTTGCCTTCGCACTTTGTTTTTCTAACGGACCGACCTGTTTTTCAAGCTCAGCCAGAATGTCGGTAACACGCTCTAAGTTCTGGCGTTCCTGCTCTAAGGATTTCTCAGTAACCGTACGATTCTTTTTATATTTGGCAATTCCAGCTGCCTCATCAAATAATTCTCGGCTGTCTTCAATCTTGCCACTTAAGATTTTTTCCACCTGGCCCTGTCCGATAATCGAATAGCCCTCTTTACCAATACCGGTATCGTAAAAAAGCTCCACGATATCTCTTCTTCGGCAGGAACTTCCGTTAATGAGATACTCACTCTCTCCAGAACGATATACTCGTCTTGCCACCGTCACTTCCTCATAATCAAGAGGAATAATACGGTTTGCATTTTCAAAAGTAATCGCCACATAAGCAAATCCCATCGGTCTTCTGCTTTGTGTACCGGAGAAAATAACATCTTCCATCTTCGAACCTCGAAGCTGTCTGGCACTCTGCTCACCTAAAACCCAGCGCACCGCATCTCCGATATTACTCTTTCCACTTCCGTTCGGGCCTACAATACCTGTAATTCCCTGTGGAAACTCAAACACGATCTTATTGGCAAAGGACTTAAATCCATTAATTTCGATACTTTTTAAATACATACTACCTCCGCCGCTTTTTTAACAACAGTATCGTCTGATAAGCGGCAATCTGCTCTGCTCCCTTTTTTGTCTTTCCTTTACCGATAGCATATGTCTTACCACCGATTTTGGCCTCAACGGTAAACTCTTTATTATGGTCTGGACCTGCTTCTCTTGTAAGGACATACTCAAGACGTGGATCAGGACCTGCCTGCACCATCTCCTGCAAAATCGTTTTCGCATCATAAAATAAGGATTTATCTTCTACATCTTTTAACAGATGTGTATGAATAAATGTTCTCGCTCTATCCATTCCGCCGTCTAAATAAATCGCTCCGATCAATGCCTCAAATGCATCGGAAAGAATAGAATCTCTCTCTCTTCCACCCGTTGCATCCTCTCCTCTGCTTAAAAGAAGATATTTGCCAAGTTCTACATCTCTTGCACAGATAGCCAAGGTATACTCACATACGAGACTGGAACGAAGCTTTGTAAGACGGCCCTCATTATAGCCTGGATATTCTCTGAATACATAATCAGAAATGGTAACCTCTAACACAGCATCTCCCAAAAATTCCAGACGCTCATTATTTGCCTTTCTTCGTCCTCTCTGCTCATTCGCATAGGAACTATGTGTCATTGCCAGTGCTAATGTACGCTTATTTGTAAAAGTATAACCTATCTTTTCTTCTAATCCTTTAAATCTCTCTGTCCGAATCATTACTGCTCGCCTGCCTTCTCTTCTTTTGCCTGTGCCATTTCTTCTGCAAGATGCGCTACAATCTTTTCATTAATACGCTGCTCTTTAAAAGTAACACACTGGAAAATGGCAGTTTTTGTCTCTTTTGCCTTTGCACTTCCGTGAATCTTTACCACAAGTCCCTTTAAACCAAGAAGTGGTGCTCCGCCGTACTCTGTTGCATCAAATGTCTTTAACGTATCTTTTAAAGCAGGTTTTACTAAAAGACCACCAATCTTACTTCTCGTTGTGGACATCATTCCTTCTTTAATTACATGAATCAATGTGCTGGCAAGACCTTCCTCAAGCTTTAAGATGACATTACCAACAAACGCTTCTGTTACGATAACATCTGCCTCACCCTTTGGAATATCTCTTGCTTCAATACTTCCGATAAAGTTGATTCCCTCTGCTTCTTTAAGAAGCGGGAAGGTCTCTTTGACAAGTGCATTGCCTTTTTCTTCTTCTGCACCATTATTGACAATCGCAACACGTGGATTTTTGATTCCGACAACATGCTCCATATAGATGGAACCCATTTTTGCAAACTGTACCAGATGAGATGGTCTTGCATCTACATTTGCTCCACAGTCAATCAGAAGCGAGACTCCCTTGGCGGTCGGAATCAGCGGGGCAAGCGGCGGTCTCTCAACGCCTTTGCTTCTGCCCACCAGCAC
>OGQQ01002752.1_pt1 | contig 10927 bp, 9 predicted proteins | sample 1553281 | NCBI WGS metagenome assembly OGQQ01 (sample SAMEA2579937, study PRJEB22360) | human gut metagenome | biome: human gut; feature: human-associated habitat; material: faeces | place: Denmark | collected 2008/2010 | reverse complement strand
CCGTTCTGCCCATGCTGGTGCTGGCTGGTGCGCTGGTGCTGTTCCGCCGCAAGTTCGTTTTGACGGATGCCCGCGCTGCCGAGATCAGCGCACAGCTCCACGGGGAGGAAACGCACCATGACTGAAACGCTGCACTGGTACGCAGAGACCACAGGCGGTGTGCGGCAGGGCGATGCCCCGGTGCACCCGGGCTGCGGCGCGCTGCATCTTTCCGCTGACCTGCCTGCCGGGACGCTGAAAGCCGTGCGTGCCGAGCTGCCGTGGAAGATGGAAGCAGACGAGCGCCTGTTCATGAACGGCTACCAGACATGGACATACAGCCCGGAGCTAAACCGGAATGGCAAGCTGCGCGGCACCGACCATATCCCCGGCTTTCTGCGCAAGAAATACGCCTTTGACCGCTACGGCGATTATCACTTTGTACCTTACGGGCATCATAACGGTCAGAGCCACGGCTTTTCCTACTGCTATTTCCGCAAGGGCGGGCAGTTTCAGCTGGTGGCATCGCTGGACGAAACCCCGGGCTACACCATCCTCCGGTACGACAGCGGCAAAGCCCTGCTGACGCTGGAGCGGGACTGCGCCGGGGTGGAGCATCCCGGCGGCAGCGTTGCCCTGTTCGACCTGTTTTTTGCCGAGGGCAGCGAGGCCGAGGTGTTCGACGGCTGGTTTCAGGCTATGGGCATCAAGCCCCGGACAGAGAAGAAGCTGGCAGGCTATTCCAGCTGGTACAACCGCTATCAGGACATCACCGAGGACACCATCCGGGAGGACCTGACCGGATGCCGCAGCCTGCTTTGCCCGGGAGACCTGTTTCAGATCGACGACGGCTGGGAGCCGAAGGTGGGCGACTGGCTGGAAACGGATGCACAGAAATTCCCCCACGGACTGAAAGGCATGGTGCAGGAGATCCACGCCTCTGGCTTTCAGGCCGGGCTCTGGCTTGCGCCCTTTGTGTGCGAAAAGGACTCTGCCCTTTTCCTTCAGCACCCGGACTGGCTGCTGAAAGTGGACGGCAAACCGTGGTGTTGCGGCAGCAACTGGAGCAGTTTCTATGCGCTGGATATCGACAACCCAGCCGTGCTGGACTATCTGCGCCGGGTGTTTGACCGGGTGCTGAACGACTGGGGCTTCGACCTTGTCAAGCTGGATTTTCTATACGGTGCTGCCCCCTTTGGCAACGCCCACGAGAGTCGTGCCGCCCGGATGCGTCGTGCCATGGAGCTGCTGCGTAGTTGGTGCGGACAAAAAGCCATCCTCGGCTGCGGCGTGCCGGTGATGCCTGCCTTCGGGCTGGTGGACTACTGCCGTGTCAGCTGTGACGTAGGGCTGGACTGGGACGATGTGTGGTATATGCGTCTGTTCCACCGGGAGCGGGTGTCCACAAAGCAGGCGCTGAACAACACGGTGTTCCGGCGTCAGCTCAATGGCCGTGCCTATGGCAGCGACCCGGATGTGTTCTTCCTCCGGAAGGAAAACTGCAAGCTGACGGCAGAACAAAAACGCACCCTTGCCACAGTCAACGCCCTGCTGGGCAATGTGTTCCTTACCTCGGATATGCCGTCCCGCTACACGGATGCGCAGCGGGACGAGTACCGCCGCCTGCGCAGGTTGTTTGAACATGCAAAACAGGTAGAAGTAGAGACAGAAAATGGTGTGATTACGATCCGGTATTCTCTGGATGAGAAACGTCAAGAGCTGCGGTGCAGTGCTATTTATAGAGAATAATGAGGGCATAAAAATCAGCTTCACGCTTTTTCGTTGGCCGGAGGATTCTTTATGTGAAACGCAACGGACGTCTTCCTTAGAAAAGTGGCTCACGCCGAAAGCTGTATAAGCAGATAAAATGAAAACGCCGCCAGCGTACCGTGTGATGGATTTCACATGATACGCTGGCGGCGTTTTTTGCATTATAGGGGTGTGACATCCAAATTCTACACTGAACCCCACCAGATACCTGAGTTGCTGGATTCGCTGTTAGCCCAAACATCTAATCCGGAAACTCAATTATCTGCTACCCCTGTGGCTATGATTTAGATATTGCTCAAATTCTCGAAAACCGCCCTCGACCTGTTTCCAAGGACGAAAACGGTTCAGACTGTAAAATGATGTCAAAACGATATTGAACGAATCACCGCACTATATTACTGGACTTTTGACATCAAGAGCACGCATTCGCAATGTTTCGTCCTCGGGAACAGATCCACCGGCTGCACCTTTTCTGCGTGATACCCATTCTGCTCCAGCCATGCGGCGTCTCGGGCGGCGGTGGCGGGGTTGCAGCTGACATATACCACTCGGCGGGGGGCCATGCGCACCACGGCGGAGAGGGTGGCTTCATCGCAGCCCTTGCGGGGCGGGTCCAGCATTACGATGTCCGGGTGCAGACCCTCGGCAGCCAGCTGGGTGGCAGCCTGTCCGGCGTCGGCACAGAAAAAGCGGCTCTTGGCTGCTACGGCCTCGCCCATGCGGGCAGCGTTGGCCTTGGCGCTCTCGATGGCCTCCGGCACGATCTCTACGCCAATCAGCTCCCTGCATTGCTCGGCCATGGAAAGGCCGATGGTGCCCATGCCGCAGTAGAGATCCAGCAGTGTGTCGTCCGGGGACAGCTGCGCGTACTGCGCGGCAACTCCGTACAGCCGCTCGGCGGCAAGCGTGTTGACCTGATAGAAGGACAGCGGCCCCAGACGCACCGGCACGCCGCAGAGGGTGTCCTCAATGTAGCCCGGGCCGTACAGAATATGGTTCTCGCTGCCCAAAATGACGTTGGTGTTTTTGGCGTTGACGTTGAGCAGAATAGTGCTGATGGCCGGGAACTGCCCCCGCAGCGCGGTGCAAAGCTGCTCTGCGTGGGGCAGCTTTGCCCGGGTGCATACCAGACACACCATGATCTGCCCGCTGTGCGCGCCGCGCCGCAGGAAGATATGTCGCACCAGCCCCTTGCCGCTCTGCTCGTCGTAGGGGCGGATGCCCTGCTGTGCAAAAAAAGCGCACAGCGCGTTGCCAATCTCGTTCAGCACGCTGGGCTGCAGCTTGCAGTCCGGGCAGGGGACGATGCGGTGAGTGCGCCCGGCGTAAAAGCCGATGCAGGGCACGCCGTTCTTGTCTATGCCCACAGGGAACTGCACCTTGTTGCGGTAGCGGTCTACGTCTGGAGAAGGCAGAATATCCAGCACTGGCACCTCCAGCCCGCCAATGCGGCGGAAGGCGTCCAGCACGCTTTCCTGTTTGGCGCGCAGCTCAGCGGCATAATCCAGATGCCGCAGGCTGCACCCGCCGCAGGGGCCTGCTACCGGGCAGTCAACCGGAATGCGGTCCGGCGAGGGGGTGAGCAGCTCGTCCAGAATGCCAAAGGCATACCGGCCGCAGTCCTTCACGATGCGCACCCGTGCTTCGTCCCCGGGGGCGGTGCCGGGGACAAATACGGCCTCGCCATCGGCACTGTGGGCCACACCGCTGCCGTCGCTGGAAAGGCGTTCGATGCGCAGGGTCAGGATCTGGTTTTTCTGTAAAGGCATGGTTTCTCCTTGTGTGATGGGCTCAGGTTACAGTTGGGCAGGGCTTGCCGGGTCGGCGTCCTGCTGGGCGGCAAAATACTTGCTGGGCGGCACGCCCTTGGCGCGCTTGAACACCCGTGAGAAGTAGAACTGGTCAAAGAAGCCTACCGACACCGCAACCTCCGCAATGGAAAGGTTGCCGGCGCGCAGCAGCTTGCAGGCCTCGTTGATGCGGTACTCGGTCAGGTAGTCGATGGGGCTCTTGCCCACGTTCAACATGAACACCCGGTACAGATGGCTGCGGGAAACCCCCACGCTCTTGGCTACATCGTCAATGGAGATGTCGTGGGAGTAGTTGAACTGGATGTACTTGATGGCGTTCAGCACATACTGGCTGGAGGAGGAGGCCGTGTGGGGCTTGCCTGCGCTGGTCTCCCGCATCAAGGCAGCGATAAACAGGTACAGATACCCCACCATGGCTGCCTCGTCCTGTGGCTGCAGCCCGCGGGAGGAATAGATGTTGGTCAGCGCTGCCCGCATCCCGTCCGGGTCGCTGGTGTGGTGCACAGGGGCATCGTCCGTAAAGGACAGCTGCGCGGCCAGCTTGTGGGCACAGGCACCGTTAAAGCCCACCCAGCTGTACTCCCACGGCTGCTGCTCGTCCGCGGTGTAGCGGATCAGCTGGCTGGGGCGGGCAAAGAACAGGTCGCCCTCGCTTACCTCCCAAGTGCGGCCGCCCACCTCGAAGATGCCCTTGCCGGATACCACCAGATGGATCAGGTAGTGGTCGCGGATGCCGGGTCCCCATGTTTGGCCCGGAGCGCAGCGCTCCAAGCCGCAGTTGAAGATGGACAATTCAATGTTGTTGGTGTAATTCTGCTTAAAGGATTGCTTATAAACGTCTGGCATGGCAGCTTTACCTCCGTCCTGTCACATTCTGCACCCAGTATACCATAGAATGCCCTGCAAATTCAACAAAAGTACATCTTATTCTTTGCACCTGACGCCAAATTTTGGATTTTTAGGTCAAATAAATTGAAAAAACGCCCGAAATGCTTTACAATAGGCAAAAAGAGCAGAATCGTTTATTCCGGAGGGGAGGAGCTGTCATGGCCACCAGTGCACAACTCAGAAAACAGATCCTGCAGGGCAGCTGGGACGCCGTGCTTGCTGCACTTTACGGGGCGGATCCGGCGGTTTTGCAGCGGCAGCGCGGGCGCTATGCGGCTGCGCTGGAGCAGTTTGAACTGTATTTCGGCCCCGGGCGGCAGGTGCAGGTGTACTCTGCACCCGGGCGCGCAGAGCTGGGCGGCAACCACACGGATCATCAGGGGGGCTACGGCCTTGCGGCGGCGGTCACGCTGGATCTGGTGGCAGTGGCTGCCCGCAATACGGATGGCTATGTGCGGGTCAAGTCCAGGGGGTTCAACAAGCTGGATGTCATTGATCTGGCCACTGCAGAGCCGCAGGCAGGGGAGAGCACCCATTCGGCCAGCCTGATCCGCGGCATTGCCGAGGGCTTCCGCGCAGTGGGTAAGCAGATCGGCGGCTTTGACGCCTACACCGCCAGCGATGTGCTGCGGGGCTCCGGTCTGTCCAGCTCGGCGGCCTTTGAGATGGGCATGGCCTCTATCTGGAACGAGGAATACAGCACCGGGCTGACCCCGGCAGAGCTGGCGGGCATCTGCCAGTATGCGGAAAACACCTATTTCGGCAAGCCCAGCGGCCTGCTGGATCAGCTGACCAGTGCGGTGGGCGGCATTATCTTTGCGGATTTTGCCGATCCGCGCACCCCAAAGATCGAAAAGCTCCATGCAGACGGTCTGCTGCCGGAAGGAATGTTCCTCTGCGTCACCGATACCCGGGGCAGCCACAGCGAACTGACTAGCGAGTTTGCGGCGATTCGGCAGGAGATGGAGCAGGTGGCCGCCTGCTTCGGAAAGCCGCTGCTGGGTCAGGTGGAAGAGAACGCGTTCTGGATGGCACTGCCTGTCCTGCGCAGCTGCTGCGGAGACCGTGCAGTGCTGCGGGCGATCCATTATTTTGAGGAGAATGCCCGCACGCTGGCGCAGCGGGATGCGCTTTATGCAAAGCAGTTCCCGGTGTTTGCAGGTCTGGTGAAGCAGAGCGGACAGGCTTCCTTTGCGCTGTGTCAGAATGTGTACTGCACAGCGGATGTGTGGCATCAGGGTCTGTCCGTAGCGCTGGCTCTGAGCCAGAGCATTCTGCAGGGCAGTGAGGGCGCATGGCGGATGCAGGGCGGCGGCTTTGCAGGCACCATTCAGGCTTATGTGCCCGGGCAGCTGCTGGAGCGGTACCATACAGCCATCGAGCAGGTATTCGGGCAGGGCAGCTGCTATGTGCTGCGCCTGCGGGAGCAGGGTGCAGTCCGGGTGATCTGAACAAAACAAAAAGCCGTGCATAGCCGGAATGCTCCGGGATGCACGGCTTTCTTATAGCTTATTACTGAAGAGAAAAAAGCTGGGGGAGAGAATTTTCGACCGGCTGGTCATTTCGCTGCTGCGTATTATCCAAGTACTGGACGGCAGTGACGGTAGCCTCGCGGGTGATGCCAAGCAGGCGGCCGATCTGCTGAGAGAGCTTGATCCCGGTCTGCACACCTGTCTTGATCACGCGGAAAAGCAGCATGGGCACAAAGGTGAAGGAAAACGAGATCAGCCCACCGTTCCAGAAGAAATCATTGAAGTGCAGATTGTCAAAAAAGCTGCCGACAGCATCGCCGAATTCGCTGCCGCCAAAGGCAGCGCACTGCTCCTCGGGGGAGAGGGCTGCGTAGGAAGAGGGCAGCTGAAGCTTTTTCATAAATAAAAACACTCCTTTCCGGGTCGATCGAGGATCAGCACAGAGCTACCAGTGTGGGCAGGCAGTTCTGCTGATCGGCCTCCTGTGCGGCCTGTTTGTCAGCCTTATACTGGTCAACGGCATCCTTGAGCTCGGTCACAAAACCCTTGAGGGAAAGATAAATGCTACGTGCCTGAGCATAGGCATAGTAACCGCCCAGACCGGCCAGACCGATCGTGGCGACCTTGCTCCAAGTGTTCAGCTTGCCCCAGTAGTGCCCAATTGCATCACCAACACCCAAACCATCGTTCAGGGCATTCTGCATACCGGAAACTGCAGCCTGGAACGCATAGCGGCCCATCATGCCCAGCAGGTTTACCGTGGCATTGATGCCAAAGGCCATCACCTGCTCCGGAGTGATGTTGATAGAAAGGGCACCGCCCTCGGTATAGGTCATCTCCTCGGCAGAGAGCACAGAGCAGCAGGCGGGCAGCTGCAGCGGGCGCTGATATGTATGATCCATGATGGAAAACTCCTTTCGCACACAGAACTCCCCAAGGGGCAGTTCATCTAGTAACTGAATTGTAGCATATTTGCACAAAAATGACAAGAGAGCGCGGGTTTGAAAATCATGATACATTTGTGAATATATTGTGACGATGCGTTATAAAACTGACCTGAATACGCTATAAACGTGCAAAACTCCTGCTTTTTTACGGCGAAAAAATGTTGTAGCAAAAATGTGCTGAAAAAGCCGATCAACAACAAAGGCATCTGCCCGTACCCGCTGCGCAGAACGCAGCAGCGGGCAAAGCAGATGCCTTGTGTGTTTTACAGGTTGCCAAGCGAAAGGAAAACGAGGTCAAAGTGCTTTCGGCACGCGCTCATACAGCGTGGTCAGCGCGGCGATGTGCCCGGCCAATGCAGCAGGCAGGGGCTGTGCCAGCCGCCAGCGCCAGTTTGCGCCCTGCGTGCTGGGGGTGTTGATGCGGGCCTCGCTGCCCAGATGCAGCCAGTCTGCCAGCGGGATGATGGCGGTGTCCGAAACACTGGCAAGGCAGGCACAGATCATGCCTTCAGTCAGGGTCTCCGGTGTGCAGCGCAGATACCGGCAGGCGTAGGCTACGTCCTCGGCGCTGGCGTTGCTGCGCCAACCCTCGGTGGTCACGTTATCGTGGGTGCCTGTATACACCACACTGTTGCGGGGATAGGTGTGGGGCAGGTAGTTGCCCGACTCCCGGCTGTCGAAGGCAAACTGCATGATCTTCATGCCCGGGTAGCCGCTTTCGGCCAGCATCGCCTTCACCTCCGGGGTCAAGTAGCCCAGATCCTCGGCGATGATATTGCCGCCGCCCAGCGCCTGCTGCATGGCGTGAATAAAGTCCCGGTCGGGGCCTTTTTCCCAGTGACCGCCTGCAGCCGTTGTGTTTTCGGCAGGGATAGAGTAGTAACTCTCGAAACCGCGGAAGTGGTCAATGCGCACCACATCGTAGATAGAGGTGGCGTGCTTCATGCGCCGCTTCCACCAGTCAAAGCCGGTGGCCTTGTGGGCGGGCCAATCATACAGCGGGTTGCCCCACAACTGTCCGTCTGCCGCAAAGGCATCCGGCGGGCAGCCGGCTACATGGGTCAGGTGCATCTGTCCATCGGTCTGAAACAGCTCCGGGTGGGTCCACAGGTCACTGGAATCCGGGCTGACGTAGATGGGGATATCGCCCACCAGCAGGACACCTTTGCGGTTGGCATAGGACTTCAGCGCGTTCCACTGGGTGTAGAAGAAGAACTGCACCGCCTTGTGGTAGCTGATCTGGTCTGCCAGCCGTGCCTTTGCGGCGGCAATGACCTCCGGCTCCCGGCAGCGCAGGGCGTCCGGCCAGTCGGCAAGGCCTGCCTGCCCCTGCTCAGCCTTTACGGCCATGAACAGGGCGTAGTCCTCCAGCCAGAAGCTCTGCGCGGTGCAGAAGGCCTCGTAAGCAGGGGAGGGGGCTGCCAGCAGCCGGTCAGCAGCCTTTTTCAGCAGCACCGGGCGCTGGTTGTACAGTGCACCGTAGTCAACGGTGTCCACCGGCTGCGCGGCGGGGATCTCTTCGGCGGTCAGATAGCCATCTGCCGCCAGCAGACGGAAATCGATAAAGTAGGGGTTTCCGGCAAAGGCAGAAAAGCTCTGGTAGGGACTGTCGCCATAGCCGGTAGGGCCGATGGGCAGGATCTGCCAATAAGTCTGCTTTGCCTCGGCCAGAAAATCAACGAATGCGGTCGCTTCACTGCCCAGCGTACCGATGCCAAAAGGCCCCGGCAGACTGAACACCGGCATCAGAATGCCGCTTGCACGCATAACGTGCACCTCCTTAGCCCTTTACAGCACCGGCCACGACACCCTCGATGATGTACTTCTGGCAGGTCATGTAGAGGATAATAATGGGGATGATAGCAATGATGATGCAGGCCATCATGGGAGCCAGTTCCACACGGCCGTAGCCGCCGCGGAAATACTGGATCGCCATGGGGATGGTGCGGTACTTCTTGATATCCAGCACCAGCGTGGGCAGCAGGTAGTCGTTCCACACCCACATGGTCTCCAGAATAGCAGTGGAGATCATGGTAGGCTTCAGGATGGGGAACACGACCTTGAAGAAGATCTGGATGGGGTTGCAGCCGTCGATCATGGCTGCCTCCTCGATCTCCACCGGAATCGTGTCAAAATATCCCTTCATATTCCATAGTGCAAACACTGCCATCGTACCGGTATACACAATGACCAGACCCGTTCTGGTATTGATCAGCCCCATAGGACTAAGCAGCTTATACAGGGCCGTCATGGACAAAAGGGACGGAAATGCATAAAGTAAAATCAACAGCTTCAAAATCGCCTTTCTGCCGGGAAATCGTTTCCGGGAAAAAGCATACGCCGCAGGGATTCCGGTCCCCAGCGAGATCACCAGTGTGGTCACCGCCAGGATCAGACTGTTCTTCAGCCACAAAAGCACCGGTTTCTCGGTAAAAACTGCCTTATAGTTCTGCAAAGTCATATGCTTTGGCAAAAAGGAAAAGTCAGATCCCAACAGGCTGTTCTCCGCATTCAGCGACACGGAAAACGCATACAATACCGGCACCAGCACGAAAAAGCATACCAGGATGAAAAACACATTTACCGTTATAAGTACCAGCACATGTTTCGTCTTTTTACTCATCTGCTCTCCTCCTTTCTGCCGTTTGTCACCAGAGAAAACACTAACAGCATTCCGAAGATCAGAATGGAAATCGCCGAACTATAGCCATAATTGTTCGTAATAAATGCCTTCTCATATGCGTAAGTCAAAATGGTATGAATATTTGCACCGGTCTTGGATCCCACCTGCTGGGTCAGCAGATAGATGACATCGAACTGTTTAAAAGTCGTAAATGTCGTGATCATAACCGACGGTGCTATAATGGGGCGGATCATCGGAACCGTAATATATCTCGTCCGTTCCAGCCAGGTAGCACCATCTAGCAGCGCACTTTCGTAAAAGCTCCGGTCCACACTCTGCAGTGCCCCGTCAATGATAGTGATCATGAAGGGTAACGCCAGCCAGAGGTTCACTGTTGTACAGCTGATGAATGCGATCACGTCACTTCCAAGCCATCTCACCGGTTCCATTCCCAGTCTGATCATCCATTGATTCAACAGACCGAACTGGGAATTGAACATTCCTGTCTTCCACAGCAGGATGGATACATACCCCGGCATGGCCCAGGGGAAGATCAACAGGGTACGATAGACATTCCGCAGTGTCAATCCCTTGATATTGAGAAGTGTCGCCATGATAAAAGCGATCACCAGCTGCAGCACCATATTTACCACAGTCCACAATATCGTCACAAGCAGTGCCGTCAGGAAACCATTATCAAATACCAGCAAGGCATAATTCTCCAGTTCAATGAACTCATAATTATTCCAGTGATAAATATTCATATTGGTCATGGAGATATATCCGGTATAGAGGATCGGGAAGATTACGATCAACAGGATCAATACTAAGGACGGCAGTGACCAGCTGTAGGCAAACAGTGTCTCTCTTCTTTTTTTATTCTGTTGTCTGTTCCCATGAGCATTTTTATTTCTTGCCATATTTATTCGTTCCACTTCCTTTTGCCTGATTATGCCTGATTACGCAGCGTCACTTATTTCATGGATTCGATCAACTGCAAAGCTTCCTTCTGTGCTTTCTCCGCACTTTCCGCCACATCATTGCCCGCCATGTTGACATCCGTCAGCAGTCCGCTGGCTACGGTCCACATCACATCCATCTCCGGCAGATTCGGCATGGGCACCGCATTTTCCGCAGTCTCCTTCATAGCCATGACCACTTCATCACCGCTTACTTCTTCATAACTGTAACAATTTTCTCTGGCAGGAGCACAGCCACTGGCCTGTGCCAGCGCAATACCCACCTCGTCCTTCATCAGTACCCGCAGTACCTGCTCTACCGCATCCTTTTTATTCTCTGCTGCATTTTTCAGCACCTGGACACCCTGTACTCCCATATAGGGGGCGATTGGTTTTCCGGTCTCATCGATCACAGGCATAGAGGCGATTTCCACGTCCATTCCGCTTTCTCTTACTGTCGGGATCAGCCAGGGACCGG
>OGQQ01002750.1_pt1 | contig 10932 bp, 7 predicted proteins | sample 1553281 | NCBI WGS metagenome assembly OGQQ01 (sample SAMEA2579937, study PRJEB22360) | human gut metagenome | biome: human gut; feature: human-associated habitat; material: faeces | place: Denmark | collected 2008/2010 | reverse complement strand
TCGTGGACCCTGTGGAGCACCCCTCCGCCCTGACGGAGTATGAGGCAGACCAGAACACTGTCGTGGTCCGCTGTGCCGATACCGGCAGATAAGCCGGCAATGCCGTGCAACGTACGCTGTTGGGCGGCTCCCAGCCCACTCGGCGTCGCATGCATGGCCCGCACAGTCGCCACACTACGTCGCCCGGCCAGCAACGTCTGTAGCCAAGAAAACACAGTCAAGCCAATACCTAATATCGCCGCCATCACGATCAGCACGGGCCCTGCCACCATCAGACCGGCCAGCACGCCGAGCGAGCCGACGATACCGGATCTGGTACGTTGCGGCGCGGCGAAGCGCTGGTGAGGTGTCGCACCGGCGACTTGGGGCGTTGCCCATCCATCGGCTTTGGTTCCGGCAGTCACACCGTTCACCCAATTTTCCAGCGCTTGCGTATAGCCTTCGGCCAATGGCAGGTTCGGGGTGAATAAGCCCTCACCAGCCCGCATCTGATGGTTGCCGGCGAAATAGCGTACGGTGACGTTCTCGTTGCCGGACTTGTTGGCCGTGGCGATGATCCGCTGCGCCCCCTGTTCGATGGGCATGGCCGTATCGTAGGTGCCGTAGTTCACCAGCACCGGCATGGTGAGGGATTTCAGATACCGGTCGGCATCAAAGTCGGCATAGGCCAGATCGAATGGCGCGTAGTCCAGCGACATCAATTTGGCCATGTCTTTGACCACGGGCTTGGGCGCGCCGGCCTCATGCGTATAGGCGCTGACAGCCATGGCCATTTGCTCACGTCCATTGAACACCGGTGCGGATGTAAGTATGGCAAAGGCAATGTCTTGCCGTTTCGAGGTTAGAATCGTGGCGATCCAGGTGCCTTCGGATTCGGCGTAGATGCCGGTTTTGGCGGGGTCCACGCCGCTTATGCCACGCAACACGTCGAGCGAACGCCCGTATTCGCGAGCAAAACGCGGGTAGTCGCGATGCAGCACGGTGTAGTTGTCGTTGCGCTTGGCCGGCACCAAGGTCACGATGCCGGCAGAGGCCATGGCGTTGGCGATATCGCCGAAATCCTCGGCACCACTGGTACCGGACCCGTGAATGAACAGACAAGCCGGGCGTGGCCCGGGAGCGCCGACCGGTTCACGTAGTACGGCGGGTAGCGTGACGCCGTCGCCGGTCTTGATGGATAGTCGGGTTTCACGCGTACGATATCGCCCCTCGTGGGGAATGTTCGCATGGGCAGGGGTGATGGTGGTGTCGGCAGAAGCGATAACGATGTGCTTGGTGTAGGGCCGTGTGTTCCATTGCGGCATCATCGCCCAGCCAAGTGTGGCGAATACCAGCGTCATCGCCATCGCGGTGACGATGACGCTCGCTACCCGCCGCACCGAAATCCGCTTCATAGTTACTATGCCTCCCCCCCATCAGCATAGAACGGTCGGCTCTTATCGGTCGGCTCCCGTCATAATGTGCTTCTACTGGGACCGTAATGCAATGGTTTGTAACGCTATTTTCTCTTCTTGACGGCACCGACTATGGCCCATACAACGGCCACTATTACCAGAATCAGTCCCACTACGGCGCAAATAATAGCCGTCAGCAATTGCGGATTCGGCGAGAACAACGAAATCATCCGATCCGGAGATATGTACCCGAAAACCAGCGCGATCACGCCGATAATCACGCCTAATAGTCCGAATACCACAGTAGGCGCGCTGGTGCTCTGTTTCTGGATGTTCTTGGCACTCTTGACATCCTTAGCATTCTGGACGTTCTTGGCGCTCTGGACGTTCTTGGCGCTCCCCCCAGGCTGGCATGGTTTGCCGGCGGTCTGAGACTGCCCATAGGGAGGTCGTGCTGAAGATGCTGCGTACATCGGCACATCATCGGCAGATGGAATCGGCCCACCATCTCCCTCCACGGCATCGGCAACTGTTTCCAGGGCAATCCGATCTGTGGTTGGTTCGATGGGCGATGGAGAGGCAGCTGTTGCCTGCGTATCCACATCCGAGACCGACGCATCCGCATGATTGTCGGGGACGGGCAGCACAGCCGTTTCGTCATCATCCGCTGCGGATGGCAGCACCGTGGTATCGGTTCGGTCATCGACGGTCACCATGGTTGTGGTCGCGGTGGTCGCGTCGGTTTCGGAAGGTATGGCCGTGGTCGGTGTCGCATCCTCGATGGAGGCGAATTCCTTGGTTTCATCAGTCATGATTCCATCTCCTAGTTGCAACGGCTTGATCATTCCGATTGTTCGGTTGTGTTCTTGCTTGTACTGTTGCCGTCGTATATATCGGCAAGCGGCTGGAACGTAGAGCCTTCCCAATCGGAGGCGTACACCACGTTGACACGTGCTTCCACCACATAGGGAATATTGATTATTAATTCTGGGCCGTTGTCCGGCATGGCGGATTCCTTATACAACCATTCGTGATCAGGCCCATTGGTGGCACTTTCAGCTTCGAAGAAAACAAAGCTTGGACCCATGTAGTTGTTGTATACCATCTCGTATTTGCCGCCAACGTCACTCGAAGTGGAGTAGTAGGAGTCGGCGGTGCCGAAGGCGTAAGTGCAGGAATCCGGCAGAACGATATGCACTTGCGCCTGTGTTGCGGCTATGGTGATGGTACCGACCGGGCAATTACTGATGGAAGTTTTGCCATCCAGCATCTTCACCGTGTGCGGTCCATGTGTCTTGTCCCAATCGGACCAATCAATGATTGCCTGATCGGTGTTGCAGTTTTCACCGCTGAACGCCACACCTTGCTGCAATGTTTCAAACGTGGCATCGCTGGCATCGGCAACGAAGATGCCATCCTTTTGCACATCGTTCATGCCGTCGCTGTTTCTCGCACTGACAGATTGGCTCAGTGAAACAACAGTATTGATGCCGCTGGCACCAAGATCACGGTAGTACACGCCATACGTGCCTGAAACGATGGTCATGCAGAGCGCGCATCCACCGGCAACCAGTCCGAGAGGAATCAGACCACCGGTACGCCGTCCTCTGAATCCGAGAATGATGACCACCAGCCCCATCACTATGCATACTGCGGCAATCCAGATGGTGCCCAGACGCATAATGCCGATAATGCCCATGTCGTTTACCCAAATCAGTCCCATCAGACCGGCAAAGGAGAGGAAGGTAAGGCCCAGTATGCTCAAGACCACGATTGGGCCCGCCGGCTTGCGGCGCTTGGACTCGGTGGGGGCATAGGCCGTCGCATTCATACGGTCGGGGGCAAACGGCCCGTTGGGTACTGTGCCGGGCATCGCGCCGGGCACAGTACCCGGCATCACGCTGGGCATCGACTGATAGACAGGCTGTGAAACAGGCTGTGAAACACTAGGCGCGGTTTGTGAAACAGGTTGCGGAAAAGGTTGCGGAGCTGAATACAAAGGAGATTGAGGTACTGGTTGCGCGGCTGGATATGAGACAGGCTGTGGAGCTGGATATGACACAGGCTGTGAAACCGGTCGCGGCGCAGATGCCCCGAATCCGTACCCTTCCTGCTGGCGAATGCCGCTTTTGGCCAACAGCCATAGCGCTAAGGCGGCGAGCGCAATACAACCCCACCCCGCACCTGGAATCACGATTGCCACGGCGAGGAACAGGAAGCATCCCAGACAATTCCAGTCCCATTGGCCGGCAATGAGGTCCTCGGCCAAGATGTGCCCATCGCGTACATCCGGCATCAGAAACCAGCCGAGTGCGTACAGAGCTGCGCCAAAACCGAAGAACAATGTACATACAATCACCAACGCACGTACTAATGTGGGGCTCCAGCCAAGCCGTAAAGCGATGCCGCTGCATACGCCGCCGATCCACCGGTCGTCGCCGCGAACCAGTCCACTGGATCGCACCCAAGTGAAGAAGCGTCGCGATGTCTTGTTTTTTTGCGGACCAGGCTGCGGCTGTGGCTGATATGGATTCGCGTTTGGATTGCTCATGATTCCATTACACCGCCCGACCACTGCCACAACGCTCGGGGAACACCCTGATTGTTCCCTGAACACCGGGTAAAACCCCGGCCGCAACGCCCTGAGCGCGGCACAATAGGAGTATGACGTCATCTCCCGAACCATTGCTGCCCGCGCGCATGCCGTTGATGCGCCCCCGGCAGGGCCGTTGGCTCACCGGCGTGTGCAAGGGCATCGCCCTGCACTTGGGCATCGGCGTGGCATGGGTTCGGATTGCGTTCATCGCACTGACCGTCCTCTACGGCGCAGGCATCATCGCTTATGTATTCCTGTGGGTGTTCATGCCTGCCGGAGACCCGGTGGCGGCTGCGGCTCGCACAGTGCCCGTTAATCAGGCGCCGCTTGCGCGAGGCAATCAGCCACTTGCCGCTCATGACGACGAATCGGCTGCCGCACCGGAATCATTCCGAGGCCATCCAACGTGCTCCGAAACCGGCCGTCGTGGCATTGGCCGGTTTCGCGTTGATGGCCACTGGACTGTTGCTCACCAGCACCGGTGCGGATGTCCAGATTGCGTTTCCGCTGCTGGTAGGGTTGGGCGGCATCGCACTGGCATGGATGAATCTTAGTCCGCGAGGCACGCAGCTGTTGTCTATGTTGGGCGGCATCGCACTGATTTTCATGGGATGGGCATTGTATGTGCATAATGTCAGCATTCCTGGGTGGGGCACCTCTCCTCGACGCATTGTTGCCAGCGGATTCGTGATGATCGTCGGTATCGTGGTGGCGGTGATGCCGTGGGCGAACGCGATGCTGCAACGACTCACCCACGAGCAGGCATTGAAGGAGCGCGAAGAGGAGCGCGCGGACATGACCGCCCATCTGCATGATGGCGTGCTGCAAACGTTGGCGCTGATTCAGCTGAACTCCGAGGAACCGACCACCGTATTCGCCCTGGCGCGTAGCCAAGAGCGCGAGCTGCGCGAATGGCTGTATCAGGAACGTTCCACATCGGATCGTTCGGTGGGAGCCGGATTGAAGCAGATCGCCGCCGAGGTGGAGGACGAGCACGGCAAGCCGATTGAGGTGGTCACCGTGGGCGACGCGCGGCCGAGCGCCCAGACCGATGCGCTGCTGGACGCCACCCGTCAGGCGTTGGTCAATGCGGTCACGCATGGCGGCGAGCCGGTGTCTTTGTATTGCGAGGCCAGCGACACGATGGTTGAAGTGTTCGTGCGCGACCATGGCGAAGGCTTCGATATGGACGCCATTCCGCCCGACCGGCTGGGCATCCGCGAATCGATTATCGGCCGCATCAAACGGCGCGGCGGTACAGTGGAGATAGTGTCCAGGGCCGGCTGGGGCACCGAGGTCAGAATGCATATGCCGATCGCGCTGAAAGCGGCGCAGGGAGAACATCGATGAGCGAGAACGAGACAGCCAAGATTCGTGTGGCCATGGTCGATGACCATGAGATGTTCCGTGCGGGCGTAATCGCCACGTTGCGCGATTCCTTCGATATCGTCGGCCAAGCGGCGGACGTGCCCGGTTCGGTGGCGATGATCGCACAGACCAAGCCGCAGGTGGTGTTGCTGGATGTGCATGTGCCCGGCGGCGAGGGTGGCGGCGGTGCCGAGATCCTCGCCAAATCGCGGCCCTACTCCCCCACTACCGTGTTTCTGGCATTGTCGGTTTCGGATGCGCCGCAGGATGTGGGGGCGGTGATTCGCGCCGGCGCCCAGGGCTATGTGACCAAGACGATTACCGGCGCTGATTTGATTTCATCCATCAAGCAGGTGCATGAGGGCTATGCCGTGTTCTCGCCAAAACTGGCCGGTTTTGTACTTTCGACCTTCCAGGGTGTGCCGGCGGCGGGGTCTGATGGCGGCGCTGATGGTGCGGCACGGGCTCATGATGAGGAGCTGGACCGGCTGTCCGCCCGCGAGCAGGAGGTCATGCGGCTGATCGCGCGTGGTTACACATATAAAGAGGTGGCGGCCGAACTGTTCATTTCGATCAAGACGGTCGAAACGCACGTGAGCTCGGTGCTGCGAAAGCTTCAGCTTTCGAATCGCACCGAGCTCACCCGCTGGGCCGCCGATAGGCGCATCGTGTGATGAAACGACAATGAGCTCCCTCATCAGAGGGAGCTCATCTGCTCATATCACTCCGCGTCGCGGAAACCGTTGGGGTTCTTGGTCTGCCAGTTGAGGGAGGAGGCGGCCATGTCGTCGATGGTCAGCTCGGCCTTCCAGCCAAGCTCCTTCTCCGCCTTGGAAGCGTCGGCGTAGCAGGCGGCGATGTCACCGGGGCGACGCGGCTTGATCGCGTACGGAATCGGATGACCGGCGGCCTTCTCGTAAGCCTTGATAACCTCAAGCACGGAGTAGCCGTGGCCAGTACCCAGGTTGTAGACGAACACGCCTTCCTTGTCGATGTGGTCAATGACGGCCACGTGACCCTTGGCCAGGTCGACCACGTGGATGTAGTCACGCACACCAGTGCCGTCGGGCGTGTCGTAGTCGTCGCCGTAGACCTGGACTTCCTTGAGCTCGCCGACCGCGACCTTGGCCACGTACGGGGTGAGGTTCGCCGGAATACCCTTCGGGTCTTCGCCCAGCAGGCCGGACTCGTGCGCGCCGACCGGGTTGAAGTAGCGCAGCAGCACGATGGTCCAGGACGGATCGGCCACATGCACGTCGCGCAGAATCTGCTCTTGGAACAGCTTGGAGGTGCCGTACGGGTTGGTGGTGCCGCCGGTCGGCGTCTCCTCGGTGATCGGCAATTCCTTCGGCGTGCCGTACACGGTGGCGGAGGAGGAGAAGATGATCTTCTTGACGTTGTGCTTCTTCATCACCTTGAGCAGCACAAGCGTGGAGTACAGGTTGTTGTCGTAGTATTCGATCGGCTTGGCCACGGACTCGCCCACGGCCTTGAGACCGGCGAAGTGAATGACCCAGTCGATGTTGTTTTCGGTAAAGACGCGTTCCATAAGCGCCTCATCGCGCACGTCGCCGTCGTAACGCTTGACCGGCTTGCCGGTGATTTGCTCGACGCGCTCAAGCGCCACGGGCGACGAGTTGCCGTAGTTATCTACGGAAATAACGTCGTAGCCCTTGTTGAGCAGTTCGATGTCGGTGTGGGTGGCGATGAATCCAGCACCGCCCGTAACCAGAACAGTAGTCATATTCCCTCCTTTGGAAGGACTTGCCTTCGGTTTTTCCTTCAGTATTGAGCTTACTTCACTTGACCTGTTTCACCTAGCGGCAAAACCAAGGCTTTCGAGGAATGTTTGCGTGGTGGCTTTCTGCTTGAAGACGGCCGTGTTGCCGAGGATGCGGTAGCAGACGCTGCCGAGCTCGTCGTGTACGGCTTGGCGGATGGCCTCGCGGTCGTGGTTTCCGGCCAACGTTTCAGCGAGTTCGCCCCATTCGAGACTGAATTCGCTGACTTCATCGGGCAAATCGCGGCCTTCGGCGAGCGCCTCTTCGACAATGCCGAGCTGGTCGACGAGCCGTCCGGGCAGAATGAACAAGCCTTGGGCCTCGATCAGTCCGATCGGCTCCTGCTTGACCGGCCAGTATTCGGGGTGTGCATGGAAAATACCTTCCGGGTACTCGTCGCTGATCGCATTGTTGCGGAAGATGAGACTCATCTCATAGCCGCGTTCGGTGATGATCGCGCTGGGCGAGAGGGCGGATTGGCGGTTGCCATCCGCGTCATGGCTGGCGATGCCGTTCGCCGCGTCGTCATAACCGACCCATGCCTCGCGGATGATGTCGGATACGTCGATGATGCTCTGGCGACTCTTCGACACCACGCGCACGGCGGTGCCGGGCCAGTCAAGGATTTCAACCACGGCGTCCGGATAGTCGGCAAGTGTGAAGGCGGCCCAAGTGGCGGCCTTGTGCATCGGCAGCAGTTCGCCGCCGCCCTGGTAATGGTCATGGGCGAGCACCGAGCCGCCGATGCGAGGCAGCGCGGCGTTGCATCCGAGGAAGTATCCGGGGAAACGGTCCACGAAGTCGAGCAGATGGCCGAAGGTGTCGCGGTCCACATGCATCGGCGTGTGGTCGGTGTTCACGCAGATGCCGTGCTGGTCGAAGTAGCCGTAGGGCGAGAACTGCCAGAACCATGACTCGCCGCCGAGCGTGACCGGCAAGGTGCGCAGCGTGCGCTTGTCACGTCCGGCGAAGCCCTCGTTCTCATGGCAGATCGTGCACTTCGGGTAGCCGCCGGCCACGGCGTTGCCGGCCGCCGCCTTCTTCATGTTCTTGAATTCGGGTTTGGCGAGGTTGATGGTCACCGTCAGCCCGTGCGAGTCGAAGCGCGGGTTCCGGTCGAGCTGGGCACGCTTGACATAATTGTTGGCCACACAGTAGTCGTAGAACCATTGCATGGCGGCCATGCCGCCATCCCGGTGCTCGACGAGCAGGAATCGGTCGTCGAGATCAGCGGGGTTGGCGGAGAGGATGCCCATGATGGTGTCGGCGTAGGCCGGGCCTTCCTCCGGCTTGAAAAGGCCGGCGGTTGTGGCGGCGGCGCGGAAGGCGGCGAGTAGGGGGTCGGGGGTCTTTTCGTCATAGGGGGCCTGGCTTCGGCTGCCAACAATGTCTTGGACTACGTCTGACACTGACGCCGCCGACGTTGTGGTTTTGGGTCCGGGGTAGGAATCTAGGCGGAAGAGGGCGAAGATTTGGTTGCGGGTCCAGTCTGCGTTGCGTGGGTCAAGGTCAAGATGGGCCAAGGCATAATCGATCAGGGCGTCGATGCTGGCGTATACCTCGGTCAGCTGATCGTTCATTGCTCTGCCTCCATCATGCTGGTTCGGGTATGGTTCGACTGACGGCTCACTTGGCAGCCTCCATGATGTCGGCTACGATGGCGCGGGTTTCGCTGGCCTTCTGCTCCATCTCCTGCACGAGTTTGATCTGGGTGCGGGTGCGCACCAGATTATGCTCGGGGTACTTGGTGGCAAAGTAGATATCGCCTTCCAAGTAGTCGGCGAGAAAGCGCATGCCGCATTCCACGGTGAGCAGGTTGCCGCTGAACGGCAGCAGTTCGGCCTCGCGCGCGGTGATGCTGCCGCGTAGTTCGCCCACGAAGCCTTCCGTGTAGGCGCGGAACAGCTCGGTGCTGAAATGCACCTTGCTGAGGTCCTTTTCGTCTTCCAGAGCAGTGGACGCACCAAAGCGTATGGAATCGCCGAAGTCGAACAGCATGGAGCCGGGCATGATGGTGTCGAGATCGATGATCGCACGCGCCTTGCCGGTGGTGGCGTCCATGAGGATGTTGTTGAGCTTGGTGTCATTGTGGGTCACGCGCAGCGGAATCGAACCGTCCCTGAGCCCATCCATCACGACGGCATACTGGTCGGCGTGACTCAGATAGAAGTCGATTTCCGGCTGGCATGCGGCGGCGCGGCCGAGCTTGTCCGCGGCGAGGGCGGCCTTGAAGTCCTCGAAACGATGCGGGGTGTCGTGGAAGTGGGCGATGGTTTCGGTCAGCTGGCTGGCGTCGAATTCGGACAGGAAGTTCTGGAAGTCGCCGAATGCGCTGCCGGCTTCGCGGAACACGTCCGGGTTCGGCACGAGGTTGTAGGACACGGTGTGTTCGATGAACTTGTAGACGCGCCATGCGCCGCCATCGATCTCGGCCCAGGTGGCGCCTGAGGTGGTGGGCACAATGTCCAGCGTCTCTTTGCCCTGAGCCTTGAGAGTGGAGGTGACCAGTTCGACATTGCGCATCAGATTCACCGTATCGGGGAAGATGCTGGTGTTCATCTGCTGGAGGATGTAGCGGGGGCCGTCCGTGGTCACCAGATAGGTGGTGTTGATGTGGCCGTCTCCGTAAGGTTCGATACCGGTCACGGCACCTTCCAGCGCAAAATGCGAGGCGATGCCGAATAAAACTTCATTGCTTTCAGTCATGATGGGTCCGTTCTCCAAAACGTGGGATCAGGCTTCACGCCAGGCGATACCGCTGTCAGGCAGGTCGAAGTCCTCGGTGGTGCCGTCGGCCAAAGTCACCGTGGTCTTCTGCGGCTGATCGGTGTTGTTGATTACGCAATACAGCCCTTGCTCGGGGAAGTGTGCCACTTCGCATTCCGGATTGGACGAGCTCCAGGCCGCATACTTGTCTTCGTTGTGGGAAGCGTAGAACAGCACGCGTTCCAGCAGTCGGGCGTTGGCCGCCGAATAGGGCAGACCGGAGATGTACACACCGCGGCCTTCGCCATAATCATTGGTCGCGAGCTGCACCTGCCCGCCGTCCGCGCGCAGCAGGGTCACGTTTTCATTGACCGGATACGTGTTGAGCACGGGTTCGCCGAAATCGATGCCGCCCAACGGCTTGATGGACTGGCCACCGCCGCAACCGCTCAGCGGGATGCGGTAGCCGGCCTGCTCCCAAGCCTCGCGGGCCGCCGGGTCGACCGGCACATCGGCGGTGATGAAGTGGTCCGGCACCACCGGTGGGAAGTACTTGTCCACGGAGAGGGTCTGATAGCGCTCCTCGTCCACGCCAATCACGTCGGCCAGCTGGAAGAACCGGCCCGTTTGGAAGCGCGGTGCCGAGCTCGGCTCGCCCACGAACGCGCCGCCACCACGCACCCAGGCGCGCACGGTTTCCACGAGCTTCGGGTTGGTCCACACGTCGCCGCCGGTGAATGCGGTGTCGACCGGGCCGCCGTTGATGATTACGTCGATATCGCTATCGATGCCATGCGCGAGTACGTCGTCGAAGCTGATGAACCGCACGTTCACGCGCATGCCGGACAGGGATTCCAGAATGCCGTAGTAGGAGTAGGTCTGCTTGTTGGGCAGGGCGTGTGCCACGGTGAACGCCATCCAGGAGCGCATCTTGCCCCAGGAATTCAGAATCGCCACGTTGAGCTCACCTTCGGCGGCCACCCCACCGGTGCGGTCGTGGATGTCGCGGAATTCGTTGGCGATATGGGTCACCGTGTCCACGAACTTCGGGAACTTGGCGGCCAGGGAGAGGTAGCCGCCGGAGCCC
>OGQQ01002749.1_pt1 | contig 10932 bp, 9 predicted proteins | sample 1553281 | NCBI WGS metagenome assembly OGQQ01 (sample SAMEA2579937, study PRJEB22360) | human gut metagenome | biome: human gut; feature: human-associated habitat; material: faeces | place: Denmark | collected 2008/2010 | reverse complement strand
CGGGAAGCTGCGGCAGGATTGAGAAGGGATACCGGGCGGATTTGATTGGGGTGGATATTGACCAGCCTCATATGCTGCCCACAGGAAATCTTCTGCACACTTTGTTTGAGTGCGGGGATGCCGGAGATGTAAAAGAGATGATTGTGGGAGGAAAGCTGCTTATGAAAAACCGGGAAGTTCTCACCATGGACGAGGAAAAGATTCTCTATGAAGCCAGAGAATACAGGAAAGGCGAGGAAACTCCACTATGATAGAGTACGTATTGACAGCCCTTGCCAATCTGCTGGTCGGGGCGAGTGTGGGACTCTGCGGTGTGGCAGGCTTTCTCCTGCCTATGTTCTATACCACATGTCTGCACATGGGTGTCTCCGAGAGCTTGGCCTTCAGTTTCGCGGCATTTGTGATTTCGGGAATCCTGGGGGCTGTGAATTATAAACGGGCGGGCAATCTGGATATCCCTTTTGGAATCCGCCTGAGTATCGGAAGTCTGGCGGGCGCAATCGCGGGAGTAAAGCTCAATCTGGTTATTCCGGAGGAGACGGTAAAAATCCTTCTGTACCTTGTGGTCCTGCTCTCAGGTATCTCAATTCTGGTACGCAAGGATGCGCAAAAAACGGAGACAAAGAAAAGATTTTTGATTTCCGAGAACCTTCCCGCCACCCTTTTGCTGGGAGCCGTGACAGGGTGCATCTGCTCTCTGTCAGGCGCGGGCGGTCCTGTGCTGGTCATGCCATTGCTGGTTGTGATGGGGATTCCTGTGCGCACGGCAGTGGGGGTGTCCCTGTTTAATTCTATCTTTATCGGGGTCCCCGCCGTAGCCGGGTATATGGCGCAGTGTGACGTAAGAAAGATGGCTCCTGTGCTGGTTCTTGCGCTTGTGACACATGGGATTGGAGTCCAGTTCGGAAGTGTGAAGGCAGTGTACATAAACCAGAAACTTTTAAAGCGGGGAATTGCCGTGTTTTCTATCGGAATTGCGCTGCTCAAACTTTCGGGAGTCTTTTAACAGTCAGGAGTGTGAATTTTCGTGGAAAAGACAGGGGGAGATATATACGGGAAAGCCTGATGAGGATACCTTCATCAGGCTGAAATCCGGAGTAAAAAACAGTCCTCTTGTCGGAGTAAAAATGCTCCCTTAGCTGGAGTGGAAACGCTGCCTTAGACGGAGAGAAGAAATCGTTATCTCTTCTTGACACGCGCGCCTTTCATGGGCTATCATATATGTACATTCCCGGAGAAATCCTTTTTCCGGTAATCTTACCTGTTTTCAGGTATCGGACCGATTCGGTCAGTTTTTCTTACTTGATTTTGTGGTGTTGGAAGTGTTGTAAGGTTGTCCCTTTAGAGAGGAGCACAACAGATGAGTGTGAGTACAGTGATGACAGCGGCAGTGCGCGGGCTGGGCGTAGAGTTTATCCGGGTGGAGGCGGATGTGAGCAACGGGCTGCCCGTCTTCCACATGGTCGGCTATCTTTCTTCGGAGGTGAAGGAGGCAGGGGAGCGGGTGCGCACGGCGATGAAAAATACGGGGATTGAATATCCGCCTAAGAAGACGGTGGTGAATCTCTCCCCGGCGACGATGCGCAAGAGGGGAGCTTCTTTTGATTTGCCTATCGCGGCGGCGATTTTGATTGCCCTCGGCAAAATCCCGCCCGCGGCAGTGAAGGACAAGCTGCTCATCGGGGAACTGGGATTGGACGGGCAGGTGCGCAAAGTGCCGGGAATCCTTCCCATTGTCATGGAGGCGAAAAAGGCGCATATCCGCACCTGTATCCTGCCAAAAGAAAATGAGGCGGAGGGGGTGCTGACGGATGGTGTGGAGATTATCGGTGTCAGGAGTCTTTTTGAAGCGTGGCGTTACCTGGACGGAGAGTGGAAGGAAAGCGCGCTGGTGCGCGCGGATGACTGGCAGGGGGAAAAAGAAGGGGAACGAGAGCCGGACTTTGCGGACATCAGAGGGCAGGAGATGGTGAAACGGGCGGCGGAGATTGCGGTCTCCGGCGGACACAATCTGCTGCTGGTGGGACCGCCGGGGAGCGGGAAATCCATGACCGCGAAGCGCATTGCCACCATTTTGCCGCCGCTGTCCTATGAGGAGAGCCTGGAGATTACAAAAATTTACAGTATTGCAGGGCTTTTGGAGGCGAATCATCCGCTTATTCAGAGGCGCCCTTTTCGCAACGTCCACCATACAGCGACTAAGGCAGCGCTGACAGGAGGGGGATTGATTCCCTCGCCGGGGGAAATCAGCCTGGCACAGGGCGGTGTCCTGTTCTTAGACGAACTGACCGAATTTCGCAAATCCGTGTTAGAGGTGTTGAGGCAGCCTTTAGAGGAAGGGAAGATTCAAATCAACCGGGCACATGGAAGCTATATTTTTCCTGCTGATTTTATTCTGGTGGGAGCCATGAACCCCTGTCCCTGCGGGTGCTATCCCGACATGGAGAGGTGCACCTGCACGCCCGCCCAGATACAGAATTACCTGGGGAAAATCAGTCAGCCGTTCCTTGACCGCATGGATGTGTGCGTGGAAGCGCCGCGGGTGACATATGAGGATTTGGCGCCGAATAGCGGGAGCGGGAAACGGGAGACTTCCGCGGATATCCGCAGACGCATATGTAAGACAAGGAAAATTCAGGAAAAGAGGTATGAGGAACTGAAAAAGGAAACGGGCAGGAGGATTTCTGTCAACGGGGCTTTGGACGTTCAGGAAACGCAGCGTTTCTGTACTCTGGATGAGGAGGGCAAAAGAGTCCTTGAAATGGCATTTGACACTCTGAAACTGACAGCGAGGACGTATCACAAGATTCTAAAGGTCGCCCGGACCATCGCGGACATGGCGGGGGAGGAGCACATCCGCGCGGAACATGTCACCGAGGCAATCGGCTACCGCACGCTGGATAAAAAATATTGGGGAAGGTGATGGGAAATGACGAACAGAGAGATGGAATACGAATACTGGTTTGCCGCCATACCGCGCCTGCAGAATCAGAAAAAATATCTGCTGCGCACGCAGTTTGGGTCGGCAGAGAGAATCTATTATATAGAAGAAACAGAAATGCAGAAAATCCCGTTCTTAAATGACCGGGAGAGAAATACAATTATGCAGGCGCAGAAAGAGAAGGGGTTAAAGGAAGCGTGGGAGAAATTGACAGAAAAGGACATCCGTTTTGTGACCTGCTTTATGGAGGAATATCCCGCGCGCTTAAAGGAGATACCGGATTTTCCCTACGCGCTGTATGTAAAGGGCGCGCTCCCCGGGGAAGAAGCACCCTGCGCCGCCATTGTGGGAGCGAGGAGATGCACACCCTACGGGGAGAAGTATGCCCTCGAATTTGGAAGAAAACTGGCGGAATCCGGCGTGCAGGTCATCAGCGGACTTGCCAGGGGCATCGACGGGATGGGACAGAGAGGCGCGCTCTTAGGCGGCGGAGCGACCTTTGCCGTGCTGGGCTCCGGGGTGGATGTGTGCTACCCTAAGGAGCATATGGGGCTGTATGTGGATATCTTAGAGCAGGGCGGGGGCATCCTCTCGGAACTGCCGCCCGGCACCCCGCCTCTGGCGGAGCACTTTCCCAGGCGCAACCGCATCATCAGCGGGCTCTCGGAAATCGTCCTTGTGATGGAGGCGAGGAAACGCAGCGGGTCGCTTATCACGGCGGACATGGCGTTGGAGCAGGGGAGGGATGTCTATGCGCTCCCCGGACCGGTGAACAGCCTGCTCAGCGAAGGGTGCAATCTGCTGATACGCCAGGGTGCGGGACTGCTGCTGTCCCCGGAAACACTGCTGGAAGAGATGGGTATTTTGGTGGGGGATATCAGTAAAAATTCAGACAAAAATAAAAAAATGCTTGAAAGTCCCGAAAATATGGTATATAGTTGTATCGGTCTTTATCCCAAAAGTGTGAGCCGCCTTCTCAAGGAGACAAAACTCGGAAGCGAGGAGCTCTTAAGAATGTTGGTATCATTGGAGTTACAGGGATTTATCAGAGAAATATCAAAAAATTATTATATAAAGGTCAGATAAGAAGGAAATGAAAATCTGTCTGACAAGGCAGCGCGCTGCCGATGGAGGAAAAGGAGTTATGGCACATTATCTTGTAATCGTGGAGTCACCGGCGAAGGTGAAGACAATCAAAAAGTTTTTGGGGAGCAGTTATACGGTGGACGCATCACAGGGACACGTCCGCGACCTGCCCAAAAGCCAGCTCGGTGTAGATATCGAACATGACTACGAGCCCAAATATATCACCATAAGAGGAAAAGGAGACATCCTCGCCAAGCTCAGAAAAGAGGCGAAAAAAGCGGATAAAGTGTATCTGGCTACCGACCCCGACCGCGAGGGAGAGGCAATCTCCTGGCATCTGGCGGCGGCACTGAAGCTGGACCCCAAGAAGATGCGCAGGATTACGTTCAACGAGATTACGAAAAACGCGGTGAAAGCCTCCTTAAAACATCCCAGAGATATCGACATGGACCTGGTGGATGCGCAGCAGGCACGCCGTATGCTGGACCGTATGGTGGGATACCGTATCAGCCCCCTGCTCTGGGCGAAGGTAAAACGGGGCTTAAGCGCCGGGCGTGTGCAGTCTGTGGCGCTGCGCCTGATTGCGGACAGAGAAGAGGAAATCAATGCTTTCATACCGGAGGAATACTGGAGTCTGGATGCCATTCTTCGGATAAAGGGAGAGCGGCGTCCTTTGACAGCGAAATTTTACGGGACCGCAAAAGAGAAGATGACCATCGGCTCCGAGAAAGAATTGCAGAAAATACTGGGCGAGCTGGAAAACGCGGCATTTTCTGTTGCCGATATCAAGAGAGGAGAGCGCCTTCGCAAAGCGCCCCTTCCTTTCACCACCAGTACGCTGCAGCAGGAAGCCGCCAAGGTCTTAAATTTCGGGACACAGAAGACTATGCGTATCGCCCAGCAGTTATACGAAGGCGTGGATATCAAGGGTAACGGTACAGTGGGTGTCATCACCTATCTGCGTACTGATTCCACGAGAATTTCCGAGGAAGCGGATGAGGCGGCGCAGAAGTATATCGCGGAGACTTACGGACAGCAGTATGTGATGGGGACAGCGTCCGCGAAGAAAGCGGAGAAGAAGATACAGGATGCCCACGAAGCCATCCGCCCCACAGACATTGCCAGAACACCGGCTTCTTTAAAAGATTCTCTCTCCAGAGACCAGTTCCGTCTCTACCAGCTCATCTGGAAGCGGTTTGCTGCCAGCCGGATGCAGCCGGCGAAATATGAGACCACCTCCGTAAAGATATCCGCAGGAGATTACCTGTTCACGGTGGCGACCTCCAAGGTGGCATTCCAGGGATTCAGGCTTGTATATACAGAGGCGGACGAGGAGAAGGAAGAGAGCAATGTGCTGGTGGGAAATCTGACGGAAGATTCTGTGCTGATAAAAGAGGACTTCGAGCCGGCACAGCATTTTACCCAGCCGCCCGCGCACTATACAGAGGCTTCCCTTGTCAAGACGCTGGAGGAGCTCGGCATCGGAAGACCGAGTACTTACGCGCCGACAATATCTACCATTCTGGGAAGACGCTATATTACAAAAGAGGCGAAAAACTTATACATCACAGAGATTGGGGAAGTTGTCAACAACATCATGAAACATTCCTTCCCAAGCATCGTGGATGTGAACTTTACCGCCAACATGGAAGGACTTCTGGATATGGTCGAGGAGGGAAAAGTGGCGTGGAAAGATGTTATCCGCAACTTCTACCCGGATTTGGACGAAGCGGTCAACACCGCGGAGAAGGAGCTTGAGAGCGTCAAGATTGAGGACGAAGTGACAGACGTTATCTGCGAGGAATGTGGGCGCAATATGGTCATCAAGTACGGTCCTCACGGGAAATTCCTTGCGTGTCCCGGATTCCCGGAATGTCGGAATACGAAGCCCTATCTGGAGAAAATTGGCGTAGAATGTCCGCTGTGCGGCAAGGAAGTCGTCATCCGCAAGACAAAGAAGGGACGAAAATATTACGGATGTGAAGATAATCCGGAATGTGATTTCATGTCCTGGCAGAAGCCGTCCAAAGAGAAATGCCCGGAATGTGGAAAATACATGGTGGAAAAAGGAAATAAATTAGTTTGCTCAGATGAAAAGTGCGGATATGTCGCTTCAGTGAATGCCTCGCGTAAAGAGTAACGATGTGTGTTACTGTTCTCAGGTGCCTGTGAACAGCAACTGATATGTCCGAAATCTTGAAAAGAATTGATGAATTATATTGAAAATTCTGAAATTACGTGATAGCATATAATTGTCTGATAAATTAAGAAATTTTGTGTATACAATTAGATATGGAGGAAATGATGAGCGTACAGTTATTAGATAAGACGAGGAAAATCAATAAACTGCTGCATAACAACAGTTCCAGCAAGGTGGTGTTCAATGACATCTGCGCCGTGCTGACCGAAATCCTGGATTCCAACGTGCTGGTGGTGAGTAAGAAAGGAAAGATACTCGGTGTGAGCAAATGCAGCACAGTGGACGATATCCATGAGCTTATCACAGAGACCGTGGGCGCACACATAGACAGTATGTTAAACGAGCGTCTGCTGAATATCCTTTCCACAAAGGAAAATGTGAATCTGGAGACATTGGGATTCTCAGCCGAGGCATCCGCCGGATACCAGGCAATTGTGACACCCATTGACATTGCCGGAGAGAGACTTGGCACCCTGTTTATCTACAAACAGACCGATATGTATTCCATAGATGACATAATCCTGAGCGAATACGGTACTGCGGTTGTGGGGTTGGAGATGCTCCGCTCCGTCAATGAGGAGAGCGCGGAGGAGACGCGAAAAGAACATATTGTGCAGTCAGCCATCAGTACGCTGTCTTTCTCAGAATTGGAAGCTATCATACACATATTCGACGAGCTGGACGGCACAGAGGGAATCCTCGTTGCCAGCAAGGTCGCTGACAGGGTAGGAATTACCCGTTCCGTAATTGTCAATGCGCTGCGCAAGTTCGAGAGCGCCGGAGTGATTGAATCCCGTTCTTCCGGAATGAAGGGAACTTATATTAAAGTATTAAATGATTACGTCTTCACAGAATTGGAAAGAATTAAAAAAGAGCGTCTGTGATTACAAAAGATATCCCGCTGTATAGCGGGGTGACATGAGAAGATAAAAGGAAACGGATGCCTCTTATCTGACAAAGAGGAGGAAAGACAGATGTACGAAGGAAATCCGGTGGATTTAAAGATGGAAAAGGTAGTGTCCACAGACGGGATATTTGACGAAGTCGTCCACCAGTGCAAAGTACTCAGATACGATTTGGAGGAAGATGAGATTTTTCTGGAGCTCAAAGAAAAGGATTTGACATCTATTTCCCTGGATGCAAAATACCGGTGCTATATTTCGACGAGGACAGAGCTTCTCTCCTGTACAGGTGTGGTGAAAGAGCGGTTCCAGTCCGAGGACAGAAATATACTGAAGTTCAGGATTGAGAACGGATTTTACAATGTAGAAGAGACAAAGGCGGGGTGATGAAAGCCACCCCGCCTTTTCACGTGGTACGCCCGGCTGAGCACGTGTCCAATTAGTGAAAGTCTTACATCCACACGGCAGCGAAGCGGATATAGGTGAAGACAAGACCTTGCCGTGTTGTGGAAATTGAAAAATAAACGGATAAAAAATAAACTAATCATAAAATTTAGAATCTAGGTTGACAAATGTTCGGCAGAGTGCTATTTTATATTCATGAGGTTTAGCACTCGATAGAAATGAGTGCTAATAAAGAAGAATAACCCTATAAAGCATAAAGGCAAAATTAAGGAGGAATTACCATGAAGTTAGTACCATTGGGTGACAAAATTGTTTTAAAACAGTTAGAAGCAGAAGAAACAACAAAATCAGGCATCGTATTACCTGGTCAGGCAAAGGAAAAGCCGCAGGAAGCAGAAGTAATCGCTGTGGGACCTGGTGGAATGGTAGATGGAAAAGAAGTGAAGATGCAGGTAAAAGAGGGAGATAAAGTTATCTACTCCAAATATGCAGGCACAGAAGTAGAACTGGATGGCGAGGAATACATCATCGTAAAACAGAACGATATCCTTGCAATTGTAGAATAATTTCAGAAAAAAGAGAACAGAAAATAGAATAAGAAAAAAGACATAAAACGTAGAAAAGGAGATGCTTTAAAATGGCAAAGGAAATCAAATATGGAGCTGAAGCCAGAGCAGCGTTGGAACAAGGTGTAAACAAACTGGCAGATACCGTAAGAGTGACATTGGGACCAAAAGGAAGGAACGTTGTCCTGGATAAATCTTTTGGGAATCCGCTGATTACAAACGACGGTGTTACGATTGCCAAAGAGATTGAATTAGAAGACGGATTCGAGAACATGGGAGCACAGCTCATCCGTGAAGTTGCTTCCAAGACAAACGACGTAGCCGGAGACGGTACAACAACAGCGACTGTACTCGCACAGGCTATGGTAAATGAAGGAATCAAGAACCTGGCAGCAGGCGCGAATCCAATCGTACTGCGCAAGGGTATGAAGAAAGCCACAGATAAAGCGGTAGAGACCATTGCGGCTATGAGCAGCAAGGTAAACGGAAAAGAGCAGATTGCCAGAGTTGCGGCTGTTTCTTCCGGAGACGATGCGGTAGGCGAGATGGTAGCAGACGCCATGGAGAAAGTATCCAACGATGGTGTTATCACAATTGAAGAGTCCAAGACTATGCAGACAGAGCTGGACCTGGTAGAAGGTATGCAGTTCGACCGCGGTTATATTTCCGCGTACATGGCGACAGATATGGAGAAGATGGAAGCAAACTTAGAAGAACCATATATCCTTATCACAGATAAGAAGATTTCCAATATCCAGGATTTGCTTCCAATCCTTGAGCAGATTGTACAGTCCGGCGCGAAACTGCTCATCATCGCAGAGGACATCGAGGGCGAAGCACTGACAACACTCATTGTCAACAAACTGCGCGGTACTTTCAATGTAGTAGCTGTCAAAGCTCCGGGATACGGCGACAGAAGAAAAGAAATGCTGCAGGATATCGCAATCCTCACAGGCGGACAGGTGATTTCCGAGGAAGTTGGTCTGGACCTGAAAGAGGCGACAATGGACCAGCTCGGACGCGCGAAATCTGTTAAAGTACAGAAAGAAAACACAGTCATTGTTGACGGTTATGGAGATAAGAAGGCGATTGAGGACCGCGTTGCCCAGATTAAGAAAGGCATCGAGGAGACAACATCTGACTTCGACAGAGAAAAACTTCAGGAGAGACTTGCAAAACTGGCTGGCGGCGTAGCTGTTATCCGCGTAGGCGCTGCGACAGAGACAGAGATGAAGGAAGCAAAACTGCGTATGGAGGATGCCCTGAACGCGACAAGAGCGGCAGTAGAAGAAGGAATCATCGCAGGAGGCGGTTCCGCATATATCCACGCTGCAAAAGAAGTGGCTAAGATGGCAGAAGGTCTGGAAGGCGACGAGAAGACAGGCGCGAACATCATCCTGAAAGCACTGGAAGCTCCGCTGTATCACATTGCGACAAACGCAGGTCTGGAAGGCTCTGTTATCATCAATAAGGTAAGAGAATCAGAACCTGGCATGGGATTCGATGCATACAAGGAAGAGTATGTGGATATGGTAAAAGAAGGAATCTTAGACCCGGCGAAGGTTACAAGAAGCGCACTGCAGAATGCGACCAGTGTTGCTTCCACACTTCTGACAACCGAGTCTGTGGTTTCTACTATTAAAGAAGAGACACCTGCTATGCCGGCCGGCGGAGCAGGCGGAATGGGAATGATGTAATCTCGTCTCTGTAAAATGAAGAGAAGCAAATAAGAAAAAGCACAAGGGGAGTCCGCATGGACTCCTCTTTTTATGATATAGGAAAGTTTTCACTTTCCTATATAACAGTCGCAGTTTATAAGCTGGACTTCACAATAATCTTTAAAATTTATCAACAGCAAATGAAGATACCGCGAAACAATCTATTGACAATTACCGGGAATTTTTGTACCATATCATTTAAATCATGAATAAATACAATTGAGAAAGAGAGGAAAAGTAGATATGGGAAAAATTATCGGTGAAGGCATTACATTTGACGATGTGCTCCTGGTACCGGCATACTCGGAAGTCATTCCAAACGAGGTGGATTTGTCAACCTATCTGACGAAGAAGATTAAACTCAACATCCCCATGATGAGCGCGGGGATGGATACGGTTACAGAACACCGCATGGCAATCGCCATGGCACGCCAGGGCGGAATCGGTATTATCCATAAGAACATGACCATTGAACAGCAGGCAGAAGAAGTGGATAAGGTAAAACGCTCAGAGAACGGAGTTATCACTGACCCATTTTTCCTCTCACCCGAACATACACTTGAAGATGCGAATAACCTGATGGCGAAGTTCCGCATATCAGGAGTGCCGATTACAGAGGGCAGGAAGCTGGTCGGCATCATTACAAACCGTGATTTGAAATTCGAGGAGGATTTCTCCAAGAAAATCAAAGAGTCCATGACATCAGAGGGCTTAATCACAGCTCCGGAGGGAATCACTCTGGACGAGGCGAAGAAGATTCTCGCCAAAGCGAGAAAAGAAAAGCTCCCGATTGTTGACGAACAGGGCAATTTAAAAGGACTCATCACCATCAAGGACATTGAGAAACAGATTAAATATCCCCTCTCCGCGAAGGATTCCCAGGGACGTCTGCTCTGCGGCGCGGCTATCGGTATCACAGCCAACTGCCTGGAGCGCGCGGAGGAGCTGGTAAAGGCAAAAGTAGACGTTGTAGTCATGGATTCCGCTCACGGACATTCCGCGAACGTACTGCGCACGGTCCGCATGGTAAAAGAGAAATATCCGGATTTGCAGATTGTTGCGGGCAATGTGGCTACAGGCGAGGCGACCAAAGCACTCATTGAGTCTCATCACA